>JAESFQ010000105.1_pt1 | contig 31338 bp, 30 predicted proteins | sample 9269431 | NCBI WGS metagenome assembly JAESFQ01 (sample SAMN14502588, study PRJNA617103) | algae metagenome | isolation source: Plectolyngbya sp. WJT66-NPBG17 and co-occurring heterotrophs from well... | place: USA: Mojave Desert, Joshua Tree National Park, California | collected 2006-08-06 | reverse complement strand
CGCCACTCGCTCGACTATTGTACCAAGATCATCAAGGATACCAGCGAAGAGATCTGTCGATTCGGTATGCCGCGCGCAGACACTGCTACACCCTACCTCATCATCCCAGCAGGAAAGCCGTTTTGGAAGTTCATGCCTGAGTCTAACCAAGGGATGTTGAGCCCATACAACCAATTGATCACGCTTAGTTGGCTGGCAAATACTGATATACAGCCCTGTACTGGCGCAAAAGCTGTTATCGAGTATGTTGGAAAGTACGCTATGAAACCCGAGAAGGGCTCATCGTCATACAAGGAACTCGCCGCTGTTGGTCTACCCTTTGTAAATGAGACTCGCCCTTTCCAGTCGTTCGTCTCCAAGGTCATGAACAAACTCGTCGGTGATCGCGATTGGTCAGCACAGGAGGTCTGTCATCTGCTACTAGATTTGCCTTTGAAGCACAGCACTCGCCGTGTCCTCAACGTCAACCTTAGACGTCCAGAAGAGCATGCACAGCTTTTCTTTGCTGTCGATGAGGCTGAAGGTGACAACGGACAAGCTCCAGGACAACCACAGAAGGGAACGACGTTGATACAGAAGTATCAGGATCGTGCGGACGAGTTATCAAATGTGCGATACATTGACTTCTGTCGTAAGTATACCCACGACAAGAATCCTCGATTGAGACCTAGGGCCAAGGATCGCATACTTAACATTTACCCACGTTACAACACTGAGACAGAGTACGAGGACTTCTCTCGGGCTAAGTTAATGCTACATCACCCATGGCGCGTCCTAAACGACCTTCTGTTCGACGACGTTGATGAGGAGATGAAGACGACTTTTGGAGAGGTGTATAGTAACTGTCGTGTCTTCCATAATCACGACAAGGACGGTTTGGATGATGATAACGCTCGTCTGCCTGATGCATCTGGCGCCCATGTAGAGGATGCTGACAACCTCGGTCGACGCGACATTGACGACGTCGATTGGCATCCCCGTATTGCGCACGAGGAGATTGTCAACAATCCAGACTTCTGGAAAGATGCTAAACAGGACAATAGTGATGAGTATGATCTCAACGTTCCTGGCAGGAGACGCGAATTGGAGGATAAACAGAAGCTGGTATGGAACGTTATCGTCAACCACTTCGTTGATGCATACAAGAGCACGATAGAACCCTCGCAGTATCAAGCTCAACCACAATTGTTGCTTCACATCGATGGCCAAGGTGGAACTGGAAAGACTCACACTGTAGGAGTCTTGTCTCGGGACCTGTTCAAAGTGGCTCAAGATTATGGCTTTCGCAAAGAGATCCTCCGACGAGCTGCGCCTACAGGGGTCGCCGCGTACAACATCAACGGTCGAACTCTTCATTCGCTCTTCTGTCTTCCGATCAAGACCAAGACCTATGACGCTCTAACTCCGGAGAACTTGCGAGCGCTGCAGAATAACCTTCGCAACGTGTCGTACCTTATCATTGACGAGAAATCAATGGTCGGGCTTCGCGTTCTTAGCTTTCTTGATCGCCGCCTTAAGGAGATCTTTCCTGATCACGCAGATGAGCCGTTTGGGGGGATGAATATCGTCCTGATGGGTGACTTCTACCAGTTGCCTCCAGTGGGCGAGATTCCCCTCTATTCAACAGCGCAGACTAAGACGAAATATGAAGAGATTACTCGTGGGCAAGCGCTATACAAACGGTTTGATGAGACTATCACCCTCAACGTTGTGGAGCGTCAGGGTGGTGATGACCCACACGCAGTCGCCTTCCGCCGATGTCTTGATCATCTCCGAGTTGATACTGTCACCCATGAGGATTGGCAGCTTCTGTCTACCCGTGTGCAGTCTCAAGTGCAGAATCTCGCAGATTTTGACGACGCCATCCGAGTATTTGGAAAGCGAGAGAGCGTTCGTTTATACAACCATTCGAAGCTCCGCGATCTCCAGGTACCCGTCATTATCGTTACTGCCGACCACACTGGCCATCCCCGGGCTAAGAACGCCTCCACTGATGAAGCTGGGAATCTCCAGGCTAGCTTTGCACTTTCGATCAACGCCAAAGTCATGTTACTTGAGAATCTTTGGACAACTCAGGGGCTCGTTAATGGTCGCATGGGTTACATTCGTGACATTTTCTGGGGTCGCCATGTAGTCAACCCTCGCAAGGAGCCTCCAACCGTACTCTTGATCTACTTCCCTGGTTACAACGGCCCATGCTACAAGGAGGTAAACGGTGAGAATTTGGTACCTATCTTTCGATCCCGTCGCGATTTCTCTCACGGTAGCAAGGCATGTACTCGTACTCAATTCCCCTTGGTCCTTGCATATGCAATTACTGTCCACAAGAGTCAAGGCATATCGTTGGATCAAGCTGTTTTGAATATTACTGACAAGGAGTTCGCGCCTGGTTTAACGTACGTTGCCGTGTCGCGTGTGCGATCCTTGGACGGCCTACTGTTCGAACAATCTTTCGATTTCTCTCGATTCAAACCACGCAAGTCTACTACAAAGCAGATGCGGCATGAGGACGCTATTCGGCGGAGCAAGCAAGAGATTCCTTTGCCTGGAGAAGAACCAGAAGAGCCACAAGGCGGAGATGAACTACCCGAACCATCGTCGCACCCGTCGCTCGATAACATGCTAGGCATGAGCGGGTTTGATATTCCCATTCGTCGATCGTCACCAGTTCCAGGATACAGTGATCCATTCGGTAGCGCAGACCTGGGGATGAGCGAGGCTCCTATACCACCTAGCGGCGATGGTGACGTTGGTACTGGCGGGAGTGATGATGTCGATATGGGAGGAGGTGGAAATGGAGATGGCTACAACATCCCAAACTATGACACGGATTGGCTGGTAGATGAGCAGTCTCAGACCAACCCCTATTTCGATTGCCGTCGCTGTCACACCTGGCGACCATCGCACATTCACTGGGATCCTTACAACGTTTGCGAGTATTGCCACTTTAACTAGCCCGACGACGATCCTTCTCGCCTGCGATGGTGCATGGGTGGCAATCATGCTAGTCTTGAAGCAAGTTTCTTTGAGGATGGGGAGGACATGAACGTATGCAGCAGGTGTCGCGGGGGTTAGCAGGCTTGGTACTACGACGGATACTGAAACGAACAATGTAGCATAAATAAAAAACGATTAACGATCAAGCATAAGGGCTGAAAGCTTCCTTCGGAAGCACCCGCAGCTGTAAATACGTTACATTACTAACAAATAGCAGCTTTACGTCTGACGAGATATACTTATACTAGGGTGTGATGTCTCGGACTATCGGAGTTACTAAGTTACAGCAGGTATGCTAGCTGTCGTACACCCGGAAGCTTCATACTGTGTGGTGAGCGAGGGCTAATCGTTTCTAGTTATGTCTTCAATACACATTCTCTTCTTATGCGACGGAATCTGCACAGTGTAGAAATCATCCATTCACGTATCCTCTCAAGCGTCTCTATCTCGCGGCCCGTCCCTCCTTGCACATCGTCGCACAAAACCCAGCGTAGCAGCGCGCCCGATGTGACCCATCATATCGCATATCCAACCTGCTGTAACCCTACTAAACGTTTCTTTTCCTGTCAGACTGGATCCAGTGATATGCTCCACAAATTGCGATCAGGCTGAGGAGCCCCAGATACCTCAATCAGGCCGAACACCTCGCAGCCAACAACACAGCCTCAATGTTGAAACATAGCGTTTTCCATGCCATTATCACCCAACAGCAGGGAGTCTTGGGAATGCAGCCGTCTGTTTCAATGGCGACAAAAACTGGTGCATGTTTCGGAGTACGAGGCGCATGCAGGTCGTCCGTTCTGATAATAAACTACCCGCCTCGTGTGGACCAAAGAACGGAAGCAATTGTACTTAACAGGATGATAAAATGGGAAACAGAATCTAAAAACAGGCGTCCCCCTGCATCAATCCTAGCTACACTTAGCGCCTTCCGGATTTAGCTGCAGGTGTGAGTTGCTCACGGTGGCACTGCAGACGCTATTCGATGTTGGTTAACGTCGTGGCGCTCTCGCCGAACAGCAAGCTGCTTGGCCTCGGCCTCGGAATATATAAGAGGCATGTACAAAGCGTACTGCTAAGCTGTGGAGTTGATAGATCTTTATTATCACTATATTTCTACACATTTGTACGATAGTTCATCCAAAACTCCTCAATCGTCCCTTGAAATTTGGCGACCTTTGGTAGACATAATGCGATCCTCCACACTCATCGCTCTTAGCTTTCTTGGAGCGGGTACGAATGCATTGCCAGTGGCCCAATCCAGCTCCAGCTCCAGCTCCTCCGGCTATTTTCCAAGCATCACCGAAATTGGTTGGTGCCTAATACCATGGCATTGGGACGATTGCTTAGCTGCTCAAGGTATTATCTTGACCTTTTCCTCCGGATTTTATCTAACACATCTTTCCGTCTCAGACCATGCCGACATCGCAAGCGCTACGGCAGCGAAGCTTTATACTGCCAACAGTTTGCATAACGGCAAGGGCGATGCCTTCCGCCATTGCTACTGGAACGCGAGGATGGCGATCGATCTTGATTCTGACACAGCCAAAACCATTGCCGATAATCATGAAGACGGCTCCAATGGACCGGAGGCGGAGAAGAACATGGATCGTGCGAATAATGCTTCTGGACGAAGCGTCGGGCAGAAGGCAGGAGGCGGAGGCAAAGGTGCCAGGTATAATAACGCTCAGGCAACATGCCAGAGCATGACAAATACTGGGGCTTTGGTTACTTTGGAGTGAGCCCAGTAACTAACCTTTGACCGTCTACGGTCGGATTGTTCAAAACCGGCCTATTCGTCCGACCGACAGATTGACAGAGGTCGGGTTAGTCAATCGACTACGTGGCCTTTGGTGTTGGAGTGTGTTTAGTGTAGCCTGGTGCGGCCTATTGCTATAAATGTAATTGTTCTTTTTTTGCCTAGACATAAATACAGTGGTTGTGACAACAAAGAGCGCTACGAAGGAAGTTGATTCAATTCTATAATTAGCAGAAGGGAAGACAGCTGAATGCTATATTTAACCAGGCTGCCAGCTGCAGGAAGGACAGCCGACCCGCACTAACCATAACCTTGCCCTGGAGGCGTTGGACCTTTGCTGTAGAAGAAGAAAGTGGCTGTAAAGAGGTGCAGACGTCGTAGTCCTGTGGGCGAGGGATCGCGCTCAGGGTGATGCCATTATCGATAAGCAAGCTTGGAGCAGACCCTTGTCCCGTTGCTGCCCCGACCACCACCAACAAAGCAAAGACTTGTGTTGCTTCACCCACGGCCTCATCATCCTATAGCACATATTTGTAGCCCATCGTTACTTTGCGCATTCGTCATGGAAGTTACGACCCTTCTGATCCCCTGAGCATGTACTCGCAGCCGCGCAGTATCAGCGCATGGATCGACCGAATCTTCGCAGCCCACGACCAGTTGGAAAACCTCCCCGCTCAGCCTGCACCACGTTCACTGTCAACTGCACCCGCTTCTACACAAAACTCCTCCGCACAAACGAGACGGTCCATAATGAACAGATCGAGACAGAAACATGATGCTAGAAGAAACGAACGGGTGACAAGGTCTTCGAATCGAAGGCACGCGGAGGTGACGGTTGAGGTGGCAGCGCTCGGATCACGCAAGACAGTTTGGCAGATGAAGCGGCGACAACAGAGACTATGCATGATACAGAAAACGAGACGTGCAACATAGGAACCCTAGATTGCATTGCGCAATTACCATTACCGAACCACCTAGAGCTCGCTGCTCTCGTATCGTCACATGCTGAGCCTCGCTCGCACTGCCTTCCTCACAACCTTACGTCAGGCTCGACAGAATGCTATCGCATCGGGTTCTTCCAGATGATGGATCGTAGGATCGACCGGAATCATACGGATAGTACCTTTCGAACAGACCAAAAGACTTGTGGCCCTGTCTAAAGAGCGCAAGACGGAGGTTTGCACCGGTACGGTGCTAGACGAGTACTTTGGCTACTTTCCCATATCGATATACAATAGGAACTACAAGAAGAAGAAGAAGAAGAAGAAGAAGAAGAGGAAGAAGAAGAAGAAGAAGAAGAAGAAGAAGAAGAAAGATCTCATGAACACATGCAACTGGTGAGTGACGTTCATCGAATGTGAGAGGGGGGCACTCAATATTGCAGTGGCTACACTCCGCAGTATGACCTAGAGATCCCAGGCAAAGCAGAACCAGACACAGATGCAGCCAACCTACTTTGGCCAAAGGACCTTCAAGGAGACGCTGTACGAGCCTCATACCAAGCTGCTCACCCTTGCGCGAAGAACGGTGAAGACGTTTGCGTTACCATTACATCTCTATGCCAGTCATTTCGAACACTACATATCAGATCATCACTCTCAAGCAGGTCATCTAACCTACATTCTGTCAACTTCGCGAACACATGCTCCAATGTGACAAAATATACGTCCGACTTGGAGATTCTCTCCAGTGTCATGACGAAGTCCTCTCTGTGTGAAGAGTCAAACAAGTTGACGATGCTTTGCAGACCTTGAGCGTCCTTCTCAACGTCGTCAAGCAGAAAATGGGCCTTCGAGGCTTCGTCTTTCAATGTGCCCGCCGTCATTCGTATCTTACCCCAACCCGTTTTTGCGCGCTCGGCACGAAGAGCGTTAGTGTTTGTAGGTGCAAGGATGGCAGAGATTTCGAAGGTTACTTTGTAATTTTCGGGTGGGACTCCGGGTACGGCGAATCTGGCATGCCCAATTTGGTACAGTGAGTATATGCGACTGACGTTGCCGGTCGGTCGAACCCAGTTCTTGTGGCCTCTATCGGGCGACAAAACAGGCGTGTCTTTGTCATGCGTGATCAAAAGCGTGCCTGTATTTTTGTGGAGACAGATATGCTTCACATACTGCTCTGTCACGTGGGTAGCTTCATGAGGCGAAGCTATCCGTCCGCCCTCGAAGCAGGGCATGCATTGATCAAAGCCCTCGCAGTCGGGACAGTGGGCACGGGAGTGAGACTGTAGAATAGCACCTTCGCACGCGTCGCACATCCATGCACATTCGAGCTCCGGCCTAGCCGCAGTCATATTTGCGTCCACCACATGTGCTGCGTGGATGATATGTTTTGTGCCTATCGTCACTGACATGCTCAGTGCTTCTTCTTCTGCCGAGAGATTAGCACCGTGTTGGCACAACAATCTAACCACAGGGTCGTTTCGCTTCTCGAGAGCCAAGCGAAGGGGAGTGACACCGTCGTTCGTCTTGGCGTGGATATCGCAACCATGCTCAATCAGAACCTGAGCAACTCTCTCGTCACTGTTCTGTGCAGCAACATGGATGGCTCGGATACCACAGCCGTTGCACGCATCGGCATCTGCACCTTTCCTCAAGAACAACTTTGTGATACCGTGGCTATAATGCGTGGCCCAGACGTTACATGGCATTTCAGCGGTGATCGTATTCGCATCCAAGGGACCATACTGCAGTAGCATCCAACACAGCGTATCGCGGCCAGAAATAGTCGGCAACGCAAAGGAATCTGGCGATCCATTGGAAGAGCTTGAGCATCGATCCCATTGATGTAGAAGGCGTCATACAAGGCATCCAGATTCTCCTGCCCAGTGACTAGTTCTTCGACAAGTGTGCTGTCGTCCATAAGTACTGCAGCTGCGAGTGTCGAAAATCCGGCGTTATTCTCAATGGTGATGTCCGCCCCATGCGCAACCAAAAGAGGAACCCGCGCCACCCACCGAGACTACTTGTGAGCCTTGGGCAACTCTGCCTACTAGTTCTGTTCGTGGTGGAATCATGGTTGATTTCACAAAAATCTGCCTGAGTGTTGGAGCGTGTGGAGAAGATAGCGACCTTCGGGAGTATCCTTGACCTTGCAATTCGATCACACCTGAAGGAAGATCTGCTGCATCGCATTGCATCAAGAACGGACCAACAGATTTGTTTGATATGGGCGATCTCCAGAAACATCGCGTGTGAGGGCTATCGCAAGGCTGAGAAGCACGGCAGCTGCGGCACGGTAGCAGCACAGTGGCGGCACTTTGCTTTCTGTTAGTGACACGTTCACCGATCACGTACCCCATCACGTAAGGGGAAGCAAATTAGCCTATCACAACAGTAGAAAGTAGCTGTTCTATACTGGCAAACCGATTGTGTGGGACAACCGATCCATGCCCAGGCCTGGCTTGCTGTTGTTGGCTATCTATTGTTCAGCTTCTCGGTTCGCTCAGCCCACAAGCCCTGGGGCTGACTTGCACCTGCATATAAACGGTCGAGATCTCTTATCCCTGCATCATAATGGCGCAGTCTTTGCTGCAGCTCCGTTCGAGAGACCGGGCGGTCTCGCCAGTGCCTGTACGCATTGAAGGTTCGTCTATGTGAGATCTTGATCCCGCAATCCGAATGTACGGACTTAGGTTTGATGGGGGCTAGCGTGAAGCTAAACTGCCCCGCGATCCTTTCACGGGAGCGCCTAGACCTTTTACGTAAAGCCATAGGTCAGGATACATGCTGTAGTGGTTCGTGCAACAGCGCTGCCACGGAAACACAATTCCAAAAACTGAGCAAGTCCAATGAAGGCGCAAAGTCATGGAAAATACTCGTAGCATACACAAGCACCAAGACTCCGGCCGTCTCATAGACGTTTCTCGCTAACGATCTGCTCATATCCAAATTGACACGCCAACGCGACAGGTTCACATGATCCTCCATCCTATTATCATGAATCGCAATTGTTACCACAAGCTTGCGGGTTCTACTACTAACGCACATATGTTGTGTAAGGTTTGTTGTGTAACATGCCGCTGTTTATGCCGTAGAGCAAGGTCGCAAAGTGGCCCTGGGGAAGGCCGTGCTTCATGCGCCTGATGTGATAGCTTCTATACACATATGCAGGGGTGCGCCCGCAAACCTTCTTCCGGAACCGAGCCGTCCTGCCCCTCCAATTACGCCATGTGACAGGCGAGGAGACCTGAAGCCACTGTCTTCATGCAGTGGTTTGCCACTCCACCTCTACTAGTATTCCAGCTGCAATGACAACTTCCTATAACTGTTCGCTCCCGCAGTGACCATCTCTGGGTTGACGAAAGTTTGCAGGCTTACGCAGAACATGCCGTATCTTGCTTTTATTTCCAAAAGGGAGGTTTCCTAATCATCAAGATTGGCAAGATTTGTTCTTCACTTTTAATACGCTCGCCAGCCCTAAGTGCATGGTTATATGTACAAATCCTTGTTCGCCCTCATTAGAGATTCTCCTGACCAGTCTCTGTTTCGCGTCGCATCGGCTCTTCAGTCGCAATTTCTCACCTAGTCAACATGTCGTCAACTGGGCTCACAGAAAACACTCTCCGCGGTACCGGGATTGGTCTCATGGTTGTGACCACTATGGTTGTCTGCACGCGAGCTGTGCTTCGCATTGACAAGAAGACCCAGGTTCTGTGGGATGAAATATGGTTGATTGTGGGATACTTGTTCTTCATGGTGGTCACTGGCGTCTATGTGAACAAGACGGACCTAATGTTTCGGCTCATGGCTGTGGAAGAGGGTCGACTCAAGCCGTACCCGAGCATCAGCGAAGATGTGCTAAATGCCAAGAAGATCTTCTTCTTCACTAGTATGGGGCTGTGGCTCACGCTATGGAGCATCAAGTTCTCGCTCATGGCTTTCTATAAGAGACTGATCGTCGTTATTCAGCCGTACCTTGCGCTTTGGTGGATAGTCCTTGGTTACTGCGTGCTCGTACGTACTCTGACCACCCGCATTGCGCTCAATCGAAAGCCGCTGATCCGTTGGGCTAGACACTCATACTTTCCATCGTTTTGCAAATCACGGCTTGTCCAACGTTGGCATCTTGGTTCAGGGCTGGTGGATGCAATGCCCCTAACAACATTCGACAAGGCTTGGTCAGTTTCTGGCAGGCGTTCGCGGTCGATTTAACGACAGATCTCCTGAGTAAATCTCGCTTTCTCTCAACGTACTTGCATGGACTAACTCAATCTACTAGTTATGCTCCTACCCATCGGTTTGATACGAAACCTCCAGATACCACTATGGCGAAAATGTCAAATCGGCAGCCTCTTTGCCCTAGGCACACTTGTTATCATTGCGAGCATAATACGCGTGGTACAAGTCGGCACACATCGGGGAGCGAGCACCAAGATTCCTCCGCTGACTTGGCTTGCGTTGTGGAGCATTATTGAGTCATCCGTGGCTATCATGGTAGGCTGCGGGCCAGGGCTATATAGAAAAGCCAAAGCTGCATACAGTAACACCTCAGTACACCTACACAATAACCGCGGATACTTCAAAGCGTCGGAAAGCAAGGGGAAAGATGCTGAAGGAGGGATTATGGACGAAGATAGGCTGCCTATGAAAAGAATGCGCACTAATATTGTAGGCCGTGTGCATAACGGCGACAGTGAAGAAGAACTAGTGGGTGAAGATTCAAGCGGCAGAGTGAAGGTCGCGAAGTCGATCACGGTCAGTCGAGCTAATGAGTATAGTATCGGGGATGAGCCTTAGAATAAGATGTTTTATGTAATGTTATCTACATTCCTACCTCCAAGCGACTGCCTGGAGTTCCACTGGGACTCCAGTTCGTTCGGTAAGGCCGATAGGCCCCCATCAACGCCTACCGCATCTTCCAATCATTTCAAAAGAAACCTTGAAGGATACGTACCGTTTACCTTCAATGGAAGCTTCGTACTTGTGTAGATAGAAGGACTAGTATTCCAAGCTGGAGAGGCACAGCGCGGAGCAGTGGCTACGATGTTTCGTGGAGGAGAATGAACAGAATCTGAGCGTATAAGGATAGGCATCGTGACGGACCTATTCTGCATTAATCTCTTCGCCGACTTGGGAGGAACAGGCGGTGCGCGTTCAATAGCAGGTGAAGGACCTCTTTGACACCATCTAGACTTCGTCCCATCTGGTGCTTGGTTTGCCCGAGGACCGTGGATCGCATAAGCTAAGCGCAGTGATTCGGGAACGGAGTTGGCGTTCGAGATAGGTTTGCCAGTCTTGACCGGCGGCTGGTATGCTCCTACGCTCGCTTTCGTAGGACGAGCATGACTGGGCACGCGTTCTGTAGGCTGGCCTGCTCTCAAACTAGCTTTCGTAGGTCGAGCAAGATTAGGTGCACTCGCTGCAACCTGAGTGGTCTTGCTTCCGCGCTGCATCGAGGTCCTGGGTACTGATGAACCTGACGCCGGTTCGAGGGGCTTCGCCGAGTGGCAGACCGGCGGACGGCGAGATGTTGGTTGCGAGGCTAGTATGCTGTCGCAGGTTGAGGCTGCTTGAGAAGAAGTGGTGGAGCAACATGGCTGTCGCGAAAATGGAATCGGCAGTCGGTTCTCCTTCGAGCAGCATGATATGACGCTAGACGGCAATGTGGCATTAGTCATGCTTGCGCGTTGAGCAGGTTCGTGCGGAGTCGCAACTTCCTTCTTGACACCAAGGCACTTTGTCATGACAAGCTCTGCCTGAGCAGTAGCATCGTCAAAATCCAACGCCTCCAGAACTTCGAGCTCTCCCATCATCTTGTTGAAGGTTACCCACCACTCGTCACTCATCGCATTTCGAGATCGCGCTAATGTCTTACTGTGAGCCATGGTGTCGAACCAGTCCCGATAGGATTGGAGCCCTTTCTTCATATCTCTACAGGCTTTGATAACATGCTCCTTACTCATACGGGTCCATGGTTCTAGCACTTCGAGCACGCTAACGTTCGGTGCATTGACAGTGATCTCCCGCCAGTTAACAAGTATCCTTTACAGATCCGGTGCGACATTCAGCAAGTTGCCGCTGATCATGTCAATCACAGCTCTCACATCGTGCACGTTTTCGATGATGCTGGAGTTCACTAACGCAGTGAACCGGAAGTGTTCGATGCTATTGATGAGCTCGCTGTGAGAATCAGCGCAGGGCTCAGATCCCAAGGAAGACTCGATGGTGGTGGAATCTAGCGACATGCAAGGATCGGTCGGAGCAGAGAACCAGTCGGGCGAGAGCGTGCGCATAGAAGAACGATGTGAAGAGAATGATAACGAGCGGTCAATTCTGCTGGCGGTCATGCTAACTGGGGAGGAGACTCTTTCAATGATGCTGGAGGATGGCTCGACTTCAATACGACACTCTTCTTGCGCAGATTGCACAGGAAGCGGTACCTTTGCGGCATCCTCGACGGAAAGCGCATTGGAAAGGAAAGCCCCGTGCAACGCTCCAACATCCTCGTGTACGGAAGAAGGCTCGCATGTAGGCATGGATCTCGAACTCTTCAGCTGCTTCTTCCTCCCAGGGTAAGAGTTGATACTCGGCTTGAATATCAATCCAGATCCCCCCTCCGCCTCTTTCAATCGTTTATCCTTCTTGAAGAGACGGCCCCAGAGTCCCTTAACCGTGCGCGCGAGTTGCCACGAGTCTTCCTCATCAGCGCCATTTTGACCTTTGCGCGGGTCACTACCAGAAGATTCTGGACAGTCGCCATTCACAATCGACTTGCCAGCTCCAACTCCGTTGACGCGTCTGCGCCATCTTCGGAGACAGATATTTTCTGCCGCCTCTGGGTCCATTCTGCGGGTTACGAAAGCTCCGAATGCACTCATCAAGTAGGTTGTGCAATACCATATAAGAGAGACCGCCGAGATATGGCTAATCGGAATGCCAGGCTGTTAGCACAAAAGATCCATGAGACGGTTTCGAGTGGAGCCGTGAGTGCAGTCGTCAGTCGCAGGATATTGCATCCAGCACGAACAACATACCTCACCATTGTGGCGTACCATCTCGTTACCAAAGTGTTGGCTGACAAACATATTGGAGGGGAAAGGCATTGCAAAGCTCGCTACTGGCTGTACTCGCAGGGTGCTGGTCCGCTTTACGTATGGTGGCAGGGTCCAGAAAGCCACCTCTCATTCAATAGCGACAGTCCTAACGTTGGTTAGCAAGTAGACCAAGACCGACAAAGTTAATCGAGTATTTGCTATGCGCATCTCTGAAAACCCTGGGTCGCTGCAAACTGCAGGTATCAAGAGCAGTCGCAGCCCGCATCACGCAACCCGCACTCGGTACCAAGATCACACAACAGGCAAAAGACCACTGAACCAGCAGAACGGGTGGTCATTTTCGATTCGTTTTATCTTTCGCGTGTAATTCAATCCCACCAATAAAGCAACAACCAGCAAGAACTCCAAAACGCTCAAACATTATCCCCAACGTAACGTTACCCTCTTGTTCGCGGGCAGGTGCCGTTTCGGGGTAGAGTCGTAACGGTCGTGGGACGAGGGGGAATGCGACATCGATCAGGCACTATTCACTGTTAAGCTCAGTTATTACGTATGCTCGCCAGAACGCTGGCGAAGAAAGAAATAAGGTAGGAAGAACTGGAAGGGCGAGAGTCAAAGCTCAGACTGCACGGGAAAAGCGAGCGAGCAATTGGTGTCGTTCAAAGAGAACAAGATAACGATGAATGTGTTATTGGCTGCGTGATGCCAATTAGCACTCGTCCATGCTATTTTTCTCGAAACACCTTCGTCGCTTTCGCTCGCTCGCACAGTCATGCATAGGCTCGATGTAAGCGAAAGGACAAAGGCAAGAGTGTACTTACTACAAGCTCAAAGTCAAATCTCCACGAATACTCGCTTTGAGTTCAATTTCGATTTCCAAATTCGCCTCCAGTGTCAACTTTAATCCGTCCTGGTCCTTGAGCTCGCTGCCCTTTTGTTGCTGCGGCTCCATGCGGTATGGCTGGTTGGGATCGGTACCGCGCATGGGGATCTCGCCTCTCATGGCTCGGGCATATGTGACGGGTCCGTCCATAGATGTGCTATCCGGGCCGATGCGTTCGAACATTCCCATCTTCTGGAGATCACCGTTTGCGTCGGCTTCCTCGAGGGCTTCTAGAGACGTCGTTTTCATGTATTTACCGTTCTTCATGTCTTCTTGGAGGCGGCTGCGGCGGGCTCGGCGCGATGAGGAGCGTGACCTTGCGCTTTGTAGGCCGGCTTCGCGCTTGTCTTGTTTCATCTTGTTCACAGCCTTCTCCTGCTGCATCGTCGTACGCTCATGCGGCTGGTTCTCATAGTCGGAATCCTTGTCGGCCATGTCGTCGGGTATTCTTGCTATCATGCAGGCCTCGGGTTGTTATCGGAGGTGGTTTCGGATAAAAGGTGTCTAAGTGATGAAAAAGACGAATTGAAGGGGGATGTCGAGGTGTCGAAGTAACGGCGAGCAAAATGTGAAGTCAAGCCAAGGTACAGGAAGAAGCGGAGTTACCACACACCAAGCACGCCAGGACCAGAACAGGCGGCTCCACTACGAAAACAAGATTACTCGCAACGGCCTGGTTCTGCGTAGCTCCAAAAGCAAGGACGCGGCCCCTGCAAGCTTGCAGCCCTGTGCATGCACCCGTCTCACCACTTCAGGATCGCTGCGACTGACGTCAGACCCACATCGAGCAAGTCCTGTCCATATCGGGCTGACAGCCGCTGCATGACGTAGGTTAAATTCATGCCACCGTGCTGTTTACGCAAGTCGACCGCCATTTCTACACAAGCTTACGACGCGCGCAAGTGTGGCCGAGTGTAGCCAGTTTCGCTGCCATGGGAGTGGGTAGTCTGGCCCCGATCGCTTAACGCGGACCGTTGATTCTGCTGGCAACAGCCGTGCAATATCTGATCCGACTCAACCGAGGTACAATAGCCTCTAATTCTGGGCTCGTATCCGTAGCTAAGAGTTGGCAATGCATGCGTTATTACAGCACCTGGTAATACTATGGCTTGGTCTCCTGATGCGACAACAATCATGACGAGGCTAGAGGGCATGACAGAGATTACCAGCGCGATTCGCCTACGATTGCAGCACTGAAGGCAGTCATCCCACATGTTCAACAATGTATCATAGTGCAAGTTATTTGTCGTGTCGCATACATTACAATACGTATTATGACACTACATGCAAAACTCCGAACCAAACGCCACAGTGATTCCCCGTTAGAACATTCGATGCGTTTCGTGCATTCATCCTCGTGCGGCTTCTAATTACTGCGCAAAGTTAGCAGTGGATCTCGGTCGTACATGGCTAGGAGGATTGACTTACAGCAATCCAAGAGTGAGATCACCGTGGATCTTAGCCTTCAGCTGGATCTCAATATCGAGGTTGAGCTCCAGTCGCAGTCTCAACTGCTCGCCTCCGTCCTTTCCACCCTCTTCTTCACCGCCGCCACCAGTGAGACCTCCGAGGGCCTTGCCAGCGGTGTTTCCGACCTGGTTAACAGCGTTACCAGCAGTGTTTTGGACCATCTCACCGGCTCCACCGACTAGGTCGCCTCCAGGGACGTTCTCGGTGATGTCGTCTAGCGGACCTCCACCTTTGCCGCCCTTCTTTTGGCGCTGGCGGTTGCGACGGCCTCCCGATTGCGACACGTCGGATCGCGCATCAGACTCGGCAGGGGACTCTGCGCCTCGTCGGCCACGGCCACGCGACTGGCGGCGTCTCGATTGCGACTTTGACTTTTCTTGTTGGGGTTCGTCGGAGTCGTTATCAGCGTCACCGCCGTTGGTTTGCTTCTTGGATTCTGCGTCCTCTTGCTCAGCTTTCCCTTCGCCATCGCTTTCGGGGGCAGGAGTGGCGTCAGGAGTGGGCTGCTGTTGAGGCTTCTTTCCGCCCAGCTTCTTCGGCGTCTTCCTTTCGGTTTTCTTACTCGATGATTCCGCACTGCCCTTTGCGCCTACGGAGGCGTTGGCATCCACGTTTCCCTCTCCAGAGAGAGATTGCTTGCTCTCCTCGACTGTGTCCGCCATTGTGCTTGTTGTGTGGTCGTTGGGTGGGTGAGGAAGTAGTTAGATTGGTGATGCGTGACGAACTGAATGTGCTTCGAAAATTGCTGCGAGTCCAAGGCCACGGCGCAATTCGTTAATAAGAGAAAAGCGACCTGGGAAGAGGAACCGGTTTGAAGCTTCCAGGTACTTGCTACCCCTGCCGCGCTCGGCCCACCCGTCATGCAGTCTGACGCACCATGTGGCACCCACATTAACCCCACCTGGAAGTGTGCCAAAACTTGACCCCATCCCTGCGCGCTGCCAGCCGGATTTTACTTGTTCTGAGATTGTGCTTATGCCAGGCTAGCATAGTTGTTACGCCCAGCTCACTGCGTTCCAAGCTCTTTTGCACGATTGTTTGTCATTGGCGCGCATACCAAGCCCAAGCAGCGATGGATTGAGCAACGCGTCAGCTCAACGCGCCTTGACCTTGACGCTTTGGGACATGTCGTGGCACGAGGTTGAAGAGAAGCGCAGCCTGTGGTTATTGGCCAGGCGGAACGTTCGTCCATAAAGTGCGGGGGCGGTCGGTTAGTGCTGGTGTAAGAACCGCACTGCATTATCGTAGTACGCATAATAGATCTAAGATAGCGCAATCGCGAAAGATCCCCACGACAGGTTCAACATCATGAGCGTTGTGCTAACGATCGTTGTGAAGACGCAATCGCGGGGTGCGCCAGTTCTTCCCCGATGGCCGGCCCGAAAGATGCCGACCCTCGCGATTGTCGTGACGATGGCATTTCCATCTACACACATAATTTTCTGAGCGAGCGAAGACTCAGCTGAACACCAAATACTCTTGATCAGACCATCAAGTTTCTCAGCATGACTACCCCAGAAGCTGCGGATGAGGCCGCAAAGCAGCGGATCATCAAGCACATGAACGCAGACCACCACGACTCCGTACGCACCACCCACACCTAGGTAACGCTGATGTCAAGCTCAAGTTCTAACTCCGATATTGGCCGTAGATACGCCGATACGTCGAGGCCTACGCTTCCAAGTCCATGTTCCAGAGTCGCTCAGCGCAGATGGTCGATATCGATCTGAATCGGATGGTCTTGACTTGCGGCGGCCAACGAGACGTTATTGCCTTCGATCCACCCATGAAGACCATGCGTGAGGCTCGCGAGCGGCTTGTACAGATGGACAAAGATGCTCTTCAGACCCTCGGCCGCAGCGACATTCCAATTACGAAGTTCATTCCGGCGTACACACATCCTGCTCATCTGTGGAACTTTACGCAGTGCGTACTAGCCATGCTCTTGCTACCGCGGCCTGCGAATTGGCAGCCTGGTTCACTTCTTTACAGCACTGTGTTGTATCACGTACCAGGCTTTGCCAGCTTTGTTGCTCGGATCGGTTGGATCGTCTTCGCGGTTATGCTACCGATCCATGCTGTCGAAGCCATTATCATGGCAAAAAAGCTTGCGACACACGGATGCACGTTCATGGATGCGGTGTGGTGGAAGTGGGTGGGAACGTGTTTTGTCGAGGGGTTCACGTCCTTCTTCAGGCTTAATGCGCTGCTTGAAGAGAAGAAAAGGGAGAAGGACGCGAAGAAGCATTAAGAATGTTAATCGACAATATAGTGCTCGATCTGGATATCTGTGTCTTACGAAAGACTCGTCAACTTCAAATCATTTCCTCTGACTACTGTATACCAGCGAGACATGTTCCTGTCGCGGTTCCACTCTGATCATTCTTGCGTTCAACAATTTCTGATAGCACGTTACGAGCTTGCATCATTCTCTAACCGTGATAGTTTCCCTCACATTTGAAGTATCTTATCCAAGTGATAGGTGCCGAGTTTCGTTTACGATCGCACAAGCCAACCGCAGATGCAACACTAGTCAATATCTAACAACATAAAACGGGCTATATACACAACTAACATGAGAACATATCTATAAGACCAGCGTGTGAGCTCTTATTCTCTTTCTTGCCGAGACCTTTCTCCCGTGCGGACGACGCGGAAAGAGCTACGCTCCGCAAATTACAGCCTCTACACCCACGATGCATAGAACACGCGAGTCGCCGCTTACAGATTTGCTAGCAGATCTGCGCTGCTACATGTACAACTAATTGCTCGAACGTGTAAATAAGCATGTGTTCCTAGTCCTAAACATTTCTAGTCGGGCAGTATACCGAACACTAACCGCATTACTACAGCTAAACAAGATCGTACGCGAAGAGTTGAAGAAACTCTTAATACAGCATTCGTAGAGTATGAATAATCAGCTCTTACCCAGAGTATGAATAACCAGCTCTTACCCAAAATTATTCTCGGCCCAGTCCTCGCTGGAAGGAACGCCTTGTTCGCCGCGGTGTCGGATACCTTTCATCAAGCCGCCAAACTACGCCGTACCTCATCGGGTCAACCTTAGTGGAACGATGATGGAACTGATGTCAACAGCGTCGCTATCGTATCTTGGTATAATGACACGATTCTGTAGCGTTAAACCCTTGACGGAGACACCGCAAGCTCTGTCACAACCCGCACCGAGTGTACAGCTAGTAGCCTGTACCCGTTTGTAACACTGCGGATTCGGGATCGGAGACTCTTGACTTGGTCAACTCAGTTTGATGAACTATTGCAGATGCACTAGATGTCGCTAGAGCGCAATGAGTCTGCTCCTCTTTCGTGTTAGTACGAAGAAGCTTAGTCTCAATGATTGTACCTAGGATGTATCCTGAAGGTATACGCGGTATCGCATGTTGCTAGACTACAAGGATAGCCCAAGCTGTACATATCTAGGCTACATTATCATTAGGTAGGTTATCAAAGATAGCTTCGTTGTATTCCGCAATCGGTAGCTTCCAAAACAGGTTGGCGATGTATCCGTATACGTGTTCAACAAACGCAACAAGCCTGCCACATACGCAGAGTACTCTCAAGTAACATGGCGAAAGCATGCGCGAACCTTTGCCATCACACATACAGGCAAGGATCACAGAATCTTAAACAACTAGCAATCAACAAACGAGTCGTATTGGTGTAGCAACCTCTCCGCGCTCTCAATACTACGAATGTCTTGCGTTGCCGCACCGAGGCATCGACGTACCTCCCGCTGCAACATAGGGAAAATGATGTGACGTGACCGTGTGGTAACTGCCCCGCTATATAAAGAGAACGCCAATGGGATAAGAGGTATCGTGCAACGAAGCCAGGAAAAATGGATAATCGACGGTAGTAGATGGATCGCCGTGATGGTAAGCGCAAACAGAAGCATTGTCGTTATGAAAAATGCAGTCCGCTGTCGGACAAATGGGTATATGTGGTGTAGATAGTGTGAGATGCGACGGTGGTATAGATAATGTAGGTGCGACGCGGTGTAGATGGCGTGGATCTGTTATGGTGTGTGCGCTCAAATTCGCACAAAGTTGGTGGTGCTCGCGGCCGCCTGGTAGTTCTGTACTGGAGGTAGAGAGGGCAACGAAGGCAATGAAGGCAAGGACAAACGCCCGGCTACAGTAAAAGGACCTACACTTAGCTTATCTGATCTTAACATGAAAGATGAAGATGAGAGAAGCTACGCGCCAGGGATGGACAAGGTAAGTAAGAAGAGAAGCACTAACGCTCTCGAAACCATCTTGCAATCCTACTCTTCTCGTCGGCTCTACCCGCTTCGAGATGGGTGCTGCGCTCGTAGAGCTCCTGGATGATGTCAGCGCACTGCACTAGTCGTCAATGATGTAGACTTACGTCGTCGTCCTTGTTGATCTTGATGTCTAGGATCAGGTTCCGGATCTCTTCGCACCTCTGCCAGTTCGGGTACGGGGTACCTTGTGCTCGTTGCACTCCGACTATGACTTCGCCCATGATCTCAAACTTCCGCCAGTTTATTCGCTCTTTGCCGACGACTCCGCTTGGCGGTGGCTCTCGACTGTCGCGTTTCCCTACAACGCCCTCGAAGACGCTGACGCCTGGGTGTGGCGCAAAGGCCGAATCCGTCTTCTTTTTGTCGCCGACGAACGTCGAGTTTCCCTCCGAAGCTGATACAAGATCGCGGCGATGGAGTGGTATGTATGGTATGCGTTCGCCAGAACTGTTCTCCCAAGCTAGTCGGTAGGCGGAATGCGATTTGGTTTGGCCCATGAGAATGTCGAGTTTCCAGAAGTCTTGGTTCGTGGCTTGAGGAACTAGCTCACGGGTTGCTACCAGTCGTCCGATAGCTGTACCGTTGATGCCTGCCATGACGGCACCTAGCATGTTGTAGTTGTTCAGTTTCCGAAGTTGTCGCGCTATCTTCATCCACTTCTCCATCATGAGCGCTCTGTGCTTAGGCTTGTCACGTAGGAGGATGTAGTTGGTGACGAGGTAGGCGACATGGTTGAAGTGCTCGGTCATGCGAGTTACGTTCTCGAGATTTCTGCATCGTTTCTTCTCTTCGGCATTTAAGCTGACGTGACGCACGAGATCTCGTGGTCGTACTGAAGAGAACATGATCCAGTCTATGCGGGTGAGTTCCCTCGCAATGGCTTCGTCGGATTCGCTCATGAGCTGGTGCCATTGGATCTTGGAAAGAGGCTTGATCGGGTTGGGCTCCAGTTGTCGAGCCAGTCGTTCGTTCTTCTCAACTAGAGTAAGCAGGATCTGCGACGAGCCCATGGAACCGTTGGTAGATGAAGCGCCGCCTGTTACACTGCTCCGGGCCACTGAATTCCGCGTCGAACTAGACATGGACATGTGGCCCAGCGCTCTTGAGAACTCGTCCTCATCCGAGTCTTCGTCTAGGACGTTGTTGTGAAATGTCGGTATGTTGTCGTTTTGGGCGCGTTGTCGATCGCTGCATGCCCAGTCGGTGTCGTCGTCTTCAGTGACCATCTCCAGATCGCGGATGATCTCGGTTGCGGCGACTGAGAATTCGCGGTTCAAGGCCAAGGACGATGCAAACCTTCTAATCAGTCGGCGCGTGGTTGGATAAGCAAAGTCGCCGGGATAGTAGGCTACCCATTGCTGTAGTATGGATAGGTAACGTAGTTGGGCAATGATGCGGATCATGGGCAGTTCCTTCTCCTTGTGCTGGGCCTCGAAGCGCTTGATGATTGCTTCCAATAGCTGGCCAGGTGTCGCGAACCTCCGATACAAGGCAAGGAAAACGGAGACGAACTTGGTGTCATTTTTGGACATGGGTTGGGCGAGGAGACGGTCAACGAGCTGTTCAAAAGTGTAGCCATTTTCATCCGACGGCTTCACTGACATGATGCTTTGGCCGGCGTCCGAGTCCTGGTCATCCGATTCTTGCGAATCATAGCCGGGAGACTCGTCGGCGTTGAAAAAAGTTTTGTTGGCGTCGCTGGGCTTATAACGGTGGCCCTTGACCTCGCTCGAAGCGCGCTGAAACCTCATGGAGATCTCCGAACTCGCACGCTCGTGCTTGCGGCTCCAAAGGTCCTTTTGGGTCATGGATTTTACCGCGGAAGAGTTGGCCCGCCTCCGCGCCATGGATGCTTGGGACCTGGCTGCAGGGGGTCAATGAGGTTGCATTTAGGTGGGGACAGAGACGAAGCACTTACGTCGCTTGGCGGCTATGGCTGCACGAGTGATGACAGACAGGCATGCTCGGTGTGTCTCCGGAGACGACTCGGAGGTCTGAAACACGCTCACGTCGCCAATGAAGGACTTTGCTTTCTGCTCGACAACGGCGGGATTGACTTCGCGGTGGGCGGGGTGCTGATCGCACTTGCAGGCAACGAGGATAAAGGGCAGCTGTGCCTTGGACAATGTGCCTAGACTCAGTCAGCATGGCGCGTATGAGGCGCGTCGGCTGACGCGATGGTGGGGTACCCACTCAACATGTCGGGCACCTTGGCCAGACTCTCGTGGTTAGTGACGTCGTACAGGGTGATGGCGGCGTCGATGCGCGGCGTCGCAGAGTCGTGCGTCGTCTCTGGCCATTTGATGATATTGCGGTCGCCTACATGCACGTCGTTGAAGGTCATGTCGAGGAGCGTCACCATGTAGGGTATGCCGTCAATTGTCATGCGCCTCGAGCAATGGGTCGTCGTCGCCGTGTCGGGCAGGCCGAGAGTGCGGCGGACGAAGGTCGACTTGCCTGAAGCCGGCGCTCCAATGACGGCAATGTTAAGATGCTGCATAGTGGATGCCGAGTCGCTGTTCGCAGACTAGACGCGCGTGTCAGCTGCTGTCATGGCCGCTGGATACAGTCTTGTACTCACACTCGTAGACGGCTCCGAGACGGCGTCGTGTACTGACTGGCGGTCCTTGTGGTGGGTGGGCGACAACGGGCCCTCGGTGTCTGACGAGGATTCGGCGCTGCTGTCTACCTCTTCTTCCTGGGTGGAGAGGGTCATGGTCTGGGGGAAGTGGTAGCGCTGGAAGAAGGCATCGTCGGCGATCTCCTCGCCCTCGTTGTCTGCGTCTGTGCCGTCAAGCTCGCTGCCAACATCGCTGTCGCTCTTGGGAACGCTGGGGGCCGAGTATGCGCGTGTCTTGATGCCGGGTCGCTGGGCAGTGACGCCCGCGCTGCTCTCTCTGCGCAGTGGCTGTGGCATGCTGCTCTTTTCTGCAGACTTGGAGGGCGGCGGGTGAGCTGCCCTGCTGCCTCCCGTGGCGGGCATAGCTGAATGGACAGCTACTTCGGGCGCTCCGTCGAGGGCGCTCACAGCGAGGGCGGGCCCCGATGAAGGCGTGCACGACAGAGGGCGGGCGTAGAGACAGGCCCCAGGCGCGATGGGGACATTGGAGATGTGCCGAGCGGGAGGGGATTGAATGCGCGATTCTGTGGGGACGGCGGGTACGGCGAGGGCAGTGCGAAGGGCGGGCGAAGGGGGTCGAGGTGGTCGTGTTGCTGCGTCGTGTGTATTTCAGCAGCGGGGACAAGGCAACTCGACGTCGTTCCAACGCGGTCTAGCGCGCCTGCAAGGCTGCACCACAGACGATGCGCCTCGTCTACTACCGGGCTAGCCCCCGCCTCAACACCATCCCACGCCTCTCCACACGAGACAGACGCCCCCGATGCGATTCCCCCTGGCTGATCCTGATGCCTTTTCACAATGGCACAAGCAACAAATGGTCGTCGCCGCATTGGCCGGGTCAGCCAGCGCGGCCCGCCTGTCGCGCTTCATGTCGACGCGCTCCGCCGCACATGTTTGGGCAGCCTCCCGCCAGTCATCGGCCCTTTTGCTGCGTCGCCAACCCTGTCGGCTGTTGATATTGGGGGACATGCACAAGCTTCACATCTCAAGCTCCCAATCGGCTCCAAATCTTCCGCCGTCTCGCTACTCGGACCTTGAAACACCAACGCTGTATTGATCGACATGATCGCCAGCTGCATTTGCCCTCTCGCTCGGCCAGTCCACTTCCGCGCAAAGTGGGGGGTGCAGTCACAGCAGACCCCATTGCTCCACGCCTATATCAAACGCACATATAGTTGACGCCGCAATCGAGCCCGCAACTAATGCACCTTGTGCCCGCCGCATTCTCCAACATGCCACCTCATGCATTCCTTTGCAATTTTGGAATCGCATGCAGAAGGGTTGCTCTCTACCGATACATGATGTGCTGCAAACAAGGGGCACAGCTCAACACAAACATATCATTTCTAAACCTGACAAACTCGTTGCAGAAAGCCCTGGCCGAACGAGGAACGCGCAAGCTCTAGCACCTTCCCTTTGCACCTCGGCGCACGCTAGCTCACACTATATTGATCTGCGCCCGGGTGCCATATCTCCGACTGATCGGCACTCAATTACACGTGTGAGAGTCCAGGCTGCGGATAGCGTTTAGCTTGCACCACCGTCAACGGTCGGCTGATTCCTCTAGGAAACGACTCAAACACCCCCAAGCTACTCCAATCTCCAACACACCTTCATACATTACGCACGTACAGGCCGCAGCTTCGCCTGGAGATGGTCCTCGTGAAAGAACGGCAGGAACACATCCCGCCACACCAGCTTGTCTGGCCTGTTCATCGTTAGCACAATATCTCGCAATTGCGAAAGCATCGTAACCTACAATTGACCCTCAGGTTCCAGGTCAAATTTGCGGAACACGTGACCGAATCCGAGGCGCAGCTCTGCCCAAGCGAGACTGCAATGATTGACCGTGTTAGTTTCCGACAGTGTTTGCAGTTGACCAGGGTCAGACTCACTTGATTCCTAAACACATGCGCGGACCACGCGAGAAGGCAACAAGCCACTTGTCCAGATTGGTAGACTCGTCGAGCCAGCGCTCCGGAACAAAGCTCTCGGGCTCAGGGAAAATTTCGGCATTGTAGTGCACAAAAGTGCTACCACACGATACAATGGCCTATAATGACATGAGCACATTATTCTCACTTGGCGTAAAACAATGCGTGTACATACGTGGGGTGGCACATCGACTCCCGATATCGTTGCACCCGTTGCGGGCACGATGCGCGGAAGGCCGGACGTGACGCCCGATGAGAGTCTGAGCGACTCCTTGATGACCGCCGTCAGATAAGGTAATCTCTCGAGATCGCGTACTGTGGGCTCCTTCTCCGCGGGCAGAGGCCAGGATGCTGACAATTCCGACTGGAGTTTTTGCATCTTCTCAGGATGCTTGAGCAGATGGAAAGCCCCTACCATGAGTGTGTTGCCGATAGTATCCGTGCCGCCGAACATGAGCGCTTGGGCTTCTTCGTACAAGCTGCCAGCCGACGGAATCTGCTTGTCACGATGGGCTTCTGGATCCATTAATCGGTGGTAGATGGTCAGGTTGTGAGGTAGGAGTTTGAGCTTTTCCGGGTCGTTGGTGAGCTCGTTGATCTGTTGGGAGAGTAACTAAGACATGTCAATAGCCAGCCAGCCAGCCTTACAGGGAGAGAAAGCCATACCTGGTTTAGATCAATCATGCCCGCTGTTAACGGGCTTAGCGTCTTGGACAGGTTGGGTGGCATCTTCAGTATGAAGTTCTTGAACAAATCCGAGTACTTGAAGTACATGGCCACGGGTGTCGATGCATCCAGGGCCACGACAATCGGTGCCTTGAAGTCTGGCTCATCAACAGCGTGGATGGACTTGCCAAAGCAAAAAGTCGTTATGACATCTATGCTCATGCATCGGAATGCATAAAACAAATCGGTGCTTTGAGAAGCCTGGCTGCGTCGCTCGAGCGCTGCACACAGTGCCTTTGCCTTTTCAACCAACAAGCCCTCTGAGCTTTCAATGGCGGCCGGCGAGAAGGAGCGATTAAGCACATCTTTGCGGTTCTTGGCCTCGGTATACGTGAGAAAACCGAAACTAGATCTGTCTTCGTTGAAACTCTGATAGAGCGTAGCTTCCTTGTCCCAGCGATTCTTGTTGTTGTAGATGTCATGGTAGGCTTGGGGGTTGGCAAAGTGGAGCTATGCCATCATGGTCAGCAGCGACACGTGGTGGCACCGTGGTGGGGGGCTCTGCATATTCACGACTCTTCACACACCTCGTTGGGTCCAATACGAACAACATCGCCTGCGATCGCGCAATACACAACACGTCAGCTTTACACACAATTTGTGCTCCTGTGCACCAGGACAATCTCACCGTATTGCGCATGCAGCTCGACCAGGAAGTGACAAAAGGACCGGTTGGCGATGCACTCGATGTACGCCTTCCAGTAAGTCGTAGCGCCGGCGAAAGGCGGTCCCGGAAACTTGGCCAGCGGGTGGAAGTAGACGTTGTAGGTCACTGCGTACAGCACGTAGGCAACCAGGGCTGTGAGACCTGCGGACAGCAGTACCGCCGTGGCGGGTATGGGCACGTCGATCGACATTGATTGGTGGGACAGCTCGCCGGACGTTGTTGATGATAGTTGGAGGGTGAGGTTGACCAGCTGGACCCCTCAGCAATCTCGCGCTTTTCTGGCTGACAAGTCGACTACGGCATCGGCCATCCCCACTTGATTGAGAACAACTCTCCAGATTGCGTCCGACTGTAGCCAACCGGAGCTGCTGGCAGATAGCGCATGGTCTGGTCGGTCGATTGTCTGCATGCGTGCATGTCGCCGGCGTCGAGCCGGCGGTCACACGGGCGGGTGTCGGGGCGCAGAGGCAGTAGCTCGAGCTGTTGGTCTGAACGCTCCAAGATTGGGATTGGTACAAAAGGACACGCTAAGTATGACGCCGGAACCCTGGCTTCAGAACTGTCCCCAATACTTGCAAACCTTCCACAGCGACTGCCATTGTGCGCCTCACAAACCATGGCCGATATTGGAGCTCAGATTGCGCATGTAAGCGCTTTCCTTGTGGCATTATGGGTCTCGCGTTGCTAACACAACTATGTAGGACTCGGACGATACCGACTCGGCATTTGGCGACGATTCGGCATCGTAAGTCTCCCCGCAAGACCAGCCCGCGAATCAACCCGCCTTCTGACACGGATCGAAGCGAGACCACTTCCCTCAAGTCGGCCGTATACAACTACAAGTACCGCAACGGCAGACGATATCATGCGTACAAGGAAGGATCATATTGTGGGCTGTCCGCTCGTTGAATGCCAATGCTGTTCCTAAGTGAGCACAGGGGGGCCGAATGACGACACCTCGGCGGACCATCTGGACCTCGTGTATGACTTGCGACTCGTTTGGTCAAGGATTTGTGTTGACTGGGTAGCCACCATATCTGCCTCCTCTTACTCGACGGTGAATTATTCCTGGCACCCATAGCGAAGCAGCCCATGGTACGTCTGGATGTGGTTGGGAACATGATAGTCGCTGGCCTGGTGCTGACGATGATGTTTCTCCTAGCACGTCTTGGATCTGGGAACTGGCACCGGTATGCAAGCAGCAACCCGACCAACGCAACGCACAAGCTGACCAGCCAGGAATCTGGGCCATGTTAGTCTTTCGCCCATATACGCCTGCTTTACAGACTAACACAGAGCGACTAGCGACTTTGCTGATAGATATCCATCAGCTGAGGTTGGTGCAATCGTGCAATTCATGTTGAGCGACATATCTCTAACAAAGTCAGGTGCTCGGAACCGACCTCAGCCCCACCCAACCCTCCATGGTCCCGCCCAACGTCCGCTTCGAAATCGACGACTTCACTGAGCCTTGGCTCTTCAAGAAAAACCATTTCGACTTCATCCACGCGCGATCTCTATTTGGTTGCGTTGCCGACTGGCCAACCTTCTACAAAGAGGCTCTGGAGTAGGTAACCACACAGCGACTCACGCTATACACCATGCTAACCCCATCTCAAAGCCACCTCCAACCTGGCGGCTATATCGAGCAGCTCGAAATGTCCGTCGTCCCCAAGTCCGACGACGGCACCGTAACCCCCGATTCCATCTTTGACCGCTGGGGCAAACTCTCGCTCGAGCTCGGCGACCGCTTCGGCAAGTCACTTCGCACAGCTGATGAACAGCGCGCAGGGCTAGAAGCAGCGGGCTTCATCAACGTCGTCGAGCACCGCTGGAAACTTCCTATCGGTGGCTGGCCGGCAGACAAGCGGTTCAAAGAGTTGGGCATGTATAACCGGATCAGTTGGGAACAGGGGATTGAAGGGTGGAGTTTGTATTTGCTGACTACCGTTATGGGGTGGACCAAGGAAGAGGTCGAGGTTTATCTTGGTTTGATGAGAGAGGGCTTGAGAACGAAGGGGATTCATGCCTATCAGGAAGTGTAAGTCGTTGATATTTTGCGCTTGTTGCAGAAGTCGCCTGGCTAATGGTTTTACTTAGATCTTTGGTTTACGGGCAGAAGCCGCCGAGGCCTAGGAAGGATGATGATTAAATCATGTCACATGCTGTAGGGCGATGAGGAAAAGCGAACAGCAGCAAGATTCATGACTCAATGAGTAATTATTCATGTTTCTACGAAGTTTCATTGTCGGCCATGTTCACTGGTCCTCCAATACGACATCGCAACCCTTTGCCAGTGCAAACTTGCGCAATGACGAGGATGGGTGTGGGGCATACACGCCCATGCGTGAGCTGACATGTAGAATCGCTCACCTGCACATACACCTAGATGACCCTCAAAATACTTGAATCGGGGGCACCAACGGCAAGTCGATACGGGAAGAACGGACGGAGATGATGAGTGAGAGAGCTCAGGCAGCAGTTTGGCTTAGGGTTAGCTAGCTTGAACTAGATCGGCTTCAATGAAGCGGGCTTTGAAGACGGAGCGTGGGCTAATCAAATTACCATAAAACATGCTTTCACCTGGACGACTACGGTGGTTGGTACTTGCAGTCTCATCAGTCAACTTGGTCAATCATACTACAATCTCGCTTTGCTCTCAACAGTGACGCTATTCGACAACTTTAGTCCAAAAGGCAGACCTCTGACGTATCTGCCCGTGTATGTCTTCCCCTGCCTCTCCGCAAAAGCCTGGTCGATATCCTTGTACATGTCGTAACCGTTCATTTCCTCAATAGTCAACTTGTTTGCTTCGTCCTCGACCTTGTAGTTTGACATTTTCGTGTTACTGGAGAAGCCTGTAAATGTTTTTGTCAATATACGTTCTTCATTCAAGTTCGAGCCACTGTATTCAGATTTGACTTACCAATGCGTTCGTTGATGTTGTACGCTGCTTTGGCAGCTGAGGCCTGGACTTTTGTGGCGCGAGGGAGTCGGATCTTCTCGTAGACTGCGAGAGACTCTTGTACATCTCCGTTGAAGTAGTTTTTGTTGAAGAGAATGCCCAAGGCAGCTGCGTCTTCGAGAGCCATGCAGGCCCCCTGACTTTGATGCGGCATCATCTAAGAAGAGCGAATTAGTTTCGAAAAGTATAGTAGAAGAGGCGTTGCAAGTGAGAAGAGATGTCTTACCGGATGCGCCGCGTCGCCAATCAATGCAATAGACTCCTTGACAATATACGGATAAGGCTGGTGCACCCAAAGCCGCCAAGGTCGTACCTCGATACCAATTGCGAGGTGAGCTTTCACCTGCGCATCGAGCTCAGGATAGGGTGCGAGAAGTTCTTCGACGGGAAGATCGGCACCGCCCCAAGTCTGGTTTGCATAGTCTCCCACGGAACGGGGGAAGAAACAGTAGTAAGAGAGGAGCTCACCGCCGTTACAAGGCGAGAGGACGATTTTATCCCATTTGCCTTCTTGGCCGCCCCAGTACTCTAGTGCGCTGTGGAGAGAGTAGTCGACGAGGCCTAGTTTTCTGACATCCTTTGTCATGACGTTGGCGTGTAGGCAGCTGGATTCTGCTGGTCGCTTTTCTGGGTTCAGGCCGATGATCTTGCGTGTAACTGATCCGATACCGTCGGCTCCAACGATGAGGTCGTGTTGAGCGGTGGTGCCGTTGGAAAACGTGATTGTGTTGGTTGCGAGGTCTATACTCTCGCACTATAATATTTTGTTAGTAAGGTTGATGAGAGACGCAGACATTGCCAAAGTTCGTTGCTCTAGCTAGGTCTCTACCTACCGGATGGTTCACTAGTAGCTTGACTGGGCTTCCAGCGCCTTCATCTTGCAATGCACAATCCATGAGCATCTTATGCATGTACTGGCGATGGAACATATTGTAGACATAGCCCCACCGCTCTTCATAGTCATCGAGGTCGTATACGCTGACCGGCTCGCCAGTCTTCCAGTCCCGGTTGATGAGCTTCTTCAGTATAACAGGATCTCCTTTGTGCACATCAACTCCCCACTCATGGAGCCAGCGGGTTCCGTTGGCGGCGCAGGAAACGGACGCGCCAGCCTCGCCGGCGAAGTCGTTTCGCTCGTAGATGGTGACTGAGTGGCCTGCTCGGCGCAGCGCGATGGCTGTTGATAAGCCACCAATGCCTCCTCCGATTACACCCACGCTCAGACGTCTCCAGCCGCTGGGTTCTATCGAGCCCATGTTGCAATCTGCTCTCGTTGGTCAGGTAGATGAGATGGAATTGCTGAGTAGTAGCTTGGATTTAGATGAGTGGAGGCAATGTCAAGGAAGGTTGAGCAACGAGTGTTAGGTTTCGTACGATCGTTAACTATTGCTCTATTATATCTGTGGGAGTACTTTGCTCCAGCCGGTACGTTGCAGTATTCCGATGCGACTCGGCTGCCATCAAGTATACGGATGACTTCCTATCTGCGGATGCATATATTGAAGGATCAACGACCAAACTGATAAGACGTGTCGTTTCATGACTGACGACTGAACGAGATGCATAATGGTGGTGGGCTGATTGCGGAACAAGTCCACGTGCGATATGTAGCCGACAACGGAAGTTCCGACACCAGACGGAAGTCTTGATCGGATCGCATTTCTTGCATAAGTGTACTAGTGTTCAATGGAGTGTCGGTGTGCTTTAAGCAACTTCATTCTCTCCATACCATATTTTATTCTTATGCTTCCGTTCGCACACCTGAGACTTTCCAGTACTATTTGAATTCTTGATGTTTGGTCTTCTTGGAAAGACTATCTTGCTTGCTGAGCATTCCACCTCCGAAAGAGCCTGCCGTTCAGCTAGTCGCAAAGGTTTTCCTAAGAGAAGCTTCCGCGCCCGTCGTTAGAGCTGTGTAGTATCCGTAACATCAAAAGACATGCAAAAGCTTTTGTAAATCCGTTATACCACTTCTACTAGCGTTAGTTCAGTGCATAATTTTGACCGTTGGCGGATGTTGCTCTCCAGAGATTTGCTTCCGTCGGATTGTGGCACGAGGCGATCTTGACCCACTCATATCGAAAGCTGCGAGATAGCGAGATAACAATACGACCACTGGGCGAATCAAGCAGCGTATTGTGCCTAGACGTGACAAGAATCTTGGCATCCCATGGAAAAAATAATACTTGATGCGATGCACAATTGCAGCAGAAGACACTCAATGTAGTCATGAAGGCGATGAACATGGCTAGGAAGATATCTATTATCAGCCTCCTTCTGCCATATAGACTGCATGCATCTTGTATTGACGCCCTGCATGTACATGTACCATACCACCCACGCCATCCTCAGGTAGCTTATTTGTTCAACTCCTCAGCCCTCTTCTTGAGGTCCTCCTTGCTTTCGGCTTTGGGCATGCTTTCCGGTACGACCGGGCCCTGTTTACGCATTAGCTCGCCTTGCTCGTACACTCAGACACCTAACTCTGCTTCGCGACGAGACGAGAAAGACATACCGGGTTTGCCTTGTGGGCCGCAGCGTGGAGGTTTCCGCCATCAGCATTAGCGTGGTGTTCGTGTGTGGATGCGTTTGAGTCGGAAGACTCCTTGGCGATCTTGTCGGTGAGGCCTGGAGTAATATGTTAGTTCTGAGTCGATCGAGTAGGACATGAAATGTATGTGTTTTGAATAGTGAGATGAGAAGGTGTTGACGTACTGCCAGCGGCAGGCTGTTCAACTGGGTGGACAGGCATGATTGCTTAGATTGGTGTCTTGTCTTCTTTCTTTCGTCGATGTCTCGGGGGTGCTGAGCCGCCGATGTAAAGGAATTCTTGACAGTAGGCGTCTACTTTATCTTCAAGGGTCTTTTCTTTCACCTCGAGTTTCTTGACGTCTTGTTCAAGAGCTGCTGTTGCTTCGGTATCAGTCTCGTCAGGCTGATCGAGGAGGTCGGGTAGGTTCTTGGAAAGGGCTTGTAGTTTCTCAAAGTAGGCTTGTAATTCGGCAGGAGAGGGGGCTGAAGACATGGTGGGTTACGTAG
>JAESFQ010000104.1_pt1 | contig 31468 bp, 20 predicted proteins | sample 9269431 | NCBI WGS metagenome assembly JAESFQ01 (sample SAMN14502588, study PRJNA617103) | algae metagenome | isolation source: Plectolyngbya sp. WJT66-NPBG17 and co-occurring heterotrophs from well... | place: USA: Mojave Desert, Joshua Tree National Park, California | collected 2006-08-06 | reverse complement strand
TACTGCAATTTTACAATAGTACCCGAAGCGTAAATATACGCATCGCACGCACGGATACTGTATCCAGTTTGCTTAATAAGTGAGGCCCGCGTCTGCCCGAACTTCCTTCTCTCCTTCCTCTATTGCCTTACCACCACAGCTTGATGCCGCCTCACCCTTCCCATAACAACTCCTTACTAACTCGACGCGTAATGTGTCATGAAAATGGGTATCAATCCGCAAATATAACGCTGAAAATGCCTTCCTTGAGAACAAACCAAGTTCTGGCTTCATGCGCGACCGCAGGGCAGATATGAGTGGGAACTTCGAATCGAGATCTTGCCTGCCGAAGGAAATGTCACTGCGCTACCCGTTCGTTGCTGCGGAGTTTGCGTGACCTTATGACATCAAGCATCATCCACTCCTCGTGCAACCCTTCCTTTGCCTTGATTGGAAGCACAAAAACTTCGGGGTTACCAAATCTCTTTCTCCGATAACATCATACTTTCGTCGTCACCCTGCACCTTACATTGTAGCTCGCGTTGTTCTGATCAACCTCTCAACGCATGTTCATTCTGAATTTGCCACCGTGTCGTTATACGTCCCTATCTAATTTATTCTCATCGGGTTGTGCTGTCCGGGCTTCCTCGACCCTCTGAAAGTCCACGAAAATGCTTCAGTTCGCGCTGTGGCCGGTCTCGGTGCACTTTGCCGAGCTTCAACAGGCATCTCGACAACCATGTTGTCGCCACGCTGCGGGTCACGACAGCATCAGGTTTCGATATTCGCCTCAAAGACTTTCCGCAGTGAATCCGCTCTATGTTAGACCCTTTCGTATCCGGTCGTTCCACCGATTCTTCCGCTGGCGGATACCGGCATTATAACGCTGACCGGTAAATCTTAACTGGATATTGATATGGAGTTACCAATCAGTAACCTGAAGTCTACAACTTGTACCGTCTTCGAGATGTTTTCTTGGCCATGTGTCGCATAGGTCAGTTGCAGCGATAAGCCTCCGCTACTTCTTCACAGAGGACCTGTCAACGCATTGGGCCGTTATCATGTAGATGTCGGACTAGAAGGTGGCCTTACATGCATGCCATATATGCGCCTGTCATGTGCTCACTTAGAGCCTGGTGCAGGAATACCAGGATGCAACTGCCTGAACACACATCTTGGGCCATACGTCCGCCCGGAGTTGCGCACGCATCCATGACAAAGCTCCCAAAACCCGTTTACCCGAGACAAGTTCTCGTAGAAGCCAGACCCAAAGAATGGCCTGATATTGGTACCTTTCGCAAGTTGTACAAGACATTCGCGAATTAGGTTGCCGGATTAGCACGGCTCGTCGAGCAGGACAAGGTGGTTCTCCTATTGCCAGAATCAGCATCATGTTCGTGATGGTTCCGCGAATATCTCGACTAGGAGGAAAGTGGTTTTCCGGTCCACTTCAACTTGCTGTAGACTTTTGGATGGATACCTTAACACCGAATAAGTTGGTCACAGCATTAGCCGTGGAACGGCCTTGACATTCGCTACGAACTAACGCGATGGCACAATTCTCTACGAATCTTTCGGAACAATCAGACAATGATTGGGCCACAAACGAAAAGAGGCGGTGAAACTTAGCGTGTTCTTTGGTACCGTATGTGGCATTTCCTGCTCAACGGAACAGCAACTAAACCAAGATAATGAGGCTTTTTCTGCTTGTCGGGAGTAGAATCAGTACATTGGTATCTGTGGAACCTGGCAATACGAGGTATGCACTACGTGTTCAGGAACCGTCCGCCAGTGTCTTGCAGGGTTCAAGGGAGACCGGTCCGCCTGCTCACCGCCGTATCGGGAAGGTTGATCTGCAGGCACACCTCAAGCCGTTTACAAGTTCCAGGAGTTACACGTCGCTCTAGACGAGGAAACATGCTCACCAATGATGGGTGCAGCTGATAAACGAATCTGTAGTCACCAGTTCAGAGGCATCTTCAGCTTGGGTTGAGTTTCTTGCCACGGCGCAACGATGGTAACCATAATCGGGTCAAAGGCGCGAGTATGGTTGGCGGATACCTGTTCCTGCTCTTGGGCGCATTCTTACTGGCTGTGCTCTTGCATGTCTCCAAAGCGATCACGATAGTTTGAACCCTCCTCTGGCCCGCAAGTGAAACACCAACGCTGATGACTACAGCATATCACGCCCCCAATCATTGCTCGCCTTCGGAGATAGTCACGCTGTTTCTCTTGCCTAGTTTCTCGAAACGTGGCGCGAGTAGCAGTGCTGCGGGCTGTAGCAAGACTCAAGCAGGATTGATGACGAACCGTAAGCATACACATCATCGACACAGCATTGAAGTAGATATGGCCCGACTACGAATGCATAAGAGAGACTTCAGATCACGCCATGTTAAGTTGCTGTCGCTCCATTTCACCGTACTCTTTCGATTCCTCACTGCTCCTGGGATCTTGCTCTGATCAAAGCCCATATCCTAAATACTATTAGAATATTCGGCGTGCCCTACGATGTCTACTACCATGCCATACGCCCCGACCCAGGTCTCAACGACTAGCCTGAGCCCACCACTATGCTTTCCCAACCATCCGCAAGCCGTGGTTACGTCCACCTGTCCGCTATGTAAAGGGCATCCGTAAGTACACCGTCAACAAACACACGCGCAAAAAGAAAAGCTGCATTCAAAAGCTGGAAGCGCTAACTAACGAATTAGCCATCGCCGACCGGACTGCACAACATGCAACGCTCAAGGCTTCGTACAGAAGAATTGCGACCAATGCCTGCGCTACCGAAACGCCCATCGAATGCAGGTCCAGACCGTTCAAGCTTAGCTCGCCGTTTACTGCATGTGAGCACCATCCGCGTGTCACAGACACTTTAAGCTGCGAGTTGCTGCACATGTAGCCCTCATTTACGACGAGCAACTCAGTACCGACGACGACGCAATTTTTAAAATATCAGGTATTCCGGCATACTTACCCTTAACGATGACTTTTTCCCCAAATTTCTCATTCACCACACTCGTTTCAAACCCTTCAGAGCATTCCTATCTTGACTTAGAGTCAAAGACCTCTTGTTGATGAACAAATTATGAGTACACACATGTAACCAAGTAAAACAAAAATCCATCTCTTGAGAACACGATACTGCACTACTAGTACATGTGATTATCACTCGCTTTCAGTTACATGAACGCGGCAAGGTCGATATAGTAACTACATGGTGTATTAATACAACTAGCAACCGAAGAGTACATATGAAAACGGTCATCAACCCACACTATGAAACAAATCGAAACCCCAATCCCAAGGTACAAGTCCAGATTCTCAAATCACGCTTTCAAACTCCATGAGCTATAGTTACCCCACTAATTATCTTGCAAACCCAGCATCGCGAGCTGAATACCTCCTCGCGCTCGACACGCTAGCCGGCCGAGTAGGCCCCGCACTAAGCTGTCTCACTCTACCTTCGACAACTTCATAGATGCCATCGGGGAGGTACGTCTCCCTCTCGCTCTCCGTCCTCACAATACCACTCCTCCCCCTTGCGCGTTCGTCGCTGCCGAGCATACCTGGGTAGTCAATGCTATCCCTGTCGACAACGACATCAGAGCGGCGGCCAGCAGGCTGCTGTTGGAACGAAGAGTGGGATGAAGCTCTGTGCCGTTGGGGTTGGAGTTGTTGTTGCTGTTGTTGTCGGTCGAGGAGATCGGGGTTTACGATGCGATTGAGGGCGTTGTTCGATAGGCTTCTTGTCGAGACGCGTGATGAAGGGCGGCCGCGGGTTTCCAATGCGCTACCTGTTCTGCTTGAGGATCTGCTGCGTGTGGCCAAGGGTGCGGGAGCGGGATCTTCGGTCCACCATTCTGGGCGTACGGAGTGTAGTGAGCCTGAAGACGTGCTGCGTGTACGGTGGTGGGATTGCATGGTGGGCTGGTGTGCTTCCGCAGAGCGGCCGTTGTAGAGACCAAAGACAGGAGGTGGCTGAGTCTGACTCATGTGACTCGCCAGGCTGCTGGCGCTACTGTTACGCTTCTGCAACTTCCTACGCGGCCGCTTTTGGCTGGTGATGGTTGTCGTCATGGTCGTTGCTGGACTTAGCGGCGGTGAAAGGTGGAGTCGGGGGTCCACAGGTGACTCTTCTGACCTCTTTCGTCCGCGAGGAATGTTAGGAGCGGGCGCCTCACCGGAATCTGGGCTCTCGCCGTTGCTCCAGGGCCTCTTTTCGGTGTTGCCACTGTGGGTGTTACTTCCGCTGCCACTGTCACGACTGAGAATGCTTTCGACGAGTCTCTTGTGCCATGAGCTGTTTCCGTAGTTGAAGTTGAGTCGCTTTTCAGGATCTCTTTTTCCGAACCAGAGTGGCTCACTCTGCGAAAAGCCAACTGCGGTGAGCCAAGGGTTACCAGGCGCATCGTGGGCGAGCTGAAAGATGACGTCGACCTCCTCGAGTGAGCGGAAGGCGGTTTCTGGGTAGAAGAAGTACACTAAAGGAATAATGGCGAAGTTGGTTGCAGCAAAGATGATCCATGTACGGTAGGAGATGCGCTGAAATGCGATTGGGGTGATGAAGACGATACTATCTCAAAGTCAGTCATGCGGTCAATGCAACAGACCCGTATTGTAACTTACACAAAGTTTAGCAGCCAGTTGGCACTTGTCGAAAGACCGTTAGCGGGTCCACGAATCCGGAGTGGTACAATTTCGACTTGGTACAACCAAGCCATACCTTGCCATCCAATAGCGAAGAAGACCGAGAAGGTGAACAAGAAGACGGTACTGGCGATCCTTCCGGCCTGCATGTTATGCTCTGACCAGAGGTACTGCAGGATGGTGACTAGGATCATGGAACCTGACATGCCCGCAGCACCGAACATCATGAGTGAGCGACGGCCCCAGAAGCGGTCAATACCAACAACGACGATGAAGGAGGCGAGAAAGTAGACTGTCGCCGAGCAAGATGCTAGAAGACGAGCCAGCCATCCTTCAAACGACATGCGAGTCAGGAAGATCCAGGAGAGGTACTGTAGAACCAAGTTGATGCCAGTGCCCTGCTGGAAGACCTGGACGAAGTATGCCAACACGACACGATGGAAGCCCCTGCGCTCCTTGTTCGAAAACATGCCCGCGCTAGATCCTTGTGCCATGATCAAAATCGCGTCCTTGATCTGCAGGAACTCGTCTTTCGTCTCGAAACTGTCGGGTTCGTCATCGTTCAGCGCCGCAAGAACAGTGAGTGCCTCTTGTTCGCGTCCAGTGAGGATCAGCCATCGCGGCGATTCGGGAAGAACGAAGAGCATTGCGATAGCGGGAAGCGCGAACATGATCTGTAGGGCGATGGGAACGCGCCATGCCGCCGAGGAATTGGTGATGTACGCGAAACCGAAGACAAACCAGTACGAAAGCGCAATACCGGCGGAGACGAACGCTCCCGCACTGATCATGAGAATCGTTCCTTTGCGATGAGATTTGACACATTCAGCCTGGTATGCCGGCGCCGTAGAAGTGGTAAAACCATTGCCTATATTGCAGCGTAAGTTTTGGTGTCCGGACTTACGTCCTGTCAAATGTAAGAGAGCTTACCGAAACCAGCGATCGCGCGACCGACAATGAACTGTGGGAAGCTGTATGAAGTCGTCTGAATGATTTCGCCAATCACCCAGAAACTAAGACCAATGATGAGTGTGCGCCGACGTCCAAGCAAGTCACCGATGAAGATTGTCGCAATGGCCGAGACGATACAGCCAAGATGCCATGTTCCAACAGTAAGACCTGCGTATGTCAGTCAGGACCCTGCATTCTCCAGTACCATTCCCAGGCATTAATGCGACCCTGAGGCTCTATTGACGTACCTGTAACCCACGCATTGTGGAACGAGCTGTGGTTGACAATGTCAACCTGAGGAAATCTATCCAAGAATTGCTGCACGGTCAAGAGACCGCCCATAACACCCTGAGCATAGCCGAAACACCTTTTGACCGATCAGTCTATGAATAATCTACGCGGCACCCACGGGTGTGGTAACTTACAAAAAACAAAGTCCACACGTGATGCTAATGGCGCTCGCTAGACTCCGACCTCTGAGACCTAGAAATCTCGCCATGTTGATGAATCCTTGACAGGTCACAGGAGGGAGTAGAAAGTTGTTGCAAAAACCGTTGTCCTACGAGTCGTCAGATGTAGGGAATAACCCGACCTCATAACGACGCAGGCGTTGCATCCCGCAGCGGCTTGTCTCTTAGATTTAGATTTTCCCCCATGTTGCCCGCCTGTCCAGGCCTCCTGGTTTGACCATCAGCCTAACGTCATGCCTGCAAGATCGTCGCAAGCGCCGTTCGGAGGCTCATGAAATCCTTGTCATCAACATGGTGAGCTAGGCTGTGCAGAGATTAGCGAGCGTTTTTGAGATGCGCTACAGGCCTCTAGGCATGGAAGATGCAGATAACAACCTGTCACTCAAAGTGTATATATCATGATAGCAACTGGGCATGAATGAGCTTTACACAGTAGGTTTGGAGTACTCCGACTGAGGCTTGCAACACCCTATTCGACGTCTCTTCTGGTCTCTGCGTGCAGAAAAGGTGGCCCTCACGCAAACGTCATCGCGGCGCACTTCCCCAAGTCTACCATGCGAAGTATCATGCATCCCACGGTCGAGTATCGCAACACCAGGCTGAAGGCAGATTAGCGATGGATCCAAGCTGCGCTAAAGGTCACTAGACGCTGTTGCTGTCAGGTACGCGAGCTGCTACGCAAGCCGAGTGGTTCATGAAAGGAGCCGATAGCTGCGATCTCGATGCCTCGCTGATGTCATCGACCTCTTAGCGCCGATCAAGCTTGAGATCGAGCACGTTGACGCGTCGCACGGACCTCGCATCCCACCAGTTGTTCGGACTCGAGACGACTCGGTACTAGCCGAAACGGCTGGGCGTGATGAACTGTTGGATTACTGCTATCGCGGTGTGATGTCGGATGAGATCACCAGCGAGTCGGTGCCTGGCGGAAGAAAGGGAAGGAGAGTTGAAGCATGTTGCAGGACATGGGTCACAGCTCCAAACGGCGATGCATGTACGGCACTGCACTATTTCGACTTGTGCACATACGTCAAGGTTGGGAATCATCGGACATGTCTTCCTGACGAACGGGGCGTCTTGGCCAACGGCGAGTCCTGCCATATGCCCACATTCGGGGATTAGCGCTAGGGAATGGGAGTCGAGCGGATATGAGTATGGATTTTACTATTTGGCCAAGAACTTCTGAAATGCCTCTTGCTCAATAACAACACTTCCTACAGCCCTCAGCTTCTTTCTACCCTCTTTCTGCTTCTCGAGTAGCTTGCGGCGTCTGCTGAGGTCACTAGCATGCAGCTTGGCGAGGACATCCTTGCGGTACGGCTTGATGGTAGCTCGCGCCACGATCCTCCTGCCTGCTGCAGCCTGTATGATGACCTCAAACATTTGTCGCTCGACATGCTCTTTAAACTTCTCAACCCATGTACGACCCACCTTGTCAACTTGCGATGTATGCAGGACGCGTGATACGGCATCGACTGGGGAGCCGTTGACAAGCAGGTTGAGCTTGATGATGGAGGACTTGCGGAAGCCTGCGTCTTCATAGTCAAGTGAGGCGTAACCTTTCGTGGAGCCTTTCAGTTTGCCGAAGAAGTCATCGACGAGGTGCGACAGGGGGATGTCGTACTTCAAGATGACTTGGGTTGCAGTAAAGAAGGTAAGCTCTTTCTGCTCGCCGCGATTGGCCTCGCAAAGCTTGATGACCTCACCAAGATATTCGTCGGGCATGGTGATGGTTGCAGACACGTAAGGCTCGTGGACTTCCTGCACCCTGAAGTGCGCTTGGTCCTGATCGGGAAAGTCGTTGGGGTTGGTGATGATAGACTCGGTGCCGTCTTTCCACACCACCTTGAAGGGCACAGAGGGCGGTGTAATGATGATGTTGGCACCATGTTCCTGACGCAAGCGGTCCTCGAAGACGGAGCAATGCAGCGTGCCCAAGAAGCCCAAGCGCCACCCAGCTCCCAAGGCATCGGATGACTCCTTCTGCAATGTGACGCTGCGGTCGTTGAGGATGATCTGCTGGATGCTATCTTCAAGATGCTCATGGTTATCCTGATCGGTGGGGAAGGCGGAGACGAAGACCATGCTCTTGGGCTCCTCAAAGCCTGGATAGGGCTCCACAAGCTTCTCAGAGCCGATGGTGGTGAAGGTATCGCCGACCTTGGCCTCTTGCGAGCGCTTCATGCCAGGGTTGAAGTAGATGTAGCCCACCTGGCCAGCCTTGAGTACTGTCTGCGGCGTCTGGTCTGGGTACATGATGCCGACTTCGCCCACAATGTACTTCAGCTTGGTTGCGAAGGAGCGTATGGTATCGCCGGGTCGCACCTGCCCATCGAATATGCGCACCAGCAGAATGACGCCCTTGTATACATCGTACCACGAATCGACGAGGAGCATGCGGAGAGGCTTCTTCAGGTCGCCGACTGGGGCGGGTATCTTGTCGACGACAGTAGGGAGGAGGGCGGCGACATTCAGGCCGGTCTTGGCTGAGACGAGTACGGCGTCTTTCGGTTCTAGCTCGAAGGTCTCGTGCATCTGCTCAAGCACCCGCGGCGGGTCGGCATGGGGGAGGTCGACCTTGTTCAGCACCGGTACCAGCGTGAGGCCCTGCGCGAAGGCGAGGTAGAAGTTGGCGACGGTCTGCGCCTGCACGCCCTGACTGGCATCCACCAACAGCAGCGCGCCTCCACAGCTGGCATAACTCCGCGACACCTCGGCTCTGAAGTCAACGTGGCCCGGCGTGTCCACCAGATGCAGCAGGTAGTCCTGTCCCTCGTGCGTGTATATCATGCTACATGTCTGCGCCTTGACTGTGATGCCGCGTTCTCTCTCCACGTCGAGTTTGTCGAGGAATTGCTTCTGGCCTCCGGGCTGGATGGTGCCCGTAATCTCCAGCAGGCGGTCGGACAGGGTAGACTTGCCATGGTCGACGTGGGCTACGATGCAGAAATTGCGATATCGGTCGATGGGGATTTGGGCGATGCGCTTCTCGAGCTCTGACTGCGGGCGGAAAGCCTGCGCGTAGTGTCTGGTGAGGGGCGGCAGGCGCTCACGCAGGCGTGAGGTAGGCGGGAAGCCATTGCAGCGGGCAGAGGGCGTCCGCCAGCCGTGCAGAAGGCTGCTCGCAGTTCGAACGCATGATCGCATGAGTGGGCATGAGGTCGAATTGGTGCCTGGGCTGCTTGGTGCGCGCTGGTGGTGGTGTGGACGACTTTTTTGATCAATCTTATCTTATCGGCAACACGCCGTTCCTGCATCTGCACCGACAGACCCACTAGCGGACCTCTCCTATTCCACCACTCCAGCACCCCACAAGCATACTAAGCCTAACTCTGATCTTTCGAGATACTCGCCCACTGCCTAGTGCTTTCATTAATTAGCATCATTGCGGTGTCCTGTCGCCTCCTCTTCCGCCAGGCTGCGCAGGTCGCATTTACGCTATCAACAAACCCCATAAACAACACCACAACCAGCCTTCACCGCGCACCACTGCCACTATGTCTCAACCCAAAACCTCCTCCAAGTCCAAGTCCTCAAAGAGCGATTCCTCCAAGGTGCACAAGCTTGCTCTGAAGGGCTCTTCCAAAGTCGTCAATGAGTTTGTAAGTCCGCCCAGCCAAGCAACACAACCTACGCTCACATCAATCAGTTTGAGTATTCCGTCAACACCATACTGTAAGGACAGCGAGCTTCAGCATAGCCTAACGCCTAGATGACTAATCTTGCCAAGCTTCCAGAGAGGAGTCTACCCCGCCGAAGACTTCACCGCGTAAGCTTGTCCCACACTACGGCGCCAATCATCGTTGACGATATGCAGCGTGAAGAAATATGGCTTGACTATGATGGGTAGGTAGCCTGCTAACCCCGCCATTCGCTGTACCCTAATCTCCCCAGTGACTGCCGATGACCAGGTCAAGGCCTACATCAAGAAGATCATGGGCCAGTTGAAGGAGTGGATGTATGGGGGCAAGATCTCGAAGCTTGTCGTCGTCATTACGAGCAAGGAGACTGGAGAGCATGTGGAACGCTGGCAATTCGACGTAGGTCATATAAAGTATACCACACCCCGGTCACTGACCGCACCTAGGTCCAAATCTTCGGGAAGAACGCAAAGACGAAATCTTCCAAGAAGACGGCAGACCAAGAGAATTCTGTCCCAGAGTGAGCAAGAAAAATCAGTCGACTCAAAAAAATACTGACAGCTTCTAGCGCCAGCGAAGCAACAGAGGAGAAGACCGAAGCTGAGATTCAAGCCGAGATCCAGTCTGTGTTCAGGCAAATCACAGCATCTGTGACTTTCCTACCCATGCTGGACGGGAACTGTACCTTTAACGTTCTTGTCTATGCTGATGCGGACTCCGAAGTGCCTCTCGAATGGGGTGACAGTGATGCCAAAGAAATCAAGAATGGCGAGAAGGTGCAGCTGCGGAGCTTCAGCACAAGCAACCATCGTGTCGACACTTTGGTGAGCTACAGGTGAGTGCCGTCATTACATCCGCTTTGGACGTGGTATACTAATCCTCTAGACTTGCCGACTAAAAGCCATCGTGTTTGAGCTTTCAGACTTTCCCTATCGTCTCAATCTTCATCTTTTCAATTATTTCGCCCAGGCGCATGGAGTACGTCGGTCACAACAGATCACTGGATTCGATGACTAAAATTGCGGCATATCTCAACGCCTCCCAAGCGAAGGTGTCCATACACCAATGAAAATCACACAGCTATCTTGAATTCCTTTGAAGCGTTAACCTATCCAAACCTGACCATGTGTCTAGACCTCGAAGGCTTCCTCTTTTGCTGCTGTGCGGACATCCATATTTGGGGTGGGGTGGTGACTTTCTAGGCTCGTACCTAATTCCTCTCTTTCTTTTTCATGCGTGCTTCTGTCGCTAGTGCGACAGCTTTGGATTTGCGAACGCAGCGATGCGGATTCGTCACGCCTAGATTCTCGCTAACGAAACATTCAGTCCTTTTCAACACTATAGTAGCGACTGAAACTAGATCTGCAGTGACCGTGTCGACAACGCGGTATCGTTATGGAAGCATGACGATTCTCGCAAATTCTTCTGTGCGCGTGGTCTTGGGCTCACGGATTGCGCGTGCCTATAGTGGATGGTAAGTACCGGGCTCGCATTATGATTGGCGACTCAGAGCATGAGTGGACCTTCGCACCAGACGCAGGATTACGGCTTTCTTCAATGCGCGATTCTCCCGCTATCGCTTCGATACCCAGGCGCCATAGTTGGTATTGTCTTATGGTATGCACAGACAAGCTGTCGTGTCTTCGTCTTCTCGTTGGGCAGCTCTCACCTTTTCCCACGCCTCTATTGCGTCTCAAGCTTGTACCTACTGTCGAGCCCTTGGTCAGAACAAGTCCAAATTTATTGGCCATCGCGATTCGCTACCTCGTTAGCAACTTCATCACATGCTTATTCGCACCGGCTACTGGGTGTGGATGATATAGAGACCATGCGACAGCGCATGTGTAACAGAACACATACGCAATTCCCACCACGACCAAGCAAAAGTACTTTTATCTGGGCTCCCGTGGCACCTTGAAGCTGATGGTCCACCTTATCCTGCATGGTTTCCCTAAGCCAACTTCGATCCAAGTAAGCGCCCCAATACCAATTGCCTGTCGACACATGACACTGTTTGAACACTAAATGGCGCAGTTGTTGCTACACTGGTAGTCGCTTACAGCAGTGTGGGTACACCTCCCACTGGATGTGCGCTTGATTGAAAAGTATGCATCACCTTAATTCCCGGCTGCGTCTCTTTTCTCCTCCCTAACCTCCAAAGTGTTACCATCTCCTCAGTCGTTAGCTAACGTCCATCTACAGCTCTATTCTTTCTCGTTTTGACACACACCTCACAAATATTTTTCGCGCTGGGTTTGTATGACAAGACGCGAAAATGGGTTTAACGCATAAGAACACTGGCAAAAGAGATGAGCCGCCACCGCAGAATCCTCTGGCACCGAAGCCCAAAGCTGGTGACGAGTCACCAGCAAGCTTCACACCTATGCAGCTTGGCCCATCTAGTGCTCACTCTTCCGGCTCGTCTGGCAGCATTAATGACAGCAACAGTACTACGAGCTCAGATGCTGTTCGTGATGTCAAGGCTGAGATCTTGGCTAACTGGCTCCACACCAAACAGGAAGAGCGTGTATGGACTTTCGGGGCAGCTGGCGAAGGTGTCTTCATGAAGAAGTCCAAAGGCAGCTACTCCTGTGCCCCCTACGCCCTACAGACCGATGGCACAGGTCTGTATGAGGCTGTCACCGAGCTGAACGTCCGAGTAAGATGACCAAATGCGAATCTTATGGAATTCGTTATTGCTAACACTTTGTAGTGCGCCATGACCGTCAATACCAGGGTCATCAAGTATATTCTTGAACGAACCCAGGCGCAGTATGTGCAGATTCAGAGTGGTCTTCGCTTGCAGGTTGTCCCCGATTTTGAAGCCCTGCCATACTGCCAAAGGGGTCAATCTGCTGCTTTCATCGCCTCGCGAGGCATGTTGGTAGTGTGGCAGGACGACCCCAAGTTGACGCTTGAACGCGCAGAGTTCATCATCAACTGCTTGATGAGGATGATGTGTGGAGCTGAGTACGGCTACGATGCGCAGGACTTAGAGCTGGAGAAGTCACTAGGCAAGAACCCTATCGATGTCGAGGATTATGACGACGTGTATGACTCTGGCGACGCCAAAGACGAGGATTCCCGAGACATGAAAATGTGGCAGGCAGCTTATTGCGGAATGTCCATTCTTCTTTTGACGACAGCTATTGGCTCTGGATACAGGCAGATCGCTATCGAAGAGTTCCAAGCTCCCAAACACTGGCTTCGACTGCTCTTTGTTATCTGCCTACCGGCACAAGTCTGGCTATCATTGGTAAGCCACGTCTTTGCACTTGCTGATCTTGCTGCTGACGTTATTAGTTCTTCTTTCAAGCTCTTGTCGGTAACTTCGCCCAAATCATCGGCCCCACCGATCAAATGAAGGAGAACAGCCGATACTACTCCGGCAGGGCACCCAAGCGCATCAATCGTGATACCTTTGGCAAGCCCCTCCCGCATGTGACTGTGCAAATGCCTGTCTACAAGGAGGGCTTACACACTGTCATTGAGCCCACCGTTCGGTCGCTCAAGCAAGCAATTTCTACGTACGAGTTGCAGGGAGGAAGCGCCAACATCTTCGTCAACGACGACGGAAGTGAGTCTTGCGCTAGCGCACAACATGAGCCATACTGACATCCCGCAGTGCAACTTATCGGAGCCGAGGAGGCGCAAGAACGACAGGAATTCTACGACGAACACGGCATTGGCTGGGTAGCGCGTCCAAGACATGACCCAAAAGGCGAGCACGGACCGAAGCCTTTTGTCCGTCCCGGAAAGTTCAAGAAGGCATCAAACATGAACTACGCTCTGCGTATTAGCTGCAGGGTCGAAGAACTTATGGCACAGCATCCACGTGCAGAAGGCTGGAGCCAGTTTGAAGAGAATGCTCTCTACAAGGAGGTAATGGAAGCAGTCATGACCGAGCACCAGGGCGAAGCTTGGGCTGATGGCAACATCCGTATCGGCGACTACATCCTCTTGGTCGACTCCGACACCCGTGTACCCAAAGACTGCCTGCTTGAAGCCGTCAGTGAGATGGAACAGGGCCAGGAAGTGGCTATTCTACAGTACTCTTCCGGAGTCATGAACGTTACCAATAACTTTTTCGAGAACGGCATCACCTTCTTCACCAACATGATCTACACTATGATCCGGTTTGCCGTCGCTGGCGGAGACGTTGCGCCTTTCGTCGGTCACAACGCTATCCTCAGATGGCAGGCAGTCCAGAAGGTCGCCTATGAGGTCACGGAAGCTGCCGGCATTAAGTATGACAAGTTTTGGTCTGAGGAGACGGTGTCTGAGGATTTTGACATGAGTCTGCGGCTACAGAGTGCCGGCTACATCATTCGGTTGGCCTCATATCAGGGCGACGGATTCAAGGAGGGTGTATCTCTTACGGTATACGATGAGCTTGCTCGTTGGGAAAAGTATGCCTCTCCCACCTTACAGTTATCTGGTCTGCTTGCTAACATGAATCTTCTAGGTATGCCTACGGTTGCAACGAACTAATTTTCAACCCTCTGATCTACTGGTTTACACGTGGCCCCTTTACCAAGCTCTTCCGCACGTTTCTCTTGTAAGTAGATTTTAGCGGGTCGCTATAGGCCGTCTTTTCTTATTAGACCTTCAGCTAACACTTCGATAACAGTTCCAACATGCCCCTCGCATCCAAAATTACTATCATGGCTTACATTGGTACCTACTACGCTCTCGGTTGCTCATGGGCCCTCACCATGCTCAACTACTTCCTGATTGGTTTCTTCAACGGATGGCTGGATCATTACTACATCAACTCCTTCCGCGGTAAGCATCTTGTCGTTTCTTACCTCGCGCATAACTAACGCCCGTCAGTCTACTTTGCCATCGTCATCGTCTTCAGCGTCCTCGGCAACATCGCACTCGCCGTTCTCCGCTATCGCATAGGTGAAGGTTCCATCCTCGGTGGCCTCTGGACAAACATCAAGTGGATCCCCCTCCTCACCATCTTCCTTGGCGGTATCTCGCTGCATGTCTCGCAGGCCCTCCTCGCACATTTCGTCAGTTGGCCTCTCGAGTGGGGTTCCACGTCCAAGGAGAGCGAACACGTTAGTTTCTTCCTTGCTATCAGCAGAGTGCTGAGGAAGTTCAAGTGGAGCTTTATGTTCTGCCTTGGTATGACTGCGACCATGCTTGCCATGGCCTTTGCGCTGCAGGAGGATTGGAGGATTAAAGAACTCATCGCCGTTTGGCCAATGGGTACAGTTGTTGTTTTCCACTTCTTGTTACCAATTGTGCTCAACCCGCAGTTGATGACTTTTACGTGGTAAATATTGACAAGTATTTGTTGTTAATTTGCGGCGAGGAAAGACGACGGGAGGAGTTAATGGTTTACTTATTAGTAACAACACGTGGGGAGGTATTTGGCTTTTCCGTATATATGTATACGATGTGGTCCTCACCGACAACAATAAAACACTAAAACCTAACCCTGTGCCGCACTCATAAGTGTCTGATCATTTTATCACCTGTCTTTGGATGTGTCAAGGCCTCCTTCATTCACCCACACCAAGTGACAAACTTCTCGACAACGAACTCATCTAATCCCCATTGCCCGTTCTGCCGCCCAAACCCGCTTCCCTTGACGCCGCCTTGGCTTCCAGTTGGCGAAGTGTATACTGAGATGCTGTTTGCGTGAACTTGACCATACTCCAGCTCTCGTGAAATCTTCATGAAGCGTGCCATGTCGCGTGTCCAGACCGTAGCGTTAAGACCATATGCGGAGCGATTCGCCAACGCGATGGCTTCTTCGTCCGAGGCGACAACGTACAACGACGCGGAAGGGCCAAACGTCTCTTCGTCGAGGATGCGAGATGAGGATGAAGGGTTCAAGACGATGGTAGGTTTGAGCGTGACTCCAGAGCCAGAAGATTTCTCAACACCGCCAACAAGAAGCTCGCCGCCCTTCTCCTGCGCATCCCGAATAACATCCTCAGCGTGCTTGGCAATACTTTCCGACACGGCTGACCCAGCCGGTCCCTCCATGTTCTGCATAGCCTCCACAAGCAACCCCTTGAACTTCTCCGCCACACCCTCCATCACGATAATCCTCTCGGTGCTAAAGCAAATCTGACCATGATGCAGCACAGCACCCATCGCACACTGCTTCGCCGCCTCTTCCAAATCCGCATCCTCGAGCACAATCGCCGGACATTTGCCGCCTAGTTCCATCAACACAGGTTTCAAGTACTTGGCCGCAATGCCCATGATCCTCTTGCCCACCTCCGCACTACCGATAAACTCAATCTTGCGAATCGCGTCGTGCGCTATCAATGTTTCTGTAACTTCAGCCGCATCTTCCCGACGACATTGTATCTGATTCAACACGCCATCCGGACACCCGCTTTGAGAGAAGGCTTGCGTGATGAGTCCGTGGGTTTGGGGACACAGTTCACTCGCTTTGAAGACGACTGTGCAGCCTACTGCGATGGCACTTGCTATCCCTCTCGTTGCCAGAACGAGTGCTGCGTTCCATGGCGCGATACATAATACCGGTCCAATGGGTTCTTTGAACACGAAACCTTGGGTGTTGGGTTTCTCAGTGGGAGGAATGACGCCAGTTACGCTGCTTATTTGCGCGGCGATTTCGTTGAGGTAGGCAATTGAGAGGTTGACATTTTGACGCGCCCAGGCTTCTGTGCAGGAGGTTTCGGCGATTTGCGCGGCGATGAGAGAGGGTGCGTTGGTGTTGTAATGGGTTGCGACGCGTTGCAGGAGGGAGCGCCGGGTAGTGTGAGATGTTGAGCGCCAGGATTTGAAGGCGGAGTGGGAGGAGGTGGCGGCTTGAGTTGCTTCGGTGGTGGAAGCGGAAGAGGCGTAGTGGATGGTTTTGTTCGAGCTGGCTTGGGTCACGGGAATGGTAGATTTGGTGTGGATGGGGGCATTGCCGATCCAGAGGGGGACTGTGGAATCGGTATTCGAGGACATGGTGGAGCACTTCGCGTCGCGAATAGATGTTAACCTATCAGTAAGTCAGAACAGCAGACCATGGACTTGAGGTTTCTATATTACAATTCGTCGATTGACTGTAAATATGTATTTGTGTCAGTTTACTCAAATGTCAAGGAAGCGTTGGCATCATGAGAGCAAGGCGAACATCGTGTCATCACGAGGCTAGCGTAGCCTCGGAGATAAGCTCAAGCTCCGGTGTCGTTCTCAACACCAACATCCATCTCGCCTAGACTTCTTATATGCTCGGGGGACACGCATGCACACCCGCTCATACTCAAAGCCACAGTTTCCTGAAGCTCTCAACCTGAGCGACACTGTCGCGAAGCCATGGTGGCGATGCTATACAAGCCTGCAGTCTGGCCCCCAATCACCACCAAGCTTAACCGCCAAGCGAAATACCCCTCTTTGTTTACAACCTACCATAGATCCCACAAGTGGGTGAGTTCGCACTGGTTACCCTGGGGAAAAGCGTGAACCGGAGCCAATTGTCAACAGCACAGCTTGTCATGCAGACGATACGGTCTTACCGATCAATCAACGCGGAACGCGTGTCTGCTCAGCCTTCTCCGTATATGCTGCGGACTACCTCTCTAGTTGCTGCCATATTACCACTCGTCTTTTCACCACGTTTCTACGACAAACCGTTTTGCGGAATCTGAAAGTTGTTGCGCTTTTGCCAAAACGCATCAAGAGCCATGGCAGATGACTTCGCTGCGGAGCCGTATCGCTCCTTACTCCTACCTTCAGCCTCGAAATGCATACGCGTTCTCGATATTGATTCAGCGTCCACGAATACAGCTGCTATAGTTGGACGTCTTCGTGTCGTTGACCTAACGACCTTTCCCAACTTCACTGCCCTTTCGTATGTCTGGAGCTCAACGGAGCCGGATCGAACCATCGAATGCAACGGACAAGACATCGTCGTCTCAGCGAGCGGTCACTCAGCTCTACAGCATCTGCGAACAAGTCTTGGGGCTTATACAATATGGGTTGATGCACTCTGCATCAATCAGGCAAACACGAGGGAAAAGGAACAACAAATACCGCTGATGGGTAGAATATACTCACAAGCAGCAACCACATACGTGTGGCTGGGTGAAGGCAACGAAAGCACTGATCGGGCAATCAATTATATGAAGACGGCCGGATTTTATGACTATTGTCACACTGGGGGCAGTGGTGCCAAAATTGGTCACTGGAGATCGTTTCTCGCTGGCTTTTCTGCTACGATAGCACGGTGGAGCCTGACGAAGCATCCATTTCCGTTCGAAGGTGAATTTGACGACAAGGTATCGGAACCGTACTGATTGAGAAAAGGCTCTCCCGGCACATTGCGTGGTCCTTTGGGTCCCACAGTTGTACGCCTTTGGAATGGAAAGGCAAAGTATGCAACTGTTAAAGATATAAAATACCTACTCGGTCACAGATGGATCACTAGACTCTGGACATATCAGGAAGTTCTCCTTGCAGCAAACCCTACAATAATCTGCGGTAATGCTCAGATTTCCTGGGATCGATTCGCAACGAGCGTGATCTTCCTCGACTGTGTGATCTCCAGCCTGGGTCGAGCTACCCATTCCTGGAAGAGGGTTGCTCTAAGTAGACGACAGATTATGGACGCGCAGAGTTCGTCTTCCAGGACCAGAGGACCTTCCTTCGAAGTCTACGCAGAGTTTCTCTGTCGTCTCTTGCGATGGCGAGCCCTTCTTTCATCGGTGGCGTGGTGCATCCTTATCCCTTCGATGGTCGCACTATTTCTTTGGTTAATTAAAGATCTAAAAGACGTTGCAAACTCGAACGGACGGCAAGCCGCCTGCGTTGTCCCTTTCTCAGTTTGGGTTTTCGCCATAATCGATAGCGCTCGCCTGTTTTATTCAACCCAACACCTAGGATTTCATCTAGGAGAACAAATTTCTGTGGACGATCTTATAGACGGCGTTTACACACGAGAAGCTACAAATCCCAAGGATATGGCCTTCGGTCTGTGGGCTATCCTTGAACGGCGTTCATTGTCTGCTCTACCCAACGTGGACTACAAGAAACCCAAAGAGACGATTTATGTAGAGTTCTCCCGGCTTCTGCTTCAGATCACCGGCTCACCACACTTACTTCTGATTGCTGGAATGAACAACATGAAGGGGCAGCCGTCTTGGGCGCCAGATTGGACGCCAAACATGAAACATGGGTGTCGTTGGGGAGATATCGAGGATCTCATCAGCATCAATGACAGTGCGGAAGATCTGAAACGCAAAACCGAAGGAACCATATTTATTCCGATGGTGAGCGAGCGTGCGATATCAGTTCGCGGTCGTAGACATGGCGTGGTTATCGCAACCTTCAATTTTCAGAGAACTCAATCTTCTTACCAGCAAGCCGAGTTTCGTAAACATATTCTCAATCTTAGGCTAATGCTGCAGCTTTTCAGGACAGTGATTATAGATTCATCATTCTGGGGAGAAACAGTCACTACTCCTCAATTTCGTCGTTGGCAACGCTTTCTACATAAGCATCGCAGCAAAGAGGCTTCCGCGCTCCTGTCTCTTTTATGGAATGAACCACCTTTTGGGGACACAAAAGTCACCTCGATGGGAGATTCTGAACTATTCAGAACCCATATCGCTTTGTGCAACGCTAAAGCGAAAGACTCAAAGATACTTTTCCAAGGATCAAACCCAGGGACCCTCGCACCAGCCGGCATAGGCTATTGTCGACGAAGCGTCAAGGATGATGACCTCACTGTCCACTTCCCAGGCGTCCAGATTCCGCTGATTGTTCGTCCCTGTTCCGATGGAAGGACCGATGTTCAGATTAAGAGCATTGCCTATACCCCTCGACTCATGAATAGAACGGGATTTCAGAATCAGTTTCGTCGAATGTTTTCAAGAATGTTGCTGTGGGACAAGTCCGAGGAACCTGAGCTTGAAGAGTTTCATGTGTATTAGAGTCTTTTGGTTCAGCGAATATACTCAGGAGAGATTATGTTGCCTTTTCGGTTTGCTGACTGGTAAATGTGCACTGCGATGAAACACTCCGCCGTTCTTAAAGGTATCATGCATTGCGAAAGCTCGAAGACCTGATCGATGGAAAGCAGCAGCCGTACTTTTAGAGAAACTTGCAGATCTTACACAGCATACAATCAGCTAAAAGGGGGTTAAAAAGTCCAAACGTGCTGTGGTGGATCAATTGGTGAGTAGACAGCTCATGCAGATCACGCCAGATTGAGGTCGTCTTTGGGCGGGTCATTAACGAAACCCAGATTTGATACAAGTATACCTTGATACTGGAAGTCACAGTTCACAAATCAGTAAAGCAATTATGAATCTGAAGATGGTGTTGTCATAATGTAGCAATCCGGTGGGCGACTTCGGATATAAGCCACATCTCCGCCTGAACATCGACTCCGCGCTCCAACCATCCCTCCACAGCCATCCTGACGACTAACGAGAGCGCAGCAACTGTCAGAGCCTCGCAAGCTTGCATCAACTGGTGCAATCATAAATGCGCATTGATCGCAGACTAACGCCATGGCTGAGACCTTTAGCAGCGTCCTGGTCGACTTCCGCCCTTCTGCACAGCCATGCGCCCTCGTCCATGGCGCGAGGGCGGAGCTGCGAGCATGGCTGAACGCCTTAGGGTGATATATCCAGGATTGCGCATAGTTATAAGAGATCGCTATAATGACGGTTAACCTGTGAACAACTTACATAGCTAGACCTTCTGTCTCCAAGTCGCCCCAGGGCCCTTCGCCTCGAACCTTTTACGATGAAGCAGAAGGCGCTCGAATGGGCAGGCCCCTATGGCGTCTGGTGCCCATACTGCGACCCCGAGCCTGACGAGACGCACATCAACCTCCCCTTCTGCTTCATCACTCTGCCTTCCGAACCCGCGCTGAACGCCGCTGGCCGGACTTCAGACCACCCGTTCAAAGACCTTCGTTCCGCCCGTCGCACACACCAACGTTCCAAGAAGTACTCCGAACACAACTACGGCAGTAGTAAGCGCCGTCGCTCAGGCAAAATGCGTCCTGCGCGAATAGCACGACTCAAGGATACGTACCGGGGGATCGAAAGCCGAGAATGGGAATGCGACTGGTACGCGAAATGGGAACACAACATCGACGTCGAGCACATGGACGTCATAACCGCCTACTCGCTCTTCGGCAAGAACGCAGACCTCTTCGAAGGCCGCGCCGACGACAGCGAGATCACAACAGGCGAAACTTTCAGCTCCTGGGCCCGCCGCCGCATCGCAGAAATGCGTCGCGTCAAAGAACACAGGATACACAAATACGGCACGCTCACACCTCCTAAACCTTTATCCATCCTCCCACACAGCATGCGCAACGATTCACGTCCAGGTCGCGTCAACCCCACTATCCTTACCGCGCCCTTTGCTCAACCCTACGAAACGACGCTACCTACCACCCTCTCCGATATCCGCGCCCACCTCACATTAACATGGGCTCTCACACCCTCCAACGTCTACACACAATATTGTCGCAGTCGCAACAAACCGGCTCTGCCCATCATCGACGGTTACGGCTGGTGGGGCGAGTACGCGTGGCAGTGGCATAGGAATATGTCTGGGTGCTGGTTTCTCGACTACGAGTATGACTGCCGCGAAGGCTCGGAGCAGGTGTATTGGGGGAGTGCGGAAGATAGGTGTTATTGTGAGGAGTTTGGGGTGGGGAGGGAGTGCGAGGTGCCGGCGCCGGAGGATGGGCAGCGGTGTAGTCTTGTGGAGTGCGTGGGTGGTGAGTTGAGGGGGAGGATGGAGGACGAGGAGGTTGTTTTGAGGAGGCAGTGGGAGCACAGGGAGGAAGAGGTTGGCTGGAATGCTGATCTCGCTGATGAGTGGGAGTTGGTGCACAGCTTGGAAGATGGACGTTTTGTGTTGGAGAATGATCGTAAAGGTAGCGAGACGTGGAGTATCATTAGTGAAGTTGACCAAGAGGCTTTTTGATAGATAACGGTTTAATTTGATGCCACAAGTACCGCTGCGCATGCAGGTCCATTATACTTCCAACTTCTTCTCATCTATCACACCGCCCCTGATCCTTTCCGCTCTCTCAACGGCTTTCTTCTTCTTCGCATCTGCTCTCTCCCTATCCTCCCTCATCTGCCTAATCAATGCGCTCTTTTCCCTGATTTTGTGTCCGTAGAGGTAGAAAACCACTGGGATGGGTATGAGCGCAAACTCAATGAGCGAGAGCATTGTCGCACTCCAATGTGGGCCCAGACTTTGATACATCTTTGGGCCTGCGAGGGGAAGGGCACCGCCCATGGCAGAGCGTAGGACGGCGTTGCCAGCGAGAGCAGAGGCGGCGTAGATACCGTACGAGTGAACGAGGTAATTCGATGCGTAGATGAAGACACCGCAGTTTCCTGCACCGAAGGGGATGCCGGCGATGAGGGGGAAGATCCAGTGAACGTTGGGAGTGCATGTCCTACAGTTGCACGTTAGTGAGAGTCGCCTTAAAGAACCGGAATTGACTGCGGAGCTGTACGTACCAAGCGAAGATCATCTCGCCGACAGGGACGCATACGGCGGCAATGACGACCACGCTGACCATAGCCTCTGGGTATGGCTTGCCAGTCTCTGGATCCTTCTTGTGGCTGTTGATCATGCGACGAAGGAGGGGTTCCGAGGCTATCGTAATGACACCGCCAATGCCAATGCCCATATAACCCAATCCAACAAATCCAGGCGACCAACCTCGTAGCTCACCAAAAACGATGGGGTAGGACACGAAACATAAATACAAAACTCCGTAGACCAATGCTATATATACGTCCCAGAAGATGCAAATCGGTTCGTTGACCGCCATGCTGAGCGGCCGGTAGAGGTTCTCGCGTAGTAGAGGCCAAAAAGCCTTCTTCTCATCGTAGCGAGAGTAGTATCGGGCATCGGAGGATTCTTTACGCTTCTTGGCTGATTTGGCACGGAGAATTGCTGGTTTGTATGTTTCTGGGATGAGAAAGACCATGAACCAGGATGCGCCAGAGCCGATCATGACAACCCAGTTTGTCCATCGCCAGCCCAGAGCTTGAAAGACGAAGCCTCCGATCAAAGGTCCGATAACGGGGCCGTTCATTGGCCCCAGACTCCAGATGGAGAAGGCCAGGGCGCGGTAGTCTTCCTTGGATATATCAGAGACGGTGCCTGGAGCGTTGGAAATCATAGCTGCGCCCGCAACGGCACCAAAGAAGCGCATGACGAGGATCTGAGCTAAGTTGTTCGACAGAGCGCAAGGTATGACCAGAATGGTAAAGGCAGCGACAGCGATGAGGTAGACGGGTCTCCTGCCGTACATCTCACTAAGCGGTGCTAGGAGCAGTGATCCAATTGCCAGACCGCACAGGTAGGTTGTGATGCCCAGAATCACCAAGGTTTTGGAGCGTATGCCAAACGTCTCCATCATGCCCGGTATGCCACTTGTGTAACTTGTCGAGTACATGACGACGACCAATGTGGAAAAGCTCATGAAGAAGATGACGATAGCCTTCCTCAACATGGGCCACTCCTCCGGGTCTTCTCCATCATCGTAGTCGATTTCGAAGCGCGGGTCTTGCGTCGCATTCGTTGTAACGTTCGTAATCGCATCGTCCTTGTCACCAGGCCACGAGTGTCCTGTGTTCCTACTCCAGGTATGATGTATCGATGGGCGTTGATCTGCTACCGAGTTGATGGAATCGGAATGTGTGGACGCTGACGATATGGATGCGTGGTCATCTTCGACTTCGACTTCGACGTCTTCGATTACGCGGGACTTGTCTGACGTATACGATTTGGTCGACGGTGTGGTGTTGTGCTTGTGTCTTCCTGAGGTCGTTGCCACGGCCGTGTCTTTGGCAAAGCTGCTCTGCGACATGGTGCTGATGACGGCGCCAATAAAGACCCCACACTCGACGAATAACGAATGCGTACCCACAAACGAGCGCTCACTCTTTCTTGTAAGAATACATAGACCGTGTATGAATAATCAAAACGCGGACGCATCAAGCCAGCCCGTCGCAATGCACAGAGGGGATCTCGGAGACTCGTCCACAATCTCCATGGCCGCGCCTTAGAGCTCGAGACGGACTAGTCGCTCGCGCCCTTTTCGCACCTTCCCGCCTTCATCGTGGCGATAGCTGATCTGGCGGGAATAGCGGTGATAAGGGTTGAGGGGGTGTAGCCGAGGCAGGCAGGTGCTGCAGCCCAGATGCCGTCGTATACGGGTCATGTGTGCCGTCGGCAGAAGAGCGTGATCACTGACGGCTACATGGCAAGTTTACCGTCGCTTGATGGCTCTCATTGGGGTAGGGTAAGAACATGTAGAAGCTAGGAGCTGCCATTGGAGTAGAGAGATGAATGCAGTGGAAATGTGCGCGATGCCAGGCAATGAGCGGAAGGCGCCATGTTGTTAGTTCCCGAGCTAAGCAACGGGCCGGGCACGTACAAGGTACCTCACGCGTCGTCAAACCTCTCACCACCACACGTCGCTCAGCTATAGCGACTACAACCGTGTCATGCCTTGTCACCGTGCCCCTACAGACCTGCCGTCAAACCCCGTTGAAGTGTTGAAAGGTAGACTACGCCGTTAATCTGCTCCTGCCAACATATCTCGCCGCAACAACACGCGCTTCGCCAACACGCGTGCTGGAACGTCGTGATGAGTTCCACCATCCAAGGCTTCAGTGTCCGGACGTTCGAAGACATCAGATATCGGCCTGCCACCTGATCTCATCGCGATGGATGGCTATGCTCGTATTCATGGTTCCTACACTAACATGCGCAGATCATTCATACCACTAGGTGAATTTAGGCCATCTCCGACCTCTGTGTCATTTCTACACTGTTTCTATCGTCCAAGCTTGATATCTTCATCGTTTTTCCTTCTTCTCCTCCTTCTGATTTCGCTATCAATGCTGTCTGTCCGTGTATGCTGCTCCCAGACTTGTCCTTCACTTCTTAACCGCTTCATGATTGGGCAATACAAGGCAACCTCGCCGCGGGCGTCAGAAACGGCCAAAGAGAAGCGCCTAGCATGCTTGTCCCATCGCATGCATACCAATGGAACATCTCAGCCTGACGTCTTCTCTTGGACCCGACGAGGCTGAGGGTTTCCTCGTAGCGCCGTGGGGGGCCCCGGTCACCAATTCGCTAGCTGGCATCTCCTTTCATGCACTCTGGTTCACCGGTAGCATGAGGATTGGCCCAACACTGTGCCTTGTTCCACGCTTCTGGCAAGGCTCACTGTTCATCGTTCATCGTTGGTGAAGGCCGGATGCGCGTTGCTGCCGCCTAGCTCAGCGATGCTTGGCATCCAAATCAACCCTGGTACCGTGCCACATTGAGCAGTCGCGTTCTTAAGAACACCACGGCAACGGCCACTTGCCAACTGCTACAACATCGCAATACCGTTCACTTTCTCATCCGTAGTTGCCCCCGCCCGCTGCCTTGTTGCAGCAGGCACGCCCAACAGCCATGGCAGCCGCCACGCGTGTTCCGTTTCTCGAACAACAGTACAACCATATCGCGCTACCCCGCAACGTGCCCGGCAGAGAAGATTTCAATTTGCCTCGCGTCGAAGAAGCCCTATTGAAGCGTATGCTGGATGCCGTCGCAACCCTCACCCCCCACGTCGCTGCAGATATCGCACCCCATGTCCGAGGGCTGCGCCAAACATTGCTTGCATGTCAAGTGCTCAACGTCGATGGGACCATCGGCAAGGCGGCGCTTATCAAAGAATTTCGCGACTTTGGTCATCGCAAAATGCTCGTTCTACACATTGCACCCCAGAATTGTGCTTTGTTAGTATACCCCAAAGAAAGGTAAGGGGTTTTTACATGTCACAGTGTACCCTCCTGACCCTTGTAGTATCCCTGGAGAGAGTAACATCATGTTCGAAGCTTTTGAGACATCCGCGACAGCCGACAAGGTACTTGCTGCCAAAGGGGCGCTGCAATGGGACTGTAAGCTCAACAGACACTTTAACTCGAAGCTGTACGTATGCTAATTGTGGCCTGCGTATAGTTCCCGGCTACGCGGTATCTGTCTCCGCTTCCACATTCAACGAAGAGACTTTCCAGGAAGCTCTAGCTACCTTTATCGAGCAAGCGAGCAGTGAATCAGTCACAAAATTTGCTGCTGTCGCTTGGAAGGCGGCCGCTACAATACCAGAGATTCGAGACACTAGCGACCCCGCTCTCATATCTGGCCTGTTGATGACTATCCTGGAGGCCAATGGCGCCGCAGTCGCGGTACCACGTCTACGAAAGCGCGTGCGGGACACGGTGACTTTTGACAATGCTCGCACGCCGTGGAGGCGATCCGCTTTCTATCTAGTGCTGAGGGTAGCAGTCCAGCGCTACCTGTACTGCCACTTAGGCGCAGAGGTGGGAAGGTTCCACTACAAGATACTGATGTGTCAAGTACATGCACAATTACTCGAAGACGTGCTGAAGAAGGTGCCTCTCGATGCAGCGTTCTCACTTCGTCAAAAGCTGGGCCGTCGACTCGCTAAGCTTACCTCTGACATGCATGGTGCCAAGAGGTCCGCCTCGAGTAGATCCTCCAATCTCCTCCTTTCCTTGGAATGTGGTTTCGAGTCTACCCTATTGACGACTGGCGGATATTTGAAGCAAGTTTGGCGCACCCACAGGCAGTCGCGGGAACGCTTTATCCCAAAGCTACGCCATTATGCCCATACTCATGAGTTCCGACTTCGCCTGGTGAACAGCGGCAGGTTCTTGAAAGGTGTCTTAGCTGAACATGCATGTTCACCGCGACCTCAACAACGAACAGCTGCCGAGCTTCTGCAATTATATGAACGATCTGTCGCTTCCATCAAACCTTACATGAAAGCTGTATCCAGCCATATTGCTTCATCAAAACTTCTCGAGGATGTCGTCCTTCCCGTCAAGCAAGCAACACAACCAGAAGGTATTCGCGCCATCCAACTGAGTAGGGCGATTCGCGAGTACGTCGCTGGGATCAGCGCCGTAGACCAGGCGTATCCCAACCAGAAAAGCCAGCAGCTGCTCCATCTAATGGAACTTTGGGTTCTCATGGATAAGGACGCCGTAGGTTGTTACCCATTGCTAGAGGAATATCATCCTGGATTCGATCCAGACTTATTGGATCCTATTCAGCTTCTGACCCGCGACGAGATGGTTCGTAGCCAAGAAGTACGCAAGTATCTCAAAGCTCGCTATCGCGCACGATCGAATGCGGAGTCAAGAACAATTTTCGACGATCCTGCCGACGATTGCTTTGCTGCACAGTATTACGACCGAGAGGACCTTCAGGGTGAACTTTCTGGAATGCGAAAAGAGATTGAGGAGCACGCTGACACCGCCTACGACGCTAAGCATGCCGAATGGGCAGACAAGAGTCAGCGTCATGCTCAAACCATCGACAAGCGAAACGAGAAAGAGTGTATCTGGGATACCTTCGTTGCCTGGAATGGCATGCCCGAGTCTCGTCATCGGGTACCTTGCGACTGGCATGATCTCAATAAAAAAGCCAAGGGGTTCACGATTCGAATCTACGAACATCCGTTGCCAAGCTATGAGCCAGCTGCCAAAGCAGCACTGTTCGAGCTACAGTGCCCAAAAGCATTTGCCGCTTACCGCGACGCAACCTGGCTTATACTATCGACCCTGTGTCGCGAACCGACCGATAGGCTCGATCGAATGTCGCTTATCCGGGAATACTCACAGCTTCGCCCATATGTCAACGATACCAGCTGCCAAGTGACTTTAGGTTCGTACAAGAAGGCTCATCTAGAGTGCCATTACGCAGTCTGGGACTTTCCAATCGGAGTAGACGAGGTTGTCAGGACCTGTGGCCTCAAGCCTAGGTACTACGACACTCTTGGTCAGGCATGGACGCATAAGTGCAACAAAGCTTCTTTGTGGCATCATTTCCCCGTAAATCTTCCCCCCAACTCGCCACTTGTGTCTCTTGGACTGGACTACTCCAAGTGGCCAACATCGAACGAGATCCAGGCGAGTCAAGCTAGATGTCCCCAAGGGGTCGGCGTTCACGAGTTCACAGCACTCCAGGCTCTCTTAGTTGGCACTCATTCAAGGTGGCTTGACCTTCTCAGAGAACTGGGCTCAACTAACCTCAATTTTTCGTCCGAGACGACGTGGTCGCTTGTCTTACGCCTAGTACTGCAGCTGGGGCCAGACTGTGCGGCCGAGTTTGAGTATACTGAGACCCATCGCTCTTTATTGGACGACAGTCTTTGCAGCAAGCTTCTGCAGCAAGTGCGCTACCGACTAGAAGCGATCCGGCGGAATTGGCGCGAGCCTGTGCAGATGGAGATTCTGATCACCATTCTGCTCAAAGTGACCTCACTGACACCAAGCACATTAGTCCGCAACGAAGGCACGGAGCTCCTCCAAGCAGCACGCAAGATCACCGATGGTTGGCGCAAAGAGCTCCAGCCCATGGTAACGGAGGATCCGAATGTGTTGCAGTCAGCTATATGGGCGTCCCTCTTGTGCAAGCAAACAATGCACATTGACGAGTGGCTGGGAGCCCCTGAGGGTCTCCGAATGTATCTTGACGCTTCGATCTCGCTGCAATACAATTTAGCCGGGAGCTTCGATGCGATGCCATACAATATGCGCAACGCCATCGCACAGGACACGCTTTTCGCTTATGAGCATCGCGATATTCTGAGACAAGTTATTCTGGAAAACACAGAGACATTCAGAGCTGCTCTGGACGCTGTATGGCATATCCCTGGAGACTACCACACTAACGAGCCCGGTTTAGAGGCCATTCCTGACACCTGGTACCTGTCGTATACGCTACATTCGACGGCTGAGCAACATTCCTACTTTGTGCATTACGACTATGTCTACGGCACCTTGCTCATTGACGGTCAAGAAATGGGAACGCTTCCGCAGTTGTACCGTATGGATGCAACTTATCTTCATGTTCTTGGTAACAAGAATCCGATTGTTTATCCTTCGCCTCTGCGAGGCATGGACTTTGCACTATCAGAATCGATACGTGGCCATCGAATACATCTAGGGTATCGCAACAAGCGGTTGATTATCCGAGCAGACCAAGGCGGCGAGCTGCTCGAATTCATTCCCAGCCATGTCTTTGCTGTAGAGGGCCCGACACCGGATCTCCCGAGACCGTTAGTCGAAGGTTGCTACCACTGGCTTCACGTCTACAGTGGCCACGTTGAGATTCGTCAAAACACTCCTTGGGCGTTCAAGGTCATGAACTGGTGGATACATTGGCACCCTTCGGGCTTTTACCATGCTGCTCGGCGTTTTGGGGAGCCATCGCAGACAACATTGTTGGATGCGGGAAGCGACCTTGTCAAGACCATCACCCGGATCTTCTCTCATTTTGAGTTTTCCTCTCAGATCATTGTATTCGCATCGATTGACGGAAAGATCTCTGTGGAGTTGAAGCGAATGGAACTGAGCTTTCACATCAACCAGGAAGGTCTACTACAGTCGTCGCGGCTTGGTGCTATTGTTTTGCCAAATCAAGATGCGGGGACCTGGTACGGGCTCATGAACAAGATTGTCATTCAATCTATTGCCAATCGCCGACAGAGAAGCATACTGGTTCCTTTGGGAGGTATCCGGGTTTCAAAAGACGGTCCTCATGTGTCCGTTGACATCGAGATGGGTCAAGGGGTATACCTCAAGTACGCAATCAACGATGTCTTGGGACGTATCGACTGTGCGCCCGAACCGCGCCTTCTCTACATGAAAGCTTTACTGCATGCTTACACATCACACATCGTTGCTGATCCACTCACACGGCGGACCGGGAACGAGGAAGCTCTCTACCTGCTCCAAACGGGTGCCTATCAGCCTTGGAACCCATTACTACGCGACGAGATAGCCACGTTGAATCGCATCGCGGAACTGTCGCCAAAGCGAGGGTATTACCCACCAGACGCTAGGTGCATGGAGACAGTACAATGGCGTCCTGAATGCACTGTGCATATGCAGGACGATCGGTATGCCATGGTGGTCGCGAAGATCCTGCAAAGGTCTTGCGACTTGTGCCAATTCTACCTCGACTGCAATGTTCAGGAGACCATCAAGGTGGAACCTGAAATCGCCCATTTGGCTGTTCGCGGAGTCGCAAGGTCCATCGTTCATGGAAAGAAGAAAGATGGCAGCTTGGACGTTGTCTATAGCGCACGCGACACTCGGATAACTTCGCGAGATCGCCTAAATGTTCTCGAGGTGTCGAAGCTTCTCCTTGAATGGAAGTCAACTTGCTCACTGGACACTACACTGATCCAGCTTCTTCACGATTCCCCAGTTTTGGGCGGTTACGATAAGTACTACCGTAAATGTCTCCTTACTGATCACCTTGCTGTCGATATCAAAGCCGAGTGGGGTGCCCTCGCACAGAAGTCACTCCAATGTAGCGTCGAGGACAGGTTTGGGCTCATGTTCCTTCTGGGAACTATGGCTTTCTCGTCAGATGCAGATCTGAACCTGCTGCGGGTCATCATATCTTTCGCCATGATCCAAGAGATACGTGCTATTCCAGTCCCCATTCATGCCGCGTACTTCCATTTCCGAGCAGATGGACCGCCTCCTGTATCCTATTTGATATCACTCATGGACAAGGCACGAATGCCATTCTCCCAAACAGGCTTCAGGAAGCGCTCGCAGTTAGTTAAAGCTGAGAGCTTGCATTGTCCGAATGTCGACAGAGCCTGCGAACTGCTGGCTAGCTCGGTGGTAGAACAGTGGCCAGCTTCTGACATCGATCCGTGCGGGTTAGTTGCGATTGACCCGAAATATCTCGACGTTGATCGGGCTCTTGCCGACGTGGCCTCTGAGTGGACCCGCATTACCCGCAATCACGAATTGGCGCTCTACTTAGAGCAAGTCCAGCAGGTACTCTCTCATGTGACTGTTCATGGGAGCGAGACCAGCTCACTCTCGGAAACGACTCCAAACGCGAAGCTGCTACCTTTTTCCTCATATTCCGTGCGATCCAGGCAGTTCGATGATCAGTCGCTCTCAGATCTATTGAGAGCTCCAGTCGTCGACATTGAAGCAACGACATTAACGAGACCTTCACATAATTCTAACTCGTACGCTGGAGCTTTGACTGTCAGGTCGGGTAACATTGCGCATCACCCTGGAAAAATAGTTAGCTTTACGGGTACCACTCAGGGCAAGAAATCTGCATTCCATCCTCGGATACCTGGTCCGCCGCCACGAGAAATTGGAATTCTCAGGAGTATTGTTGCCAACTTCAAGGATCCATCATCCTTTGTGCAGGGTAGGTACGCTAAAGAAATGGACGCCAGCATCGATGCACTCCAGAAGCATATCTCACATGTACAGTATGCAGCTCACGGCACTCATCCTCAAATCACAACAGACGATATCATACCCGCGCGAGACTCCGCGATGTCAATATTTGAAAACATACGTCGTTGTCTCCAAAATTATGATCCGCAAGCAAAGTGGCTCCAAATGGTGGATGCGTGGCCTAGGCTGACAACGATTGAGCTTCTCACAGAACTTCGAACCACTTCAGGCACCACTTTTGGCACAGGCACAAAAGAGGCAATCGTATCTTTTGGCGTAGCTATAAGCAAGCTTCAACAACTGCTCCGAATCCAGGATGCTCAGAAAAGGTGCAAGAAACAGCAAGAGCGGGATGAATGGGAAAATAGAGGCCATAGCAACTGGAGTCCCGTAACCTACTCCGACTGGCTACTGTTAGAGATTGATGGAGACATTCTCATTCGAGAAGAGCAGGTGCAAGTTGCTCTAGCGACTGCTTCGCCGCAGTCGGACGAAA
>JAESFQ010000102.1_pt1 | contig 31892 bp, 20 predicted proteins | sample 9269431 | NCBI WGS metagenome assembly JAESFQ01 (sample SAMN14502588, study PRJNA617103) | algae metagenome | isolation source: Plectolyngbya sp. WJT66-NPBG17 and co-occurring heterotrophs from well... | place: USA: Mojave Desert, Joshua Tree National Park, California | collected 2006-08-06 | reverse complement strand
GTTGGATGAGAATGTCGGATGGCAGATGCAGTATGACTGGACGTTGAGACCAATTTTGAGCGAAAGATAGAGAAGCCGAAAGACGTAGTGCACTTAGTCAGAGCGTTGACTACGGGCATCGGAAAGCCACAGCATTAGAACCGTCCAATGTATGTACAGTTGCCCAGCTAGAAGACCAGGAACTCAATGTTCTTTCCTTTCAGACTGGATAATCGTTAGTATACTGCTATCGCGTATGGAACGCAAGTCCACATTTTGGGACTAGACTGTAAAGAGGCTAGTCTCTTTCCGTCCGATCAGAGGGCTTCAGAGCTGCCACCCTGCTATCTTGGACCGCACACCATCGCGTCGCGCGACGAACGCGGCCTTCAAAGTCTGGACTTTCTTCTCAGGCGTATTTGTAGCGTTGAATGACGCGATGGAAACAAATGCGGAGCCTTGACGTCCACCGCTTCACGTTTTAGAGGCGATGATGACGTATATGAAGCCAAAAGTCGCGAAGCTTTCGAAAGGCTTTCTTGATCACTGCTAATGAACAGACTACTGAACTTCCTCCTCACGATGTCGAGACCGAAGAAGCCCACACATGCAGCCGTAACGGGCTGCGTCGAGACGTTTCTACCGCTAAAAGGAAACGACGTCCAGCGACTCTACCACGTACCGCGAAACCCTCGATACGACCCTGAGACCGCCGTGGTCGAGCAGATTGTGCTGAGTATTACTCCTACACCAGGTGTCTACTCGTTGATCGGCTATCCACTGGACCAGAGCACCATTGGCGCAACGGTGCCTCTCCCAACAATATATCCCCGGCCGCTCCGATCGCTATGCTTCCTGCATCGACCTTTCAACCTCGATAGGCGCAGCGTGCGCAAGGGGACACTTATACTTTCGAGCCATACGTCTTTTGATGAGGTGCTCACTGTGGGTTGGAATCTGGTGCTGGCAGAACGCCTAGGCATGAAGACGGCGGAATGCCTTTGCGTGCAGGGCTACAAAGGAGATGCAGAGCGAAGGATCGGAATCGTCGGCCAGGTCTCTCAACCTCTAGATGCGGTTCTAGGTCGTATACAGGACGAGTTTGGGGTCTCGGAGCTCGCGCACGAAGGGGCCTCGGACGAGATACGTATCGTCGCGATCATGAACGCTTTCAACGAGGACGAGGTGCATCGCGTATTGGCAATGGCTCAGGAACACGGATGGATAGCGGAAGGTGAGGAGGGCAGACACGTGCTCTACCTGACCGGCCAACCTAGAGTTAATGGTATGGAAGCTGCGCAAGCGTTAGGCATGTCTGTAGCATGCGTAGGACATCGGCAAGCGGAAGTTTGGGGCATTCGCTTTCTGGGACAAGAACTAAGAAAGGCGTTTCCCGCTGTGCGTGTGGAAGAAGTATACGAGGAAGAGATACCCATTGTAAGAGAGAAGAAAGTACCGGCCGAGCAACATGTCGTAGGCCGATAATGGTACTGGGCAGACGCTTCGGACGGTCAACTGGATCAACGATGTTTAGCTCCTACTGGTTCTCATGCGTTTATTCTTTCTACCTTGTGGCTACTAATGCTACTTTTACAATGTGTGTTTTTCTGCATACAAGGAAGCTGCGGTGGGGCACAATTTCCTTGATACTGAAGTTTAGATCGTAGCCTTAGATCCTCCATCCTTTCTGTTTGCAACATACCAAGCCACGTCCTTCATCGTGAACTTCCAACACCATCGCTATAGTCCCAACTCTTTCAGTCGTTACTAGGTCAGATTTCTACTCATTTGGCACAACAATAGAAGCCTCTCAGGACACCCTTTCCTTATTTTGACAACATCAGCACCGACTTCACCGGCGTACGGACGAGGCCTAGGAAGCGAAAGACTCGATTACCTGAGCAGTTGCTGTTGGAATCGCGTCCCTCGAAGCGCAAGTCGAGCGCGACATCATGGTCTCGCTCCATTACCATCACACGAGCTGCCAGGCAACTGGCGGCAGAAAAGGCACAGTGCTCGATCTGTTTGGAGAACGACTTAATCATGCTAAATGGTCGGGCAAAAAAGTGATTTCAGTCAAGATGAGGTGCTCTCACATTTTCTGCCGTGATTGCATCGAGACGCACCTGCCTTCGAGTACGAAATGCCCAGTACCGTGGTGCGACGCGCATCTGCTCATGCGACCAGACGTGTGCGCGCTGTGTGCAGCTTTGACAAGGGAGTATGCGGCTGCTGGGTAACTTGTGGTAACAGTATGTGCCAAAGGGATGCTGGGTAGCATTGAGGATGCTTGTTTGCTCGCCATCAATGTCGAAGATACGCGCATTCACCATGGCCCAGAACTCGGTGCGCCCAAGCTTGCACAAACCTATTGAAGCTCGCGACATGTAAGACAGGGCTCATAAAATATCTCATCGTCAGAAAGAAGATGATGATTGACATGAAACAGAGATCTTCCAGGCCGTACCTCGGGATCATAATGCTCATCTTATGAAGCCCTAGACACATATTTGCAAGCAAGCTCTTGTTCAAGCCATCAAGCATTTCTGTGAGCTTTTACTTATTCCAACTATTGTAACTCATCGACCATGACGGAAACTTAGCATGAAAGTTACTTGGAAATCAAGGAATGGACACCAGAATCAAAGGAAGAAGAGCATTCATGACTGATGGAGAAAACGAAGCCGGACCCAATTTTGAGCACTGTGATTATAACAAACATTATGTTGCCCTGCGATAAGACGTCTTTGACCATGTACCTGAGTCATGGAGTAACTTCGAACACAGTCCATATGCTTCGGTTGCCAAATCCTACGCTGACTACGAAACATACGATGCAATGCCAATCAGCCTAATCCATCAACTAAGCCAAGTACCAGCGCGGTGATGATGCCCAGGCTCCGATTGGAAAACAATGACGCCGGTACCAAAAGCCGAAAGGCCGCGTTCGGCACTACTACAACGTTAACGTCTCCAACTATCATGAAGCTTTCCAAATAATTCCTTCTCGAGTGCTAGTCATATGAGCCCAGCTGCACCGATGATCCGATATGAACACCTAGACGGGCCTCCTACGCTAACAACGCCTCTAATCTTGAGTATATGACTGTTGATTTGTCGCCCGACATTCCTTGCGCTAATTTGTTTTCGAGACCGTGCTTCCACGTTGATGAGAGACGTCTGCGAGCCTCGTCGAGCAAAAGGTGTGCACTGCCCCTCGCATTCTGCAAACTAGGCGTCGCACATTGCCCTTTTGCAAACCTTCATTGCTGCCTGAGGCCCCAGAGGTGCACAACGGCTTTGAGTCTCGAGTGACGGCCTATCATCTCAGCTCGGATCTGCTCCGCCCCCGCACCCTATCGTCGCCTGGCTTGCCCTGCTACTCGTCTCACCCACTTGTAAGTCCTCAGCTCTCAAGTGCTGCAGCCGCACTTGACTTGGGAGACGCCCACCATCGATACCTTGCTAGCGACCTGCAGGCACCTTGTGACTGACAATTTCCGCCAAGACTCTAGACCGCATCAGGCGTAGGGCGCTCCACACGAACCTCGCTGTCATCTGTATCGCACGAGTTCAGCAAGACCACGCGTTGACTACCGCCTCTTCCTTCTCTGCATACGTCTACCGCTCCCCTGGAATTCATCTTCCCCGCTCCCGTGTGTGGCGGCTCACTCGCAAGTAAGGCTCGTCTTCTTTTCACAAGCCTGCACCCCTCCCATTGTTTCGTTTCATCGTTTTTCAGCCCACCAATGTGTGCCATCAACACCTACATGTTGTACCATTTTTTTCTTTCTCGCTCCTTCAGCTGCCCTGTTGTAAATCATGTGCGTGCAAAAGCTGGAAATCTTCTTTTGTCCTACCATGAGGCGTTGCGTCTTGTGAGATTACTGTTCGTGCCACTCTAGCAAGTCGCACTGCAGCGACATCTCCTTCCCCAATGTGTAAAGATGGCTTTTCCATCTGGAGTAGTGTGATTCGTTGGTAGCCCAGGCTTTGCAGCAACGTCTGTATTCGAGACTCACTGCAGCTTGTAACATCGCATCATCTCAAAAACCAGGCGATTCCTCCTCCTTCAGTATTACTTTGCATTCCAATTTTCATGCTGCAAACATATCGCTAACAATGGCACTGCCTTTAGGGTTATCTTACTCGTCTATTGGTGCTAGTATCGAACCATTGGGTGATACCTCGTCGTTTTGGAAAAAGCCTGGAAGAATAAACATCAAACAAATCTTATCGAAAAAAAGGCGATCTGTCGACTCTGCGGGCTCCATTTCCAGCGCGTATCGCAGGGTTCACTCGGCAAATCTACCCGAATCCGATCTGCCTCCGGACTCATCACTGGCCGGCAATCGCTGTCCGTCTCGTCAGACCAATTCTAAGCACGTACCCATCGTCTATGATCAGGTTGTACCACCTGAAAGTCCTTGTACGAGTATTGATTTCAGCCCTTCGCGATTGAGCGGCAATCCCAGCCTCTCTGGTTTTCCGTTGCCAAGCGACAAAGTCTTCAGCGAATCATCCAGCGTCAAGTCTCGTCATGTGGAGATTGTGATACCAGATTTGGCTTTACCTCTACGAAGATTCTCATCCTCCTCCATCGATCCCCTTTTCGATCTTGGTGGATTCCAGCACGTACCTACTTCTCTACAAAGCCCAACCAGGATGGCTAGCCGGACCAACACCCTGGACTCCGAAACATCGGCACCCTATTCATCGAGTCTCAACAACAGCCAGACAAGCTTACATTATCAAGAGGGTCAAGATGGCGGAGCAGAGCGGCCCCCAACATCGTCAACCCGGACGCCCGGTATCTCTCAGTCACCAGCCATGCTTGCAGGCCTTGCCACACCATCAAGTTCAACGGCGGGGTTGTCTGGTTTAGTCTGCAACGTACATCGCACGACTGGAAGAGAGCCACATCCTCTCGTAGGTGCAACCACCACGATATTAGGTGACAAGCTTTATGTTTTTGGCGGTCGTCGACTTTCCCGAACAAGACCGCAGCTTACTTCAGACCTGTATGAACTTGACCTTGTCAAGCGCCACTGGATAAAAGTTGACACAAAAGGCGACATTCCGCCACCTCGGTATTTTCACAGCGTCTGCCCACTTGGCGACACAAAGCTTGTCTGTTATGGAGGCATGTCACCTGTAAGTCCGTCTTCCAACCAAGCAACTTCTGTCATACAAGGTGCTCCTGCCGATGCTCAACCCGAGGTGGTGGTCATGTCCGATGTTCATATCTACGATGCGCCGACAAGAACATGGATGCACATTTCCACAAGCGATTCGCCACAAGGTCGCTATGCTCATTGCGCGACCATACTCCCTAGTTCGGCCGTTTTCAGTTCGACCGGAGCTGCTGTAACAGCTATACGACACAATCCACCTTCATCGAATCCAAACCAAGGTTCTCTGGGTGTGCAGTTGGATGGCGAGGGCGGCGCAGAGATGCTGGTTGTGGGCGGTCAAGACAGTTCCAACCACTACATTGAACAAATCAGCGTATTCAACCTCCGGAGCCTGAAGTGGACGGAAACTAGCACACTAGGCAGAAGCTGTGGCGCATATAGAAGCGTGGTCGCGCCTCTTACCAGCATTGATCCCAATGATATTGGTGGACGGACACGACATGGTGGTGAATCCAGAGCACCGGAGGACCGAAATTCGAACACGAATGGCGAGTCATCGATGCTCATATATTCAAACTACAATTTCCTGGACGTCAAGCTTGAGTTGCAAGTACGGCATCCCGATGGAACGCTTTCCGAGAAGCCAATGCATGGCAATTTCTCACCGCCAGGTCTCCGCTTTCCGAATGGTGGTGTCATCAACAACCACTTCGTAGTAAGCGGCACATTCCTGACGTCTTCCAAACAAGAGTATGCTCTTTGGGCTCTTGATTTGCGAACGCTGAGTTGGGGACGAATCGAAGCTGGTGGCAATATCTTCAGCCAGGGAAGCTGGAATAGAGGTGTGCTCTGGAATCGTCGTAACAGTTTCGTGATTCTTGGCAACCGTAAGAGGAGCCTAGTCGAAGACTACAACCATCGGCGCATCAATTTTTCAAACATGTGCGTGGTAGAACTAGAAGCATTCGGACTCTATGATAATCCACGCAAGGTGACGCCTGCGTCAGGGTTCAGTTCTGTCAGCGCACCGCCACAGCACGATAGGCTTGATATGCTTGCTGGCGGTCGCACACTGTTACCTGCAGCGACTGAGCTAGGACAGATGGCTTTGGGTATGCGGGAACTCGCCGACATGGATTTCCTCGCTTTACATGGCGAGCGCATCCCCGTTAACTCCCACCTCATTGCTCGACGCTGGGGCCCGTATTTCAACCAATTACTCCGCGAGAGTGCTCAAAGTGCTGAAAAAGAGAATGCCGAGGCGGCAACTTTGCGACCTACAGCCACAATGCATCCATCAAGGAACTCAAGCATTACCATTACACCTTCTATCCGAACAAATTATTCGGCAGCAACAACACTCACTGCCAACACGATAACCCCATCAGAAGCCACAGCTGTGTCGGCGAACTCTTACTCTTCATTGAGCCCCCCAGAACCTTCATCACACTCACCGTCGCAACGGCCTCGGACCTTGTTCTTACCTCACACTCATCTTACACTTCAAGCGCTTATACATTTCCTATACACGTCTTCGTTACCACCAAATAACTCTGCCCTATGCTCACCACAGATTCTCTGCTCTCTCCTCCAGTTGGCGCGACCATACCATATCGATGGCTTACTGGAAGCGATCATCGAACGACTCCATATCCTATTGGACAACAGAAATACTGCGGCCATCTTCAATGCTGCGGCCATGGCGGCTGGTGGCGGCTCTGGTATCGCTCTCAAAGGGGTCAATGGCGTATCGGGCACGAACGGGACAACAAATGGCTTCTCCAGCTTAGTTTCAAATAACAGCACCACAGTTGCGGACGTCGAACGAAGTCTGGATGCTGGCCTACGCGCACTCCGCGTTAATACGGATGTAGACAGAAACAATGACGAAGAAGTTAGCTCTGCGGCGTCTGAAGCTACGTCAGCTTCGGCGTCCGATAGCGGCTTCGGGGATGGGAGTGGCATTGAAGACAGAGAAATATGGAACGGCGAGATGAGCGCAGTAGTGGGGCTGCAGAAGCGGGGACTGAGAGGCCTCATGGAGGGTCGCAGGATCCGGGAGATGGGAAGAGGAAGGGATAGAAGTAGAGACGAGAGTGCTATGGGCAATGGGGATGGGGTAGGCCTTGGATTGCAAGGTGCTTGATGAAGACTAGGAGTGAAGAGTCAAGACAAGAATGGTCATCTACATAGCGGAGGGGTTAGTAGAGATTGGCATTCGTTCTCTCTTCGACGGGAAATGTTCGTGATGATATTAGAAATTTAGGGTCATGATATAGGTGGACCAACATAAGAATTGCTATGATGTTTCCGTCTCGGTTTCCGTCTCAATGTTGCTTCAGCCTGATGCTACATGCCTTCTTGGTGTCACCCCTTAAATCTAACGACACACTGGTCTTCCTTGCATTACATACATAGCCTGTAATGGCCCACAAAGGACAGGTCTTAGGTGATAACAGCCTGATAGCCTCGAGGGCATCGTCCTGCTACGGGTATAACTGCGGAGGCATCCTCATTCGAGGGAACATCTTCTCTTTCTGATTACCGATATTGCTGTATGTACAAGTCCGAGACGAATCTCGAATCTGGTCTTGGGAAGAGAGCACAACTCCCACTCTGCTCTTGGGAAGTAGCAATGCGATGAATCGGCCAAGCCAATGCGAGCATACGAGCGACTCTCTCATTCAGTTCATCCAACAGCAGCGGTCCTATCCTCTCATACAACTCTAGCCACCTCAACGGCTCACCCTAGCAGCCTCAGGCACCCTCGGCATATACGGCGGCGGCGCCTCAGACACCCTCCTCTCATCCCAGCCCTCCGCCTTTCCGCCAAGCACCCTTCCAGACGGTAACCTCACCGTCGCGACTCCATCTTCACTCTTTAATGGCCTGAGACCGCTTTCCGGTCCGCCGTTCATGCGCAGAAAGCGCTGCGGGGCGTGTTTCCGACTGCGGCTGCGCACGTAGACTAAGCTGAGGACGACGCCGACGAAGGCGCCGACGAAGATGATGATTATGAGGAGCACGGTGCGGTGTGTTGTGCATGAGGAGTCGTAGTTGTTCTCGCAGTAGTCTGAGCGCTTTTGGTGGGAGGATGAATGAAGCGTAGATGGTCGGAGGGGTTGTGGTGCCATCGTGTTATGGTTATTTTGGCTGTGTGATACGTATAGTACAAAGATGGCACAGTATAATCGTATCTACCTAGATATTGTACGAAGAGATCTTAGTATGATCAAGATTCCAAAGCGCGATTCCATCTCCTTCATATCCCTTTTCCTCACGCGCCGTTCTCGGTCAATCAGTTCAGTCCACATATACAACAACGGCCTTCTTGAGGCCTCAGGGCGCAGCACCCTCACACGACGTATCCCGGATTCAAGGTTCCTGCTGACTTTTCGACAGCGCCACAATTTATCTGAGAGAGACAATCCGCCTGTGCCTTCCTCAGGCGTATAAGCGCAGTTTCAGCATCGGCGTTTCGTTGGTTAATGGCTTTGCTGATTATGGTTGCATGCACTGCCCCGTGCGCTGGTTGGGCGGCGTTGGGAGCAGCCTCGCTGGGCGGCTTTTGGTTGCAAGTTGCATGTCTGAGAGCGGCGCTGTGACTAGGCATGCGCGCAGCAAGGACACTCAGCACTGTTGTCAAGTTCGATTGTTAGTCACAAGTGGGGTATTTTGGGGAACAAATGGTCCTTGTTCTTGTTGGAATGACAACGTGAAGCGTTGCGGGAGTCGCCCAAGCCGACCGGTGTGCCTGAGACCCGCGACAGCACCTTTCTCCAACGCACAGCGGCCGGCGACCTGCAAACGTTGCGCAAATCGCTTTGTTGGTTCCGCCCACGGCGTCGTGCTATTCTAGGGCCGCATGCCAGCTTCCGCTCTCAACGTTTGGTGTTTCAATTGTACTGTTGAGGTTGTTGGACGGCGCTTCGCGAGACAGAACTGTGCCGTACCTGGGGCTTAGCTGTGCCTTCTGATCGTGCAACGTAGAGCAAATCCTCAGGCATCGTGTCGTCGCGTGATGGTGCAATTGTGCTAGGCGGTCTACAAGGCGGTTGCTGAGCGATCAGGCCATGGGCGGTTTATCAGATCAGGCAGGGCAGTCAGGGCGCAGTTGGCGAGGCTGTCGCAGGTTGAGTAACACGTCGCTTTCAGCATGTGGATGGTCAAAACGGTAGTTGAATGTAATGAGCCTGACAGCAATGATTCTGATTCTGATAGATTGTTGGAAGTGTTAGCAATGCCTTTTTTTGTATACCCTATCGAGTTCTATGTTGCATGATTGTGCAGGTTGGGTTACTGCCCTTCCTCTTCGAAAGAGCCTCAAAGCCATCATGACTTTATCGAAGTGCATATACGTTACAAAGATTCCTAGAGGCTTACTGCATCTTTCTGTTACCAGGCTTATACAGTAGTAAGTCATTATCGTCTTGATGGATGTTTGGGCAAACTGATGCTGTACGAAACCTTGAAACAGCGTAGGCTGGCTTGGGCAGATATCATAACGTGTATTTCCACTCTTGCACGCACCTTATACTTTTATACCCTGAAGCCGAGCCGGACATGCTCGTCTCGAGGTTGAATACCCTACTGGCTCATGCTCCAAGCCAAGCAAGTCGATGTCGGTGACGTCCCAAAAGGTGTACTTGGGTTCCCCCGCGGGGTCCTTTCGGTATGCCCAATTAGGCAACCCACCACGATGCCGGTTTGCTTCCCCGCAAACAAGAGTATTGAAGACTTCCAATCGTGCCACGCATGCAGTAAAGGAACACAGTCCGAGGCCAGGCCTATTCCAAGAGAGTCGGGTGACCAAAGCTCCGTCTGGAGCCGGTTCAAAAGTCCACAATGGCCCCGGTTTGCGTCAAGTTTTAGAACCGATCTCGGATTCCTTCTCTTTGTATAGATACTTATCTTCTAGCGACGTTGGTTGCGCATATCCCAACCTAGAAGGTTCTCATTTCTATCATCTTGAATCGCTGAACCTGAACAATTCATACCATGCCGTCTACGCAAGGACTTCCAGAGTTCAGCCTAGCGGGGAGGGTAGTGCTGGTATCGGGTGCTGCTCGAGGACTTGGTCTGACACAAGCCGAAGCGTTGCTAGAAGCTGGCGCAAGAGGTATGTATATTATCATGTCTAGAGTGCCCATAAAATCATGAACTGACATGCGTCTACAGTGTACGCACTTGACAGACTCGACGAACCCTCGCCAGACTTTACGCCAATTGCGGAGAAAGCAAAGAAAGAACTCGGAACTTCACTCGAGTACCGTCAAATAGATGTGCGAGACGTAAAGAAGCTCCACGAGATTGTGGAGGAAATCGCCAACAAAGAGGGCAGACTGGATGGGTTGATCGCTGCTGCCGGCATCCAACAAGAAACAACTGCGTTGGAGTACACTGCTGAGGATGCAAACCGCATGTTCGAGGTCAACATTACCGGAGTCATGATGACTGCGCAAGCAGCTGCGAAGCAAATGATCAAGTTTGGGAAGGGCGGAAGTATCGTGCTCATCGCGAGCATGTCTGGTACTGTCGCAAACAGAGTACGACCATATTAACTGCTTATCATGCCTTATGCTAACCCACCTAACAGGGCCTGATCTGCTCGGCATACAACGCGTCAAAAGCTGGTGTAATACAACTCGCCCGCAACCTAGCATCAGAATGGGGCGAGCACAACATTCGTGTCAACACGATCTCGCCAGGATACATCGTAACAGCAATGGTGGAAGAGCTCTTTAAGAAGTATCCAGAGCGTAGAGACACCTGGCCAACGCAGAACATGTTGGGTCGTCTGTCGAAGCCGGAAGAATACCGTGGTGCGGCAGTTTTCTTGTTGAGCGATGCGAGCTCATTCATGACTGGAGCAGATCTGAGAATGGATGGTGGCCATGCTGCGTGGTAAAGTAGATAATTAATCGGTAATATAGAGTTACGGCGTTCAGAGCATTCGTACTCTGAGTGCTATGTCAAGGTATTCTGTCCAATGCGAAGCTTCGGAAGTCCGTGAGCTGCTGCTGAGTAAGCTGCGATTGTCGCAATGTGGGCAGGAGGGCTTGGTTACCTTCACTTGGGTCAGAGCGCGTTTGACCGTCCGTTCCGAGCCATGAAGACTTCAAACGGGTGACTACGATACTCTTGGTAGGAACCACCTGCCATGTCCCATTCAACACCTATTCGATTACATTCCCATTGCGGCGTTACCAACCGCCGCTCGTCTGAGACCAGGCAGGCATGACGGCATCAACACCTTCTTCCGTATCCCGCTATACGCCCGCTATATTGTTCCTCACTGGTGTATCGGCTGGATACGCAGCATATCTCCTCTACAATACCGTACAAAGCCCTAGCGCCGGCGATGGCCTACAGCGCAGTAATGCGGTCCGCAGACGGCGTCCACGAGAACAACCATCGGCACCCGCGCTTCCACTGAACGAGCGAGACATACCATTTTTAGGCGCGTACGATATTCTCGGTGTTCCAGTACCGCTGGATCCTCGCAACTTGGCCACGCCAACCGAGTTGCGAAACATCATCTTGAGCGCGCAGCCAGAGGCCAATGATGAAACGATAGAGAATCTTACTCGAAGCCTATACAACGAATTCTTCGACCGATTACTAGTCGTAGTCTACCCAGATCGACCTCTATCCCTGTTACAGGCAGACAACGTCCGAAATTGGCTGAATCACCGCAATCCAGATAATACGGCGCTGGATCGTGCTGCAGTAGCCCGCGCTGCAGCAAGGCATGCGCAGATATTTCCTCCTGGCGAAAATTCTGCTCTCGATGACGCCGAGAGCATCGGAGCTACGGAGCTGTCCTTGGGAAGCGACGAGGACGCAGATGATGCTATTGATCCGGAAGGCCAAACCCTCCAGCGCACCTTATACCACATTGCAGAAGATCGCGCGCGGCTGGAAGGTGTCATACATCGCGGTATCACATGCAATGGCTGCGACGAGAAGCCCATTCGGGGGACTAGGTGGCACTGCGCCAACTGCCCAGACTTCGACCTATGCTCCAACTGTGAAGCAACCAACTCGCATTACAAGAACCACATCTTCTACAAGATTCGCGTGCCCGCCCCATATCTGAGCCTACAGAAGCAGGAGCCCCTCTATCCCGGCAAGCCTCACATGATGAGCCCTTCGATTGACCCGGCAATCAAGAGACGCCTCGTAGCCGAAACTAAGATGGAAGCGGAAGAGGTAGAGGCATTGTGGGACCAATTCACTTGTCTCGCAGGCACCGAGTGGGCAGGTGATGCAACCGGGGTAGGTTGGGCCATAGATCGACGCGACTTCAACCACGCTTTCGTCCCTCGCTACAACGGCTTCGTCGCTGCACCGAACCTCGTCTACGATCGCATCTTCGCATACTATGACACGGACAAGAATGGGCTCATCGGTTTTGATGAGTGGGTCAAGGGTCTGGACGGCATGCATGACCCTGACGTGGATGTCAAGGCCAGAATAGTCTTCAATGGTTATGATATCGATGGAGATGGTTACATATCACGCAAGGACATACTACGCATATTCAGGGCATATTATGCAATCGAGAAGGAGGCTACAAGAAACTACATCTCAGAGCTGTCAGATGAAGTGACTGTGCGAGCAGCTCTGGATACAATACGCTCTAGTCAGCCACTGGGCTCTGCGTTTCCGCCCCGCAGTATGGCTGCATCGAACACGAACAACTCACGCCTACGGCAGAAGCGGGAAGAAGACGCGACCACGACTCTGCCGCTGCTTGAGCACAACAGCGATGTTGCAGATCGAGCTGAGATAATAGGGACGACAGATATCCACCACATCGCACCTACTTACACACCAGAATCGCCAGAAGAACAACAGGCCAACGTTGTTACCAGAAGATGGGCTCGCAGACAATATTATATCGACGAAGAGGAAGGGTTAACACAGCCCGAGGGGTTTGAGGAATCAGATCCTGATGAGCCGGGGACGGTTGATGAGGTTAATGAGACCACTGAAGTCGCGGATACGAACGAGCACTGGGCCCGCAATAGGAGCTCACGGTCATCATCAAGGGTTCGCTTCCAGGATGATGTGGATATCGACACCCGCTCTAACGCCTCGTCTTCCAGGCCTGTCGGAGAGCGATGGGGTGGCTATGAGATACCCGAGCCCGAACAGGATCTTGGCAAAGAGGTGTTATATCAGGTTACGCAGCAAGGATTCAACGAACTGCTTAACCCGCTTTTCCTTGAAAAAGAAGATATGGCCATGGATGCACATGAGATGCGGAGCGAGCGTCGGGCGAAAGCAGCAGCTATCGACGATTTGACCCTGCACCACTTCACGGAGGGTAAGGCTACTGTTGAAGCTATTGTCCAGGTCGGTGTCTTTCGATTTTCGAAATGCATAATCGACAGGTTCTGTAGGACGCTCAACCATGGGCGCCCAGATGTCAAAACCTTGTTTCACAACCCTACCGATGGCACACCATGTACCGAGGACAAGGCACTTGCAGTGGTCGGAGAAATCTACGACACTGTGGAAGCGAAAGTGCTCAACTCCGTCAAGGTTCCTAGACACATGTTCATTGACAACATGACGATGTGGAACATATTGTTGATTAGTTCCCGGCTTCGAACAGAAGTTCTAAACGCTATCATGGAGTGCGTACACAACAAAGGATGGCTGGCACCATCTGCTATGCACGGAAGTCAGGCTGGTACCTATCGAGATCCGACTATGCCTCAATTTCGACCGAACTCGTCCGACCATCCATCTACAGAAGTATTGCAGAATGCCTCGAACAGCTCCTCAAACACCAGTGTAGCTTCCGACACTGATATATCCTATCTATCTTCAGACGAAGATACTCTAGACCGTTGTTTCTTCGTTACAGCAGGCCACGACGGCCTGGAACGTTATCCAGGGCGAAGATATCCCGGCGAAACCGATTCTCCGGCACCCGACGCTACGAATGCCGCTGAAGAATCTCCCCAACAAGAATCTTCAGCAACACAGCAAGAAACAGAGGAAAACGCTTACGCGATCAATTGGCGATGGTACACCGACAACCCAGAATTCCACTATCTCTTCACTCACAACTCTGAGGGTGTGGACACGTTTCTGTGCGCGCGTAACCAGATCAATCATTCCACAAGTCCACATTACCCTGAGACAAATCAGCTTAAGCCGTTGCAGCGCTCGATCCGTCAGCTCGCTATGGACCCGAGGTCGGGTCTTCATCTCATCATGCTAGCCAGTCTTGAGGCTGTCGAGCAGGAGATTAGCGAAAGGAAGGGGAGTGGACTCATCAATTTTGAGGAGTTTCTGGAGCAAGTCAAGCAGGGAAGACTGAGGTTCCTTGAGGCCTGGATGGAATGGGTAAGCATGTGAGCTTGTGAGCAAGGAGATAGGCGTTCTGCTATGCCTATCCCACCCAGGCTTCGCATGCTTAGAGTGACTCACGCCGTTTGAGGCTCCGACTCAGCCCGTCGTTCATATCGCTGTACTGACGGCCTGATCCAATTGGACGGCCACGGCACAAGCTACTCATGGATTTGACTGACGTTGTTCGATTAGTTTCCGCAGCGAGCAAGTCTCTCGTTGTGACTTCACAGCATGACCGCTCGCGACCAGAGCATATTGGGTCGGTATGTGATCGTCCAAGTATGAAGATCTTGACGCTGCGAGTAAGGATACCCACAAGAGAAGGACAGGGAAGAGGAATTGTTTGGTTTGGAAGCAGAGTAAACGAGATGCAGAAAGCATTCAATTCTTAGTGCCCACACGATGGATGCACTACCAGCCGCAACAACATTCCATCATCTTTCCTCTGATAGGTGTTCTGCGCTCCACATACATTGATCTTTGCACCCTGAGCTTTGCGAGCTTGTTCACCATGCCTGGTTCGGTCCTTGGCAGCAAGTTTCCCATGTAGCCCAACCTACGATGAAGAAATTGTGGATTCTCCGCTTCTGCTGTGACGATACCAACCAGCCAACCGATGAACAGTGTAGCAATTACTTCCCGTCCATGGCCCTCAGAAGGTAGTCCTTCTACCCCTCCTCATCCACCAGCCTGGAAAACGCCACCTCGGCGGCGCGGGAAGGATGCCGGAATGCTGAAAAGTAGATGGTAAGCCGGTATTTCATCCCTTCGATACCGAATCCTTAGTACTTTCGTATCTCAATGAACATTGGTGTGCGGAGAATCTCAACGACTGAGCAAGAGTATTTAGCCCCTGGTATTACTAAACATCAAACACTACCACTCACATAGATCTTCGATACGTTGTGAAATTACACTTCTACACAAACCTGCTAGCCATCATGAAGCCTTCTACCCTTCTTACCACGGCCATGTACACCCTTGTTGCTGCTTCGTCCCTCCCGAGCCCCGAAGTCTTGGCCACCAGCAATATCTGGATAGGCTTGAACCGGAAGAAATGTCTCGTCAACGCCAAAGTCATCTCCCCGGCCAAGTAAGTCCCTGCTATTCACTACCACGGCCTTCCATGTATCTCCACTTCCCTCGACACGTCCGCCTGACAAAAACATATAGTCTCAAAGCGCAGAAGGTCGTCGCCAAAGAGGTCATTGATGCCTACAATGCCTGGGACGTTGACAGGATTATTGCATATCGGACTTCAGATTGCAAGCAACAAGTTCTACCCGCAACTCTGAACCGCACGGCCAAGAGCAACGACGAGTACCGCGCGTTTTTCAAGTCCATTGAGCCTCTCTACAAGAACTTCACAGTGCGTCTCATCACTCCCCCAAAGACTCGACTGGATGGCTAACCAATCTGGTTACAGGCCGTTGTTTTAGAAGAGACGCATAACATCGAAACACACAAATGCATCATACATGCACGTAGTACGGCGCAGACATCGATTGGGCCGTATGGAAATGAGTATGCGCTCATCTTGACGTTCACAGAGGATGGCATGCAGGTTACTCATTTCGACGAGTTTGTCGATTCGGCGTACACTCTAGCGTTCGGAGCGAGGTTGGCTGCATACCTGGCGAATGAGACGTCGACTGGTCACTGAGGTATAAAGTTGTAACCGGTCTATGTGAGAAGAAGTTGCGGGCTCTTGTTTGATTGGTTCTAGTCATGGCTTTAGCTTTGCGAACCTAGTCACTGCTGGAGTATCTTTGGAATAGTGATTAGGGTAGAACGGGAGATATCAAACTGTTAAAGGGTATCAATTAGAAAGGGAGATCGTGATGTGTATCTAATGCGTCTAATGTCTATATGCTCGGACAAACCCCTTTCTTCATAAGCGTGCTGTGCAGTGACAGAGACAGAGACGACACTTCCAGGAGAGGTATTTGGTTCTCTGGTGTGTTTCCTCAAGGGTGTCTCTTTCGCAACGCCACAGGGGTAATATCCTGTGCTTGCTTCTACCATGCTCCAATGGACATCCCACCGCACTCATTGAGCCATCCTAGTACAAGCAGAGCCCCCCATTTTTTCCATACAATTCAAGTGCATGTAGATGGTCGATACATGTCGTAATAATAGTATGTCGTTCAGGGTTCAGCAGCCTCTCAGTGCGCAACATGGGGCATTGCCAGCTCTTTCAAACTTATATTGCGACTCCCATTTGTGTAAGAAGTCTCCTGGCTCCATCTTCTTGTCGGCGTACGAGGTCGTGCCATGCGCGCCTCCGACTCCATCTCTTCGTAGTCTTCTGGCTGCGCCGGCTCGCTTGTGACTCTTGTTGTAGTGACCAACTTTATATCTTTTGTGCCGATGCCAAAGAGATCGTCTGAGCTCTCGCTTCCCGAGGGTAGTGTCACCCTGCTCTTTGATCGTCGACTCCGTGTTTGTGTGTTCATCGCTTCGATTGTGCATTCGCCTCCAAAGCGCTTGGGCTTCTCGATCCAGAATGCGGCGAAGGTATCCATACCGTCTTCTTCGGGGGGTGGCTCGTCAGAAAAGATCATGATGCGTCGAGTGCAGGTGTAAAGGAGTACGTCGAGCCAGCCGTTCGATGTGATCATGGCTCCTGAGAGGCAAAGACGGGCAAGCGAGGGCGGGTTGCCGGACATGGATGCCATTCGCGCGGAGGCTAAGGGGATCGTGCAGACGACGTAGACGAGCGGGTAAACGACCATGAGGTTTGCGATGGAACGTACGCGTTTGGCTTCTTCGGTCGTGTAGTAGCCAGAGCGGATTCGGAACGATAGCATCGTGTATATCAGGGCGTAGATAAGGACGTTGCCGAATTCACTGCACTCTGTGTTAGTATTGTGATACACATAAGTAACATCCAAGAGCTTACAAGATGAAGATCCAGACGTAATGAGACCACAATCTGAGTTCTTCGAGATCATGATGGATCCAACACCATACTCCAGATCGTACGTAAACGCTTTCTCCGTGCATACCGAGGGGTATCGAAGATACACCCAAGATGAAGGCCCAAAGAAGCAAGATGCAGAAGTAGAAGCTTCGCGGCTTCAACCGGAAGTCGAGAATGACGGAGGCAAATGTATGTAGTCCGATAGCAAAACACCAAACCCCACTTCCCAAATCACCCGTGGATACGAGCCAGCCCTGTGCAAAGCATATCGGATTTGTGACGTCAACGGATCCCAGTCGCAGCCATTCGACATTTAGTAGAAAAGCAAGCGCTTGTTGGATGTCCGCCCAGAGGAGATTGAATATCAGAATAACGAATTGGTTGCTCCGCTTTGATCGTAGTTGCCAGGATACGAGTTTGTAAGTGAGTAGGAAGAGTAGTGATACCGATGCGAAGAAGCTAATGAATCCCAAAACGACGACTGAGCGTAACCACGGGTGGATATGCGGCGGTAGTACGAACGAGTTGGATTCAGCGTCCAGCGGCTCCAGAATGGCCATTGCGGCGACGAGCAATTGAACCTGCAATGTTTCGGGGGAGGTATATAGGTTTCGCCTAAAAAGAAAGTGTCCCCTGGCTGTCCCAAACTAACATGTCGAATCCGAAGTCATGAATATCTCGGTGGCGAAGTAAAGTAAAAAATATGGCGTTCGACCAAGCACCAGCGCAGGCACAGACTCACAGAGCGACACCACCTGGGGATGGGGGCAAGTGGCGATAATGTATAATCGACCTTTGGGGTTCCAGCGTGCTGAGACGTGCTATGAGCTCACGACAAGGAGCATTGTAATCTATGAACCCACTATAAGCTGGGGGGGAAGAGAAGTGATGACCCCGGTCCCCACCGATGAACGCTAGCGTCGCTCGTGGCATCCACGGCCCTGCTCGCATGGCAAGGCGGTTACTAGCGCGCAAGCGTTGCAGCGGTTTCTATGCGAAACGTGGTATAGCCGGCGTGTGGGGATGCTTTAGAAGGAAGCAGCTTCTTCCTAGGTATTCTCTGTCCGCCATTGTGTCATCTTTGGCTGCGCGGTCGCTACGTATCACAGTGCTGTGCGGAGCGACCTGGCCTGGATAGTCGATAGAAACGCCTCCCCAACCTGGAAAGAGGGGAACAGAGCGTCATCTGACATGCATACCATCGTGTATACGACCGATCCCAAGACCGACCAGCGGCACGGCCGCATTACTGTATTTTTGAGTGTCGAGAAGGCTCGGCGCCAATGGAGTGGGTTAGTGGCTTCGGCAGGGCCACGAGGAGCCCTTTGTGCGGTTAATCTGAGGGTCCAAACTCAGATCTTTGGTTGGTGGATGACTGTGGGAGCTTGGGTGTACAGGCCGGATGATTACACACACACACACACAAGAAAGAAGCCGTGCTCTGCTCAACGACATTCCGTTATCCTGCCCTCGATCGAATCTACGTCTCGTATCACGGCGCAATCGCGGTGCCCAGGTGGTGATGGATCTGATTTCCTATCTAATCTGCACTAGCTCCGGATTTTCCTCCACGAAAAGATCATCAGTTCCAGGTTCTCCTAACCGGGTTCCCTCTACCTTCCAGACTTCCGCCAAGCAGCGAAGTACTGAAGCTCACTAACGTGGTACGCCCTGAACACTGTGCGTTCAATCTCACGCAAGCTTCAAACATCGGTCTTTCCAAGCGGAGCGACAATTAGCCCGCCTATCAACTGATGTAGCTGGACGGCCGGAGGCGCTTTGCGCACGTCTGCACGACAAGCCACAACCTTCGCTGGTGGACAACCAATGTTTACCCTTCGACGTATGCGCGGGAGATGGGCGTGGATAGCTATCGGGTATAAGAGGTAAGGAGACCCTTGTGTGCACAGGCATATAACCGCACTCCCCCTCCCCGTACCTAATGCGAGATCACATCAACATACAAGATCGTGATTTAACCGACTACAGCAACGCCAATGAACCCCCTCTTCACACTCCGAGGAGTGGCCATCTTTTGATGAGAACCCCGTGCACGGTCGGCTGGCCTTACTTTTACCCCGGGAAAATAACTCTTGGCCGAGCCCCCCCAATACCACAATTGCAATCCTTCTCAGCCAGCCAAGGCCTGCACCCGATCATGCGCAATATCGCTTCTGACCTTCCGTTCGTGGAAACTCGTTCGAGTCGCTTCAGCCTTGTCTGAACGATAAGGATGCGACATGAACCTTGCCAGTCGGCACTTTGTATCCTTTTTAGCCCCTCGGGCCGCTCTCCAGGGCATTTTACCGCGACTGCTGCTGCTAGCCTTGTGTTGGGCATAATGCAGTGGTATGAGACTGGAGGGTTGAGTTTGGAAGACGGGCATCATCCGCGCAGACTGCTTCGTGATGCTGACGTGCAGATCCGACGCATCCGCCTTTATGCCCACATACCTGGTTTCGCAAAACTAACATCGCTTACCTGGCTTCTAGAAGGTTTCGCCTACATGAAAGAAGTCGTTTTTCTGACGTGTGCGTCGTACTCGAAGGTCTCTTCTAAAGATACCGTCCGTATTTTTGTTTGAGAGTGCGTCAACAATTAAAGCAGCGTAAGCCGTAAGGTTCACAGGCACATTTGTCACCAAGATACAGTTCAGTGAAAGCGGACTTCTCCGTAGTTCGGCGTCGTCTAGATGCGTGACGCAATTCTACACTAAGCTCGGTTGGGTGACCGAATGAGGAAAAAGGTGGTGGAAAGGGGTGTTGATCTCACAAGAAAAGTAAGACACTGTCTGCGTTTAGTGTAACTGCTAACTACGAGGAAATGTCTGAGACGATCATCCATGATCACCGAGTGCGTGATAAGTTTGGAGTCGCTAATTCGCTACTTGAAAGTTGTGCTGGAAAAAGACTGGAAGCCCGCGAAGGCGCCTTTGTACTTCCACATCTCGTAATGTGGGAGAATGCCAATCTTCATCAATTCATCGTCGATACTTGGCCTCGTGTACCCTTCGCTTCAGACTTGCCAGCCAAAGCATAAAAACATTGAAAGCGAATATGTGCCGCCAACCTCCCCGAAAACTCAAAACCATCTTCGACTCCGCGTAATCCTTCCACACAATGGTATTTGGGTGCCTCTTTCTTTTCTCATCTTCACAACCATATACTTCGCCTTCGGCCATTCCATGTAACCGAGTTTCACAGTGCTTATTATTACTTTTACTCCCTTCTGCACTCGCGGATCCGAGCACGTATCCGGGTCCCCAGGCCGTGGATCCCTGAGGTGTCGTTTCATCCTAAAGGACGGATTGCGCATTCGCTTGTCTGTCTCGGGGCGAATTTGAGTGCGGAAGTATCGGTGAGCTGAGTGTAATTTCCTATGGTATGTATCCGTTTTGAAGTCTGGGTGACGCTGTGAAATTTGCTATTTGTGTTAGGAAGTGTGGAGTGGCTGCTGGACATCGAGCTCAAAACGCTGTTGGGGACGGTATTCATCTCGAACTACCTTGCTGTTAGTAGAGTCTTCTATTGAAAAGCCAAAACAGCTGCTTATCCTGAAACCATCGGTACACTCCTGCATCGCTCCAGTTGATGCGGAAGTCTTTCTCTCCCTTCTCGGGTCTGAACCGTCTGAGGACGTTCTAATGAACAAGTCCCTGCGGCCTCAATTGAGGGGTAGTCGAAGACGATATATTGAGACCTGGTTAGTCTCTCGAATAAACTTCGGGCAAGTGAAGGTGCATGACAGGATTAACGGTAGCTGGCGTACGATACATGTTAGCGCGACTAATACCTGTACATTAGCATTGAACTTATGGATATCCTGGGATGCAATTGCGTCGTAATCACTTAGCCACGACGTATCTATCCAAATTGAATGACGCGTGCGGCAAGCACTATTGATTCGGTATCTACTCTTTTACATTCATACATTTACATCTTGATGAGATGCGTGATCAGACCAGCCACCGGAGACCCCATATGCCAATGCAAACGATGCATGCATCCCCCGATAAACAGCAAAAGGAAAAGTAGGTCATAGTACATGAGTGGTGTAACGAGCAGAGTGCGTAAAGATGAATGCAACTACGCTCCCAAAAAAAATGCGTGCTAGCGCGACGCGCAGACAGACCTCCTGTTCGCACCAAACGCTGTGCATGCTTCGTGCGATGCCCAACCACCAAGCAACTTTCCGACCAAGGAAGAGCATTTACAGAGAATGCCAACTCTCAACGACGCGCCTGTGTTTGCGAGAACCAATCGTCTTGTGTGGAGTGATACTGCCGCCGTAATTCGGCCTCTTCCTCTTCTTGGCTCGACTTGAGGATCTCTTGCATGGTCTCGATGTCCTTAATGATGACGTTGAACGCCTCAGTGACCTCCTTAAGGACAAGGTTGCGATTGTAGTCTGAGCGGTGCTTCCAGATGGCGTCCATGAGCGCAGCGTTGATCTGCTCTAGCTGCTCGAGCGAGCAACCAGATGTCGAACGGACAAGCTTGTCATGCAATGCAACGACCATACTGTCATCGAGAATGAGCTGTGGCTTAGGCTCTTCGTCGTTGAGGATCTGGTTCAGATTCGAGTGGTGCGGAGGAGCAGGCGCAGGCATCGAGGTAACATGCTGAGATGATTGCGATGGTTGCGACGGCTGTGAGTTTGACGGCTGACTACTGACGTAGTGGACTTCTGTATTTATCACGTGGTCAGCGGTCTGTTCTGGTGAGAGGCGAGGGGAGAGTTGGAATCGCTGGTGGAAAAGGGTTGGCGAACCTTGTGTGTCGGGAAGCTGCGACCCGTTTGGCTCTGGCATCATTTCTGAGAAATTGGGGATGCCCGATGGTGCAGCACCGTTGCTGCTCTGAGTGCCAAACTTGTTGTCCGAAGACCTGTTCGAAGTCTTCTGACCAGAAGTGGTCGTGGATGCACTGTTGTGGTAGTCGTTGGGATGAGAATTTGGTGCCATAAAAGTACGACCAGACATCTGCGACTTTTGCGTTTGGGTTCCCTGGCCTTCGATTCTGCTTGGAGTCTGGAACTGAAAGTGGTGTTGCGTGTTGGCATTCAGATCCTGACTATCGGTCATGTGGGTATCGTCGTTGGAAGGCGCTGTAGAGCCATTCGTGGCATGCTGCGTGCCTTCGCCACTCGTGCCATTGGACAGGCCTTCAGCGTGAGGTGCTCGCATCGGAGTTACCGGCGGCATAGCCAAACGGCCAGGAACAGGCTCGCCCAGCGTAATTGGCCCTGACGTTTCGGTGGTACCGATGGACTGTTCTGGCGGTACGCGTGCAACATCTTCGAAATCTTTGTTCGCGGCGATGGCTTTGTCCCGCTTTTCTTGTGCCTTCCTCTCCCTTTCGAGTTCGCGCTGGTAGACTGCTTCGCACTCTTGGAGAAGACCCGGATTCTGATGCATGAAGAAGTTGTCCAGATCGACCTCAACATTTGTGATCATCTCATTACCCTTCAGGGTCCGCTCGGCATCTCCGAATGTCCTGGCATCCTTGACAAGTGTCTTGATGTCGAAGAGATAATCTGCAGGGCGCTTGTAGTAACCGTTTGACAGACGCTTCTCGATGGTGCCTAAATCCAAATTGTAGTATTTGTTGCCGCTGTCCACGTGCAGCAAAACATCTACACCTTTGGCGTCTTTCGAAAATTCCCACGGACGCACAACACCTTGCTCTTCCTGTTGCTCACGTGGCAAGTCTGATCGCACATGCTCAGAATCCTGCTCCTCAAGGAGATAGGCGTACCAGGATTCCTCTAGAATAGGCTTGAAGAACTTTCTGTGACTCCTCTTCAGTTGGTCCATGATCGGCTGAATGACAATCTTCATCTTGTTGAGGGTGAGTCTATCCTGTTTCTTTTGCCATTTCTCGCGGGCTGCAAGCTCCTTAGGGTCGATCACTGGAGCAACAATGGGTGCTGCTTCCAGTTCGGGCAGAATTCGCTTCTTCCTGTTATCCGGGTCGGGAAAGTCTGCCGGAGACATGCGAATGTAGTGACTGATGTTGTTGAAGAACTCTGCCCGCCCTTCTTGATCGGGCCGCATAAGCTGGAACTGGTTGGCTTGCGAGAAGGAGAAGAGATCCATCATCATTTGGCGATCAGGCTTCTCCTTCTCATTGAGCAACTCCAAGACACCCAATAGCATGATCGGTTCATTTGCGCCAACGCTTCGCAGTAAGAGCTTGAACGTCTTGATCGCTTGTGGCGGGAGTGTCTGATACCAAACATCAACTGAAGGGATGTAGATGACACTAGGCTTGTGTCGCCTAACTTCTGTGAACAGCTGGGTGATGGCTGCCTCAGGCGCCCGGGTGGAGTCCTCAAGGATAGTAGGAAGGTCAAAGGACTGGACGTGCAAACCCTCAATCTTGTTCAGGAGGGCAGCACCAAGATACTGCTGTCCCATACCTTGAAGACCACTGATGAGCAAACGGGGTCTGAAGATTCTGCTCTCAAAATTGCGCATGGTGGCTTCGCGCTCGAAGCCTTTCTCGTCGTCGCGGTCATCATACGCAGCTTCCTCAAGCGCAGTAAGCTTCTTTCTCCGTGGAATGAGCTCATCTATGCGCTTTAGAATTGCAGCTAGGGGCTTTCGCAATAACGGCTCAATGTTTTTGCCCAGCGGTGCTGCGCTAGCGGTGACTGTCCGTTGGGAAGATGGCACCATCTTGTTCACGGAGATCATGAAATCCTTCGCTAGGATCTTGATGGTGCTTGGGTCGATCAGGAGTTTCTTCTCAGAAGTATAGATCTGAGGGTACGTCCCCTGTACTGCATTGAGAGCTGCTTCTGTGCACAGCGCTCGGATGTCGGCACCTCCATAGCCCTTGGTCAGTTCAGCAAGTTGGTCCTTCATTTCCGGCTTCAGAGGTGGCTCCCATTTCTTCGTGTGAATATCGATAATGGAACGTCGACCTGCAACGTCTGGCAATGGGAAGTAGAACTCGCGATCAAATCGTCCGGGGCGCCGAAGCGCAGGATCAACAGAATCAGGACGATTGGTGGCGCCTATCACAATGACTTGTCCACGGCCATCCATGCCGTCCATAAGAGCGAGAAGAGTAGCAACAATCGAAGCATGGATCTGCTCTTGCTTGCTAGAGCGAACAGGCGCTAGTCCATCAATCTCGTCAAAGAAGATGATACTCGGTTGTGTTTTCCGCGCCTCCTCGAACAATAGACGAAGCTGCCTTTCAGCCTCTCCGACCCACTTGCTCAGAGCATCAGCACCTTTGCGCATGTAGAAGGTGACCTTCTGCCCATGATTGCTGACGCTAGAAGCGAGAGCTCTGGCAAGAAGTGTCTTACCAGTACCGGGCGGACCGTGAAACAAGACACCTCGGGGCGGGGTGATCTTGAAGCGCTGGAATACTTCCGGATATAGCAAAGGAAGCATGACCATCTCCTTCAACTTGTTAATGTGGTCGTCAAGCCCACCAACACCATCAAAGTTGACGTTCGGGTCAACTCCCAGAGGGTCGGCATCTGCGAGAGCTTTCTTGTCTTTGACCTTGCCCATGTTCGCGGGACCACCGCCAGAGGCTTGTTGGGGGTCTGCATTGTGAGACTGGGGAAATCCGAAAGTAGGTGCGGTCGCCGTGGTTGGGGTCATGCCGATCATGCCGCCGACAGGCTTGGGCATCTTCTGGTTCTCGTCGTCGCTGCTGTCAGAATCACCAGCTGCAGCTCCCACACCGGCCTCCACACCACCACCGAAAGGGCCTTGACTACGCCATAGGCTTTTGTATGTGGAACGCCCTCCTCTTGCCCTAGGTCGCTCTGTAGCGGGCGCATCATCGTCGTCGTTCTCGAAGATAGTGTTCTGCTCTGGTCGAACTACGCGATAATCCGGGGCGTTGCGGGCGCGGCGTTTTGGCGCTTCATCGTACGCCAGGTCCTTGTCAGGATTACGTCGAGAGAGACGTCGTCGTTTGTTGTACTCCAAATCCTGAAGTTCGTCCTGTAGTTCGTCTTGATCTAGCCCAGACTCTTCGGAAGTAGAGTTGCGCCTGCTACGCTGCGATTGACGGGTCTTCCCACGTACGCGGTTCAAGCGTCGTCCTGAGCCTGATGCGCTTTCGGATGCTGAGCGCTTACCCTTTTCATGGTCCGACTCTGACATTTCCTCTTCCTTCTCGTCCTCTGCTGGGGGTTCAAAATCACTGCTCTCGTCGGCGCCTCGTTTGCGTTTGGCTGAAACAGCACGGGTCTGGGAGTAGACGTTAGTAACGAGACAAATGACAGATGAGTAGCTAGACATACTCTTGTGTTGCGGCCCCCACGGGTGACCGGCCCTTCCTCGTCTTCGGAGTCCTCAGCAGCAGCTTCGTCATGCTGAGACTCTTGGATGACGCCTTCCATGTCATCGTCTTCGCCTTCAGCATCCTCCTGTTGAGCTTCTTGTGCAGGCGAACTATCTTTGCTAGCTTTGACTTGGGTTTCTTCGCCAGCGAGAAGCGTGTCGAGCGGACCAGTGCTGTCTTCGCGGATCATCGACGTCTCCTGTGAGGCCTCCATGATGGCGCTATGTTGCTGGAATTTGGGGCCTTTGCCGCCTCGAGTGGCGCGCGCGATGACGGGGTCAGGACTGCGAGTTCCTTCGCGCACGACATTGACGTGTCTGCCGGAATCCGAAAGCTCGACGATGGGTGCCTCTACATCGTGTGACAGGCGATTACTACGTCGCGTGCCATGTACTTCAGGTGTCTTCCCACGCGCAAGAGACTTGCTGCCTGTACGTGTACGCAGATTACGATTGGAGGCGTGGTTGGGCATCTTCAGCTTCACAATAAGCGAAGGCTTCTCGACTTCTTCGATAGACGGCTGCGCTCGACGTCGCGGTGCAGGCTTGGGCGCCTCGTCTTCTGATGGCGTGTCTTCGATCTCGTCTTCGCTCTCTTCGTATTTGATCTGCTTCTTGGTGGCGCGGCGCACGCTTCTGCCTGTCGCCGGGTTGATCTCAGGCTCCTCCGACTCGGAGCGCTCTGAGAAGGAATCCTCGGACTCTATCTCGTCGTCTTCGTCTATATCAGAGCCGCCGTATGTGCGTCGCTGGCGCTTGGATGACTTCTTCTTAGCCCCAGGCGTGTGTCGATTACGGCGCCGTTGGGGTGCGGCGGGTTTTTCCGAGTCGTCGTAATCGTAATCCTCAGGATCCGATGCGTTGGGGTCGATGTCGAACTTGCGCTTCGCTCGGCTAGACATGGGGACTCGTCACGGTGAGGCCTAATGCGGTCTTGCGGGATGTGGTGAGTGAACGGGCCTCAAGGGTGCGACGCGGTGAGAGCGCGCTTACACCGCTAATGTAGATTTTCTAAGCTTCAGGATGACATTAGAAGCAGGGAAAGAGTCTCCTGCATATGCGCCGATGACAGTGGACGTGTGCGCGATGCTGACTGGCGTGTCGCCTGAGTGTCGTGTTGTTGTGAAGCGAAGGCCGAGTGCGCGATGCACGGGTAAAGAGGGCGCAGGATTCAAAGAACGCGACTTCAAAGAGAACTAATATCTTGACAAAAGCCACCGAGAAGCGAAATAGTCGAGATAGACAGACGTGGTCGAGGGGCGTATGGTGTTGGGGATGCGCGCCGCGCTGAAGGCCCGTCCAATCCCAAGCACGCTAAAACCCAAACCGAATCTAGAGCAAGGAACGCTTTTCAGATGCACAACCACGACCATGATGAACGATTGGATTTCTCGACTTGTAACAATGCAATATGCATCAAAATGGACAAAAAGTGTTGAGTTGACATCCAGTGAGTACTTTCCGCAACTTTTCGGGAGTCTTCCAGCCCGTTTCCCACTGCTATTTGAGCCCTTTCTTTTCTACTTGCAGCTCTTCCTGCTGTCGGTTCCTGCATGATCGACATGCGGCTCCAAAAGCTTAACGCGTTTAGAGCTCGCTGGCATGTGTGGGGAAGAGCGAACTATGCACGTGCACCACGTGCTGGAGCGACCCCGTTCAACGCCAGCCCCTAGCAGCATCCTAGTGATGCATAGTGTTGAGTCTGTCGCTATCTACTGATGTTGACGTAGTTGTATCACCAAGGGCTTGTTATAAGCAACCGTCGGCGTCATCGTTGAGATACCTCCATACTTCACTGACGACCAACAACATTCTCAATTCAGTCGAACTGCATTTACTTGCTCAGTTTTTGTGATGATGTATTTTCCGACCAACAGTTGTTGCGTTTGTGGGGTTGAAGTGCACCTTCGGGTGGGTGCCTTCATACCTTGCTGCGTGGTCGCTGCATGTCGCGGCGAACATCGACTGAGGCTGCGGCAATACTTTCCAGGATACCGTATAGCTTTTGCAATACGGGAGGTTAGGGTAAAGGACCTTACATGCAGTCTGATCTATTCGACATTATGCGCCATCACAATCGGGGTAGAGTGCCCTTGCGATCTTACAGCCTCCATGCTCGTGTATTGCCAAGGCCCATTTCAGCACTCGTCAGAAACCAGCGGTTGACCAACCCTCATAGATCTCCAGTCCAACCGCTTGCCACACAAGTTTTTTTTTCAATCCAATAGACAACTGCCCGCATTAAATTCAATTTGGGGCCGCTATGTCTCGATAATGTCACAAATCTTTATCTCCGAACAAACTAACGCTCTTGACGCTGTATACGCTGTATACGCGGGCCTTTCTTGGATGGCATGTTACCTGCTCACTTGGACCCATGGCAAAAGCTGCCAAGACTGCAAAAGCTTTGATACGAAGCCTTCTGAAATTCTATTCGGTTTGCATACATTGTGAGCGAGCATTGCGGAGCTGCCTCCGAATTGTCTGCAGCCATCCCACCAGCACAAGCCGAACCCCGCAGTTTGGCCATAGCTCTGCTCAACGTCATAGGCCCCCGAAGCTCCGCCAGACCTATCTGAATATAGCCTACGCGCAATTGACGTCTCCAGGTGGGTTGAGCTATCGTTATTTCCACGCGTGCCGCCTTTGGAGTGGTCGAGTTCGTGGTAGTTTATAATCAATCTTCACACCCCACCCAAGACGCCATGCGTTCTGTTGTGACAGCAACTCGATCACTCGGACGCCAACAAGCTTACAGAAGTTACTTTCAGAAGAGGTCATTACCGTCAATTGTTTCACGAGGATACGCAAATATGGGCCACTCAGTACCATCCGTAAGTTCCGGCCTAGGTTTGGCGAGTATGCAATGAGTGAGCGCTGACGACATACAGCTCAACGACAAGTCTCTCTTGAAGAACCAGACATATGTCAACGGAGAATGGATAGACGCAAAGTCAGGCAAGACCTTCGAGGTCCACGGTAACCCGACCCTACCAACTGTTCAAAGCCCCTCTAACAGGTAACAGATCCAGCAACGGGCAAGCTCATAGGCACCATGCCTGAGATGGACCGCGCAGATACCGAAGCCGCTATTTCAGCCGCCGCCGCCGCACTGCCTTCCTTCCGCAAACTTACCGGCCGCGAGCGCTCACGTATGCTACGGAAATGGTATCAATTGATGATGGATAACGCCGAAGACCTGGCAAAGCTCATAACCTGGGAGAATGGAAAGCCGATGGCAGACGCGAAAGGAGAGGTCAACTATGCTGCGAGCTTCTACGAGTGGTTCGCGGAAGAGGCACCACGCCTGTATGGAGCCACTATCCCGGCGACAGTTCCTGGTAACAGGGTGTTCACCATCAAAGAGCCTGTTGGTGTTGTTGGATTGATTACACCGTAAGTCTTGCAGTTTGCATGGCGAAATCATGGCTAACAACGTCAGATGGAACTTCCCCGCAGCCATGATCACGAGAAAGATTGGCCCAGCTCTGGCGGCTGGATGCACTGTGGTTGCAAAGTCCCCTGGCGAGACACCTTTCACAGCAGCTGCACTCGCTGAGCTTGCACACAGAGCGGGAATTCCCAAGGGTGTCGTCAACATTGTTACAGCGCTCAAGAATACGCCCGAGGTGGGCGAGACAATCACATCGAGCAAGACTGTCAAGAAGGTGTCTTTCACAGGTTCGACCGGTGTTGGCAAGCTCCTGATGAAACAGTCTTCGGATACACTGAAGAAGCTCTCCTTTGAGCTTGGTGGAAATGCGCCCTTCATCGTCTTCGACGACGCCGATCTTGAGACAGCAGTGGCTGGAGCTATCACATCCAAGTTCCGTTCCTCGGGCCAAACCTGCGTATGCGCCAACAGGATTTACGTCCAATCAGGCATCTACGATGAGTTCTGCACTAAATTCACGGAAAAGGTCAAGGGCTTCAAAGTTGGTGGTGGCTATGAAGAAGGCATCACACACGGACCTCTCATCCATGACCGTGCCGTCTCCAAGGTGGATGCTCACGTCCAGGATGCCGTCAAGAACGGCGCTAAGGTCTTGTTCGGTGGTCAAAAGCTACCTGATCTCGGAGAAAACTTTTACCAACCCACTGTCCTTCGCGACATGACCAAGGACATGCAGCTCGCCAAAGACGAGACCTTTGGCCCTGTTGCTGGGCTCTTCCCCTTTGATACCGAAGCCGACGTAGTTAGCCTCGCCAATGCGGCTGACGTGGGACTTGCAGGTTACTTTTTTAGCCGAGATATCCAGAGAGTGTACAGGGTAGCTGAAGCCCTGGAGGTTGGTATGGTTGGTGTCAACACTGGTCTCATCTCAGATGCTGCATCACCTTTCGGAGGCGTGAAAGAATCCGGATTTGGACGAGAGGGAAGCCACCTGGGTATTGAGGAATACGTTGTCACAAAAACCATTACCATGGGCGGAAACGGCCAGCCGCTACAAGGCGAGTAGAGGACATTACACAGACGGAGTTGCGCCAGGGTTCACGAAGCCACACCGCACATATCTTCATTTCCACCACGTGCGTGAAGGCAAGAACAGATTATAAGGAGCTTTGTGCTCAAGTCTTGGCAGATACCGCAGTGCATAACGGCCGCTAGCGTGTCATGTTCGCGACTTGGAGTTTAGCGCAACGCGGATTTGTGCTAACCTGTAATTTTGGCATTCTAGTACGTAGCTGGAAGGGCCTTATGTCTATAAAGTATTCTTCGATCCCCTGTGAGCATACCAACATTGAGCGACCTTGTAACGAGTCCAAAGAGCCAGTCGCATCATCACATTCCAGTCCCTTGCTTTGACGATCTTTTCCTACCAGTGCCTCGTCCGACACACCCTTGAAAACCACAATTCGCTTTGAACCGTCTGCCCCTCTTCGCCACCGCTACGCAAGAGCACGTTATAAACAAGTCATACACCAAAGACAGACTTGTCATCTTTAGCTCATTGTCAACAGCAATGGAGGTCGCTTACTACAACCCACACGATGTCTACGTCAAGGTAGAGTCAACTTGGATCAGAGGCCAACCTTGACTCCGAGCCCAAGTCCGACCATGACACCTGCGCAATTCCCGCTAGCTTAGAGCATTGTCAAGAAGGAGAAGACACCCGAACCATACAATATCCAACAAGAGTTGGTAGATTATCGCCAGTATGAGCGAGCGAGCACCATAGGTACTATGGATCCAACAGCACGCACGGAACAATGGCTAAATAGCACGAATGCCACTGTCGCCCTGACCGCTACAATCGCCCAGCATGCTCCTAGCACCCCAATTGCCATTGTCACTCAGAATTCTATGATGTCTAGCAGATACGCCCAGTCACCAGCTCAGGTCGACCCGTCTCCAGCGTCATTAAACCGTTTGGCATCCAAGAGGCTGCTTGAGGATGATTCCATGGATCACATGCAGTACGCAGGCTCACCAGCAAACAAGCGCAGGCGCCATGAGAACAACTCCAGGGGCATCAAGTCCGAAGCATCGTCCTCAAGATCGGGCGGAGCTTCCTACTCTACCAACGCCGTCCCCAGGATCAAGCTCGAAGCGCCATCCAACGCAGAAGTCGTTCCCCAAACGCACCGCGCCCCCGAAAACGACATCATCGCCATCTGCAGAACCTGCACATCAGGCATCCTCACACCCTTCAAACTCGAGCAACTCACCGAGATCCAAGCCAAAATCGACCGCGTCTTCAACCACGGCGCAAAATCCTTCGACATCATCTCCGAGATCAAGACCAAGATCCCACACCAACCCCCCACATCCTACAGTCTCACCCTCAGGCCCGAGCAAAACCGTCGTATCGGCGAATTGCAGAAGAGGATGAAGGACGCTCAGACCCAGATCGCTGCTCAGCGCGTAAAGGCTGAGCCACCTTCGACCCCGCGGGGCAGGAAGATCAAGAAATGTCGTAGTCGTAGTAGCAAGTCGCCGTCGGTACCAGCGCAGCCGCTGGCTCCGGCTGAGAATGTGGTCGGCATGTTGACGCTCAATGAGGAGTCTGTGTCTGCTGTTGTTCAAGCTGCTAGTAACTTGCTGGCTGGCAGGAATCTTAAATTCAGTATGATGGGAGGGGAGTTGCGCTTGGTGGATCTAGCGACGTGAGTGTCGCTTTGTTACTTTGACTATTTGGACCTTTTTCTTTTTTCTTTTTTTAAATCGGGG
>JAESFQ010000101.1_pt1 | contig 32247 bp, 31 predicted proteins | sample 9269431 | NCBI WGS metagenome assembly JAESFQ01 (sample SAMN14502588, study PRJNA617103) | algae metagenome | isolation source: Plectolyngbya sp. WJT66-NPBG17 and co-occurring heterotrophs from well... | place: USA: Mojave Desert, Joshua Tree National Park, California | collected 2006-08-06 | reverse complement strand
AGTCGCATCTTCATGCTCTTCTCTACTTCTGATGCACCCCCAATCAGAGGCGTCATTGTGATGCTTGAGAAGAATCGTTTGCTAGAGCAAGGTTACCCTTCAGCTTCACCTAAAGTGCGTAAGAACCCAAGTAAAGTGTTACTCGACAATTTTTGTACAAAAAGCAAAAAAATTGCCTGACCCTTAAAAGCCCCCAGGATCAGGCAGTCTACCTGTAAGGACGCTTTTGACCGGATAGACTAAACAAACTTAGTTGCCCCCTAGTTGCTTAGCTTCTCCGAGTGCGTTCCTCAGATTTGAATTCATTCTCAGCTACCACAACCCCGAATCCCCTCGCAAGAACTACCGATTTTTACGTCAGACCAAAGTCGAATCGAATCGATGAATCCGTAAATATTCCCTGCACACCTCGCCTAAAACGGATTCAACTAAGATCTAAGACCGTCAGAATCGAGCCAGAGCGGATAAAATTGAGAGAAATTCCTTGCCTTCGTTGATTATGCTAGTTCCTCTGAGCCGTAAAAAATTTGAAGATCTGATTCCGCTGGTGGGAACTGGCGCTCAGTATAAGTATTGCTGGGGCAAGTTTTCTGATGTTCTCAGGCGAGTTTTGGTGTCGATCTCAGCGCTTGCGGCTATTTTACTGATTCGGACTTTTTTCGCTTCGGGCGAATTGCAGGACGTTCTACAAGCCGTGACATTTTTTGTTGGAATATTTGCGCTGGTGTATTGGCTTTGGGGACCGGCGATTCAAGCAGGGGTGAGGAATGCAGCGTGTCGGCGCTATAAGTACGCAGGATTTTTACGCGGCGAAGTGTTTGATGTCTTTGTCACGGATGAAGTGGTTGGGACAGAGGAAAGCGTGAATAACCGGGGCGATTTGGTGGTAACGGAGAATCGAGAGCGGCGGATTAATGTTGAAGTTGGGGATGAGACTGGGTTTGCGACGCGGATTCAAGTGCCGCTGAAACGGGAACATCAGGCGATTCGGATCGGGGATACGGCGGAAATGTTGGTGATGTCCGATCGACCCGATTTGAGCCGGATTGCCAGAGTGAGCGATGTGTTTGTTAGTCGCGTTGGGGTTTGGGTGAGTGATTATCCATATTTGCAACGGGATGAGTTTGAGGCGGTGAGTCGGCGGTTGAATACGATCGAGGTCGAGCCAGACGAGTATGAAGAACCGCCTCGACGTGCGGAGCGCTATGAAGACGATCGATATGAGCAGTTTGAAGAACCGCGATCGACGAGAAAACGGATTCCGAAATCAAGACGACGATCGCGCTAACCCGCGTTATTTCCGCCGTAGGCTTGCCATGCCAGATCGACGAGTGCGTTGACGATCGCGGCGGCAACGACTGCGCTTCCTTTTCTGCCTACTGTGCGAATGTGCGGAACGAGAGAATCGCTTAATCGCGCTTTGGCGGTATCAACATCAAGAAAGCCGGAGGGGGTTGCAATGACTAAGGTAGGTTTGATTTCCTCGGCTTGGATTAATGAGGCAAGTGTCATCAGCGCAGTTTGAGATTGTCCGACCACGAAGATTCCTTCTGGATAGCGTTTTGCTAATGTTTCGATGCCCCACGCTGCACGGGTTTTCTCTTTTTGCGGGCGGGTAATGGTCTCCATGCTGCAATAGATGGGATTGGCAAAGGTATTTTGAATGTTGGTATTGATACCAACCTGTACCATCGGCACATCGACAATGATCGTGGTTCGAGCTGCAAGCGCGGCTGCACCGGATTGCAGGGCGAGGTCTGAAAAATGGATCAGCGATTTATAGTCAAAGTCCGCAGTGGCGTAGATTGCACGGCGAACAATTTCGTATTCAGCGGGAGACAGCACATGGTCGCCAACTTCTCGATCGATGATTGCCAAACTTTGTGCGTCGGTTAGATGCCACTCCATATCAGTGTGTTACTTTTTTTACATTGGTTTCGAGCTTTTTTAGTTTACTCGGATTTGCTGGATTTGCATGGCAAAATCAGAAGAATGCTATTGCTCAGACTTTATGATTTTTGATGCGAGTCACTACTGGATTAGAAATGCTCATGTGCCTGCTTCTTTGGTGGTGAATGGGAAGAAGTGGGCGACTCGAAAATCGCCTGTTGATCATCTGCTGCACGTCGATTTAGAGATTGTGGATGGAGCGATTAGCGCGATTTTAGCAGCGGGAACTTATAGCAATTATGCGCATCCGTCGATCGATTTGCAGGGTGGGATGATTTGGGCGTGTTTTGCGGATTTGCACACGCATTTAGATAAAGGTCATATTTGGAATCGCGCCTCGAATCCTGATGGGACGTTTGAAAGTGCGTTGAGGGCAGTCAGGGCAGACTCTGAGAAGAATTGGAATGCTGAAGATGTGTATCGCCGCATGGAGTTCGGTTTGAAGTGTAGTTATGCTCACGGAACGAAAGCGATTCGGACACATTTGGATTCAGCGGGGAAACAAGGAGCGATTAGTTTTGAAGTGTTTCGGGAACTGCGAAAAAAGTGGGCAGATCGAATCATTTTGCAAGCGGTTTGTTTGGTTTCGTTGGATTATTTTTTGACATCTGAAGGGGAAAAGCTTGCGGATTTAGTCGCTGAATCGGATGGAATTTTGGGCGGAGTTACGTTTATTAATCCAGAGATTGATCAGCAGATCGATCGCGTTTTTTCACTCGCGAAAGAGCGGAAATTGAATTTAGATTTTCACGCCGATGAGAATGATGATCCGAACTCAGATACTTTACGCCGAGTTGCGGAAACTGCGATTCGACAAAAGTATCGGGGCAAAACGGTTTGCGGACATTGCTGTAGTTTGGCAGTGCAAGAAGAAACTGAGGCAGAAACGACGATCGCATTAGTCAAAAAAGCCGGAATCGGGATTGTGAGCTTACCGATGTGCAATCTTTATCTACAAGGCAGGCGACCTGGAAAAACTCCGAGATGGCGAGGAGTAACGTTATTGCATGAGTTGAAACAGGCGAAAGTTCCGGTCGCGATCGCATCGGATAATTGCCGCGATCCGTTTCATGCATATGGCGATCATGATGCGTTAGAGGTGTTTAGCCAATCGGTGAAAATTGCTCAGTTAGATCATCCGTTTGGGGATTGGGCAACTGCGATTACCTCTACGCCTGCGGATCTGATGGGATTGTCGAATGTGGGACGAATTGGGGTGGGGTTGCCTGCGGATTTGGTGTTGTTTAAAGCACGAAATTATCGAGAGTTATTGTCTCGATCGCAGCACGATCGAATTGTGTTGAGAGATGGGAAAGTGATCGATACAACTTTACCGAGCTATGCCGAATTAGATGATTTGGCTGAGAAGTAGAGTGCATTCTCTCGCTTTGATTCGAGTAACGGATGCGATCGCACAATTTGGAAGCATGATCGCACCTGCAATCTTAATCGTCTAACTCCTTTAGCATCTTATCCAGGCGATCATTTGCATCCTTGGCAAACCGAATGCAGCAGGCACTCGATGCTACTCCACCCAAAGCCGTTACACCGCTTTCGGGGAGTTTGCCAAAGAGAAACAATCCAGCACTCGCCAAGCTGATACAGACGGAAACACCTGTTGCGATTAAAGTTAGGTTGAAACTGTAATGAGCTTGGCGAAGACGTTCTTGAATGATGGCGCGTTCGATCGAGTCGTGAGAATTGGAGGAGGGTGTAAGGTCTTGCATGATCATTTGGGATGGGAGAGTGTAATAAGGTAATGGGTGGAGCGCTCCTTATTCACTATGAAAAGCTAGAATCGCTGAAATAAGGTCAGAGCAACAGTTTGGCTTCAGTGTAAGAATTGTAAGAGTTGTAAGAGTAGAGAACGATGGCAAGACGATCGCTTCAAGCTTCTTCAAATGGAATTGACTTGATCAGGAAAGTCCTGAAGCGCAAGAAGATGTCTCAGACAGTTCTAGCGGCAAGGGTTGACTGTTCGCGTCAAACGATTTGGAGTTTGCTGCGTGGCAATGCGATCGACTGTGATGTATTTCTAGAAGTTTGCACTCAGTTGGGCTTGGACTGGGAAGAAATTGCTGTTTCAGAGATACCAGAGCTAGAGGACAGTCCTGAGCTTGATGCCTTGATCGAACGGGCACGCAAACAGGTCGCATCCGATATCGATCATCGATGTGGCTGGATGAGAGTCTTAGATATGCAGCAGCCGATTGGACTCAGTGCCATTTATACCGATGTCAACATTTTAGAGAGAGTGATTGGAAAAACTCGGCGGGATTTGAATGAATTGATGCGGGGCTGTACGGCAGAAACCTTCGATCGCTTTTTTCTGGGACAAGTGCGAGAGGAGCGGGTTGATGGATTGAAGGCGGTGCGCGATCACAGACAATTGATAATTCTGGGAAGACCGGGCGCAGGAAAGACTACCTTTTTGAAACGATTAGCGACGCTGTGCAATCGGGGTGAGTTTTCTCCAGAGCAAGTACCGATCTTTGTCACCTTGAAGGAGTTTGCTGAAACAGAAAATCAACCGGGGTTACTGAATTTTATTGCCAGTTTCTTTGTTCCTAATCTTTCGATGGCGGAGGTTGACCAGCTCTTGCTCCAGGGACGGGGACTCGTCTTACTGGATGGACTGGATGAAGTGTTAGAAGCACAGCACGATCGAGTGTTGCGAGAGATTCGGGAATTTGCTCGGCGGTATGCTCAAGGCTCGATCGTCATTACCTGCCGAATTGCAGCACGGGAGTATATCTTTGAGCAGTTTACAGAGGTTGAAGTTGCGGACTTTGGCGATGAGCAGATTCAAGACTTTGCTGATAAATGGTTCAGAGAAAAAGAACCCGAACAGTTAGACTCCGCAGGGCGTTCTACGGTTGGACAGTTATTTTGGCAAGCACTAGAGGAACGGAAACCAATCAAAGAGTTAGCCACAAATCCCCTATTGCTCACCTTGCTCTGCTTTGAGTTTGAGGAGTCTTCCGAGTTTCCTCGGAGTAGAGCCGAACTTTATGAGCGAGGGTTAAATATCCTGCTTAGTAAATGGGATGGGCAGCGGCGCATTAAGCGCGATGAGGTCTACAAGCGACTGCCAACTAAGCGCAAAGTTAGCCTGCTCGGTCAACTTGCGAGGCAAACCTTTGAGCGGGGAGACTATTTCTTTCGGGTGCATGTTGCCGAGCGTCTCATCAGCCAATATATTCAAAATTTGCCAGAAATTAGTGCTGATCCAGAGGCTTTGTTGGTCGATAGCCGTGCCGTTCTAGAGTCGATCGAAGCTCAACATGGACTTTTAACCGAGCGTGCTACCGATATCTATTCGTTTTCTCATCTGACTTTTCATGAATATTTCACAGCCAAGAACATTCTCGACATAACCGATCCAAACGCGCAAGAGATCGCTTTAGGTCAGTTAGTAGACCACCTCACAGAAAATCGATGGCGTGAAGTCTTGCTGCTGGTGACGGAGCGGATGGACAGCGCAGATTATCTTTTAACGCTGATGAAACAACGTATTGATCAACTGCTTGCACAAGATGAGAAGCTACAACAATTCCTCACTTGGGTTGAGCAGAAATCTCGCTCTGTAGATGCCCCTTACAAACCTGCTGCAATTCGAGCTTTTTACCTCGATCTCGATCAAATACCCAATCTTGACGCTCTCGACCAGGATCTCGACTTTGACGTGGATCTCGATTCCGACCAGGATCTCGACTTTGACGTGGATCTCGATTCTGCCATGTACCGTGACTACGACTTCGACCGTTCCCTCGACTTCGCCTCCACCATCGACCAGAAATTTACTTTCGGAAGTGACTTTACCCTCGACCTTGATCTCAACCGTGCTCTCAACCTTTGCTTTGCCTTCAATATCAATCTCTATCGCAACTGCGGTCCTGATCTACAGCAAAAGTTACAACAGTTGAAAGACCAACTTCCTGTTATTGACACCTGGGAAAGCTACAAAAAATGGTGGGAAGATAGCGGTTACATCTGGACCGAGCAATTTAGGGAGACAATAATTCAACACCGCAATATTGGACATGATTGGCAGTTTACGGATGTTCAGCTAGATCTTCTCAAGCAATATCATGATGCAAACGAACTTCTCGTAGGCTGCCTCAACAGCGATTGCTACGTTAGCCGCGAAGTCCGCGAGGGGATTGAAACCACATTGCTCTTGCCCTACGATCGAACTCGCTGAACCTCAGAGCATTGAGAAGCACGATCGCTTTGAGCAGTGATAGGCGATGTGCAACTTTCACACTTGAATCTGTTTATCTCAATGACGAAGTGCTGAACCTCAACGGCGATGCTTTTTGTCTCAATGACGAAGCGCTGAATCTCAATGACGAAGTGCTGAACCTCAACGGCGATGCTTTTTGTCTCAATGGCGAAGTGCTGAACCTCAACGGCGATGCTTTTTGTCTCAACGGCGAAGTGCTGAATCTCAATGACGAAGTGCTGAACCTCAACGGCGAGTCTGTATTATCTCAATGACGAAGTGCTGAACCTCAACGACGATGCTTTTTGTCTCAATGACGAAGCGCTGAACCTCAACGGCGATGCTTTCTGTCTCAATGACGAAGCGCTGAATCTCAGTGACAAAGCGCTGAACCTCAACCTATTGACCTCAACCGATTAAAGTTGCACATCACCTAGTGATTGTCGATCGCATCTCTCAACTCATCTATGTAGCTTGAGCAACATCGTAAGTAGCGGGTTTGCAATCCAAGAAACTTAGCGCCTCCGAATCGAGAAAACCTGCGATCTCCATTTCCAAAACCGCCTCCACCGGATACTCAATCTCAGTCGCGTGAGTAAGATAGGCTTTGCGGATATGGTCGGGTAGTGCAGCTAAAATTGTTTGTGCGATCGCTGGATCTAAATGTTGGTTATCCATCTTCAGAATCTCTCATAGAAAGAATATGTAGGAGAAGTCATTCTCAATCTCTCCCTCTTGCTGCATTGCCTGCGCGATCGCACTTCATGAAACACCGTTTATTCAACGTCGTGTACCCAACGTTCAGCTTTGTCGGTAGACTGGTTAGACTAATCGGATTTTTGTGACATGGGTATTCAAGCGACTCGCGGAACGCGGGATATTTTGCCGGAAGAAATCGGCAACTGGCAGCAAATCGAAGCGATCACTCGTGAAACATTGGCGCGTGCTGCTTATCAAGAAATTCGCACGCCGATTTTTGAGCAGACCGATTTGTTTGAACGCGGCATCGGAGAGACAACCGATGTGGTCGGGAAAGAAATGTATACGTTCAAAGATCGGGGCGATCGAGCAATTACGCTCAGACCGGAGGGAACGGCTGGCGTAGTGCGATCGTATATCGAACATGGAATGCAGGCTCAAGGTGGGGTCGCGCGATTGTGGTACACAGGCGCAATGTTTCGCTATGAGCGTCCGCAAGCGGGACGGCAGCGGCAGTTTCATCAATTGGGTGTGGAGGTTTTAGGCAGTGGGGATGTGAGAGCAGATGCAGAAGTGATTGCGATCGCGACTGACATTCTGCAATCGATCGGGTTGAAGAATCTCACATTGCAACTGAACTCGATCGGGAATGCAGACGATCGACAAAATTACCGCACTGCGTTGATCGAATTTCTCACGCCGCACAAAGAGAAGCTTGATCCGGATTCTCAGACGCGATTGACTAAGAATCCCCTGAGAATTCTTGATTCTAAAGATGCACAAACACAAGCGATTTTGGAGAACGCGCCGAGCATTTTGGACTATTTAAGCTCAGAGTCGAAACAGAGATTCGATCGAGTTCAGGCGCTCTTACAAGATCTTGGAATTCCTTGTAATATCAATGCGCGATTAGTGCGAGGTTTGGACTATTACACTCACACTGTTTTTGAAATTCAGTCGGATGATTTGGGTGCTCAGGCGACCGTTTGTGCGGGTGGGCGGTATGACGGATTAGTCGCACAGTTAGGCGGGGCAGACACGCCTGCGGTCGGTTGGGCGATGGGATTAGAGCGATTGGTGATTCTGTTACAGCAGATCCAGCAGACTCGTCAAAGCTTGAACGCGAAGCGCGGTGCAAGCATCGATTTCTATGTTGTCTCCCGTGGTGAAAAAGCTGAAGGACAGGCGCTAAGATTGGCTCAATCGCTTCGTCGCGTTGGATTTGCAACCGAATTGGATATGAGCGGAAGTGCGTTTGGGAAGCAATTCAAGCGGGCAGATCGATCGGGTGCTGCGGCTTGTTTGATTCTGGGTGATACAGAAGCGGAGAATGGAACAGTGCAGATTAAATGGTTGAAAACTGGGGAGCAAAGTGCGATCGCACAATCTGAATTATTAAGCAACGTAGATCAGCTACGACAACAACTGATCGATGAGCGTTGATTCTGTAAATCTCCGGATTTTAGCGGCTCAATGATCACTATTTCAAAAGGCAGATGGTTCAAAATCGTACTGAGGTGTTAAAGTTCTATCATTCGAGTCGGTCAGCTTAATTCGGAAATTTTTTCCGAAGCGGAGGAACCAGTTTAACCGGGGCTTACTGTTGTGAACTTAGAATTCTAGGTGATCCAATCGGGGGCAATCTCTCAGCCCTAGCCCGTCAGCTAACTCCGTCAGCCCCTGAGAGCTTGACTCTGGAGAACCAAACCCTATGATTCTGCAACTCAATTTGGCAGCGGTCTTTGCTGCTGTTGCTCAGGCTACGGTGCGTCGGGTGAAACCGATCGTATCGAGCGATCGTGTGATTTATCCGGCTTTAGGATTTCTCGGCGTGATTGTTCTGTGGTGGACGATCGCGCTTGCGAAACACGAATTGATGCCTACGCCTCCCGAAGCGCTGATGGCAAATATGGATTATATTCTCAATCCCTTCTACCGCCGAGGTCCTGGAGACTTGGGATTAGGCTGGCTGTTATTGGCAAGCTTGAGACGAGTCTTGATTGGCTTTGGATTGGGCGCGATCGTGGCAATTCCGATCGGCTTTTTGATCGGGATGTCTAAGAAAGCAATGCTGACGTTGAATCCGATTATTCAGATTTTCAAACCTGTTTCGCCGTTAGCTTGGCTACCGATCGCATTAGCTATCTTTAACCTGGCTGATCCGTCTGCAATTTTTGTGATCTTCATTACCTCTTTGTGGGCGACGATCATCAATACTGCACTCGGAGTCGCAAGCGTTCCCAAAGACTATTTGGACGTGGCGCGAGTGCTGGAAATGCCGTATTGGAGACGAATTCTCAAGATTGTTCTACCCGCAAGCTTGCCTTATATCTTTACTGGATTACGAATCAGTTTAGGAGTTGCTTGGCTTGTGATTGTTGCAGTTGAAATGCTCACGGGTGGTGTGGGAATTGGCTTTTTTGTGTGGGACGAATGGAGCCGATTGAATCTCAGTTCGGTGTTTTTAGCAGTATTTGTGATTGGGATAACTGGACTGTTATTAGATTTTGCTTTAGCGCAAATTGAAGCTTGGGTGACACATCGCCGCCGCGCTTCCTAGCTCAAGGACTTAGAACAATGACTCATCAATGGACGCGCCGAGACTTTCTCGCAGGAATGGGCGCATCTGCGATCGCAGCAACTTTACCTTCCTGCGCCATCAACGCCAATCGTGCGCCGCAAGGACTATCCGAAGCGGCAATGTCGATCACGCCTGTGATTCGATCGAGTGATTTAGAGAAACCGAATTTAACGATCGGCTATGTTCCGGTAAATGACTGTGCGCCGTTTGCGATCGCGTGGGAGAAAGGCTTTTTTCGGAAATATGGCTTGAACGTGCGACTGAGCCGCGAAGCAAGTTGGGCGACTTCGCGCGATGGTCTGATCTTTGGTCGATTAGATGCCGCTCCAGTGGTTGCGGGTGCGGTTACGAATGCGCGTGTGGGTGCGGAAGGGGCTCGTCATGCTCCGATGTGTGCAGCCATGACGATTCACCATCACGGTAATGCGATCACCATGAATCGCGCCATGTGGGATGCTGGATTGCGTCCGTGGTTTGAGTACAACGGTGACTTAGAAGCATTCGGCAAGGATTTTCGCCGCTACTTTGAAGGACTCGCTCCAGAACAGCGAGTTTGGGCAGTGGTGCTGAGTTCTTCAATCTATGAATACTTTGTGCGGTATGTCGCAGCAGCAGCAGGGATCGATCCATTAAAAGAGTTCAGAGTGATCATTGTTCCGCCGCCGCAAATGGTGACAAACGTGCGGATTGGCGCAATGCAGGCATACATGGTCGCAGAGCCGTGGAATACACGCGCGATCGCTGGCAATGAAGGTATCGGTTTCACTTTTGCTCAAGGTCGTGAGATTTGGAACGGACATCCCGATCGCTTACTCGCGGTGATGCAATCCTTTATTGATGAGAATCCGAAAACCTATCGCGCTTTACTTAAAGCGATGATCGAAGCGTGTCGTTACTGTGATGAGAATCGAGAAGAAGTTGCCCAGATTATTTCTGGTCGATCGTACACCGGAGCTAAACCGAAACTGACAGAACCCGCGATCGTGGGTAACTATAACTATGGTGGCTTTGATGGACGCGATCGCACCGTGAAATCGGATGCAACGACGATGTTTTTCAGTATGCCGAAAGGTGTGCCTCAAGTGCCGAACGAGCATTCTACCTTTATGTGGCGATCGCGGAGTTTGTGGCTAATGACGCAGGCTGCACGCTGGGGACAAATCAAAGAAATTCCCAAAGACGCGAACCAGATGGCAGAGCGAGCTTGGCGGACTGATATTTATCGAGAAGTGGCGGCTGAGTTAGGAATTGCCTGTCCGAGTGAAGATTACAAAATCGAACCTGCCGAGGCATTTATTGATAAGAAAGTCTTTGATCCGAGTGATCCTGTCGGATATCTCAACAGCTTCGACATTCGTGCGAGTCGATCGACAAACATCTATCTCGCTTAGAAGTATCTTAAGGGGGTTCCTCATGGTTCAGTTCAATATGCTTAACGATGGCGTCCAAAACGCTAATTCCACGGTGTCTACACCCTTTCTCGAAGTCAACCATCTGCACAAAGCCTACAAAACAGGCGGTCGAGAAACTGTCATTCTCAAAGATGTCAATTTAACGATCGGCGATCGCGAGTTTATTTCGATCATTGGTCACTCTGGCTGCGGTAAGTCTACGCTGCTGAAAATCGTTGCGGGATTAGAACAATCGACTTCGGGTTCTGTGCTGCTCGAAGGGCGAGAAATCCGCAAGCCTGGAGCCGAGCGCATGATGGTGTTTCAGCAATATTCACTCTTGCCTTGGTTAACGGTGAGTCAGAACATTCGGTTGGCGATCGATGAAGTGCTAAAAGATGCTTCACCTGTCGAGAAGAAACAAATTGTTAGTGAACATCTTGCAATGGTGAATCTTACTGCTGCCGCAGACAAGTATCCTGACGAGATCTCTGGTGGAATGAAGCAGCGGGTCGGAATTGCGCGAGCGTTGGCGACTCGTCCAAAGATGTTGCTAATGGATGAGCCGTTTGGTGCGTTAGATGCCTTGACGCGCGGCAAACTTCAGCGACAAGTGTTAGAGATTTGGGAAAACCATCGTCAAGCCGTCATGATGATTACCCACGATGTGGATGAAGCGATTTACATGAGCGATCGCATTGTTTTGATGACGAACGGACCTGAAGCCACGATCGGTGAAATTCTCGATGTGCCATTTGCTCATCCCCGCGATCGCGCCAAAATCCGCAATTCGCCAGAGTATTATCAACTACGAAATCATGCTCTAAACTTCCTAGATTCTAATTTTGAATCCGAGGAATAGAAGAAATATACTAAGGCTAATTCTTTCAGCGCATTATGCTCACACTTCAGCTTCAACAACTGGCGATTGATCCGGGGCAACGAGTCCAACTTCAAGAGGTCAACTAGCAGCAATTTGAAGCCATTCTCGATGAGCTAGGAGACAAACGCGCCTGTCGAATTGCTTATAGTGACGAAGTGTTAGAGATTCGGATGCCTTTACCAAAACACGAAAAAGCGAAAGTCTTGATCGGGAATATGGTCACGATTTTACTGGAGGAGCTTGAGATTGATAACGAGTGTTTTGGTTCCAGCACCTTCAAACGGCAAGACATGGCGAAAGGAATCGAGCCAGATGACTGCTTCTACATTGAGAATGCTGCTCAAATGGTTGGCAAAGACCGAATTGATCTGATGGTTGATCCTCCTCCAGATTTGGCGATCGAGGTAGATGTCACTTCTAAAACTGGATTGGATGCTTATCAAGCCTTGGGAGTTTCAGAACTCTGGCGATTTGACAATGGACAACTAAGAATCAGTGTGTTGCAAAATGGGCAATACCAGGATGCAAACTTCAGCCCTCACTTTCCTGATTTCCCGATCGTCGAAACCATTGCTCAATTTCTAGAACAAAGTCGAACCGAAGGGCGCAGATAAACCCTGAAAGCTTTTCGGCAATGGGTACAAATGCAGCTAGGTTAAGCTGACTTGCACTTGGTTTCCGACCAGTTGAACGGCAAGTGTGCGAACAACAACAGAAGCATCATCGAAACACTCACCCGTTTTGAGGTTGAAATTCTGTTTGTAAATCGGAGATGCCACCTTTGGAACGCCATTACGATCACCCACGATGCCACGCGAGAGAACGTAAGCTTTGCTAAACGGATCATAGTTATCGATTGCATAAAGCGCATCTTGCCCGGCTCGAAAGATCGCGACTTGTTGACCTTCAACCAAAGCGCAAACTCCGGTATTCGGCAGGATATCTTCTAGGTCGCACACAGTGAGCCAGTTTGTAGCAATGGATTGAGAAGGTTGCATAGTTTGGTGCGGTGAAGGACTGAGAGTAATTAACATCAGCTCGATAAGCGATTTCGCCTCGTTGCGGTCGGCTTCTGCCCCCTAAGTCCCCCAGAATGGGGGACTTAGGGGGCATTCCGAATTCATAATCGGAGCGAATCCCTTCTATCGAACTACGATCGAGTAATCGAAATTAACTGCCGTTCATGTTCATAAATCGGACGTTGCTGTCCCCGTTCTTCGACTTGGACTAGGTTCGGATCACTATCATCTGAGTTCACAAAATGCCGGAATCGGCGAACTTTCGTCGGATCATCGATCGTCGTTTTCCACTCACAAGCATAGGTATCCACTTGATGCGCCATCTCTGCCTCAAGTTCTGCACAGATTCCTAATGAATCCTCAATGATCACTTGCTTGAGATAGTCCATTCCACCTTCGAGCTTATTGAACCAAGTTGCAGTTCGCTCTAAGCGGTTTGCAGTGCGAATGTAGAACATTAAGAAACGATCGATATACCGAATCAATGTCTCTTTGTCTAAATCTGCTGCAAGTAACTGTGCGTGTTGTGGCTTCATTCCACCATTCCCACACACATACAAATTCCAGCCTTTCTCAGTTGCAATGATGCCAAAGTCTTTACTCTGAGCTTCTGCACATTCGCGTGTGCAACCTGACACCGCAGATTTGATCTTATGTGGAGCGCGTAAGCCTCGATAACGTAGTTCAACCTCGATCGCTAAACTGGTCGAGTCCTGCACTCCAAACCGACACCAAGTACTACCCACACAAGATTTCACCGTTCGGAGTGCTTTGCCGTAAGCATGACCCGACTCAAATCCCGCATCAATCAACTGTTTCCAAATCAGTGGTAACTGTTCAACTCTTGCGCCAAACAAATCGACTCGCTGACCGCCTGTAATCTTCGTGTAGAGTCCAAACTCTTTCGCCACTTGACCCAATGCAATCAACTGATCCGGTGTCAGTTCTCCACCCGGAACACGCGGCACAACCGAGTAAGTTCCATCGCGCTGAATGTTTGCAAGGAAAGCATCATTTGTATCTTGCAAGCCAGCATGAGCAGAATCAAGAATATAGTCATTCCAAGCGGAAGCTAGAATCGAAGCGATCGCAGGTTTACAAATCTCACAGCCGCGACCTGTCCCATGTGATTGCAGTAGATGATCGAAGGAGTGAATGTTCTGCGATCGCACTAAGTGATAAAGTTCCTGACGCGAGTAAGCAAAATGCTCACACAAATGATTCTTAACTTCGATTCCAGCTTTTTTCAGTTCCGATTTTAGTAAATCAGTCACTAAGGGAACACATCCGCCGCAACCTGTTCCGGCTTTCGTGCATTGTTTCAAGCTACCAATCTCTGTGATTCCCTGATTTTGAATTGCATCACAGATCGCTGCTTTTGTTACATTGTTACACGAGCAAATCTGAGCCGTATCAGGAAAGCTATCTACACCCATCAACGCCGATGAACTGCCGCTGCGTGGTGGAATGATCAAATCTTCAGGATGCGGTGGCAATGTGATTTGATTCTGTATCAACTGAAGTAAGTTGCCATACGTTGAAGCATCTCCAACTAAGATTCCACCGAGTAGCAACTTTCCAGTTTGATTCACAACGAGCTTTTTGTAAGTTCCTTGGATCGAATCTGCGATCGCTATTTCTTTCGCTCCCGGTGTCTTCGCAAACGCATCTCCAAAGCTCGCAACATCAATGCCTAACAGTTTGAGCTTGGTAGACATATCCGCGCCTGTAAACTGGCTCTGTTGCGCTCCTGATAGATGATCTGCGGCGACGGTTGCCATCGTATAACCGGGAGCCACTAAGCCGTAAATGCGATTTTCGTAGAGGGCACATTCGCCGATCGCATAAACATCCGTATCCGAAGTCTGACAGTTCTCGTTGATCACGATTCCGCCGCGTTCTCCGACTGCCAAACCACACGATCGCGCCATTTCATCTCTCGGACGGATTCCCGCTGAAAACACGATCATATCGGTCTGCAATTCGGTTCCATCCGCAAAGGTCATTTTGTGAACGCGCCCGTTTTTACTCACAATCTCGGTCGTCGATTTGCTCGTATGAACTGAAACCCCGATCGCTTCAATATTCTGCTTCAGCAATGCCCCGCCCGCATCGTCTACCTGAACAGGCATCAATCGCGGCATAAACTCGACAACGTGCGTCTCTAGCCCTAAATTCTTCAACGCATTGGCGCATTCCAACCCAAGCAGACCGCCCCCAACAACCACCCCAACTCGGCAGGATTTCGCGTATGCCTCGATCGCTTCGAGATCGTCGATCGTGCGATAAACGAAAGTTCCTTTGGTTTCTTTTCCCTGAATTGGCGGCACAAATGGAAACGATCCCGTCGCCAAAACGAGCTTGTCATAACCAATGGTGATGCCTCTTGCTGAAGTAACTTGTTTGCCAGCGCGATCGATCTGAACCGCTTGATCTCCGATGTGAATTTGAACGTGATGATCTTGATAAAAATTCGGCTCAACTAGCGACAGATCTTCAGCCGTTTTGCCTGCAAAGAATCCGCTGAGATTCACTCGATCGTAAGCAAGACGCGATTCCTCACAGAATGTAATTAGATTCCAATTTTCTGATCCGTTCTCGATCATTCGTTCTAAAAACTTATGACCAACCATGCCATTGCCGATCACAATCAAATTCTGTTTCGTCATACAAGCTAGTCCGCCGCTGCGTTGCCAGTCTCAGCCTATGAGATCCCACAATTCATTTTGTAAGTTTTGCTACAAAAAGTGCTGCGAGATGATTGAAGTGCATCATGATAATTCAGGTTTTGCATAAAGTGGTGGATTGTCGGATGCACTTGTTCTACGGCTGAAATTGCTCCAACAAGAACTGAACGGATTGCGATCGACGTTCTGATTTGCGATGCGCTAACCAAATCTGATTCGTCACCGCTTTCTCAGGCTTAAGAATCAAAGTTAATCGACCTGCCGCAACCCAATCTGCACAAAGATAATCCGGCAAAACGCTATACCCAAGACCTTGTGAAATTGCATCTCGAATCATTCTCAGATCTGGGATCACAAACTGAGGAATCGTTTCCAACCGTCGCCCAAACACGACTCGCCAAAACCGTCGAATAATCGGTAACTCTTCACCATAAGCAATCCAGGACTGTTGTTTTAACCATTGTTCCAACAGTGCCAAATCTGTTTGCTCAACATTCACAGCAGGCGGAGCAACTAACCAAAAACTTTCCTCAAACAGTGGATGACACTCGATCGCTGAATTCGGAATTTTTTGAGTCGCGATCGCACAGTCAATCTGATTCGATAGCAATTGCTCGATCAATTCCTGCACCAATCCAAACCGCACTGCAACCTGAACTTGTCCATCGAACTGCTTCAAGATCATTTCGCTAAAAAATTCTGTAGGAGTTCCTAACCGAATCAAAAGCGGTGTATCAGCAATCTTCGTAGGTACAGACTCTAATGTTTCGATCGCATTCACCACGCGAGTATAAAGCCGTTTTCCTGCTTCTGTGGGTAACATTCGACGCGGCATTCTCTGAAACAGTGTTACCCCTAATGTCGCTTCTAAACCTGCAATGTGTTGACTTACAGCAGGTTGAGTAAGATACAAACTCTCTGCCGCACCAGAAACGGTTCCCACTCGATACACGGCAACAAAACTGCGATACCATTCGAGATTAACCATAAGAAAATTTATAGCAAATACAAAATCTTATAATTTGTATTCTAGACGAACTCTATTTAGTATGAAGTTGTTAATCGTTTAGGAGTTCGTTATGTCTAAGAAAGTTCTGATTGTTCTGACCAGCCATGACACATTAGGCAACACAGGTAAAGAAACAGGCTTCTATCTTCCAGAAGTGAGTCATCCGGTTTCGGTCTTCGATCGAGCAAATTTAACCGTTGAGTATGTCAGCCCGAAAGGTGGCAAAGCTCCGATGATTGGGATTGATCTGAGCGATCCACTCAATCAAGCCTTTGTTGAAGATGTCGAAAAAATGGCTCAAGTCGAGAACACTCAGCATCCCGACCAAATCGATCCAACTGAGTATGATGCAATTTTCTATGCAGGTGGACATGGCACAATGTGGGACTTTCCTAATACGCCTAAGTTAGATCAGATTGCAGCATCGATTTACGATCGGGGTGGCATTGTCGGGGCAGTCTGTCACGGCCCTGCTGGGTTGGTGAATCTGAAGCTTGCAAATGGTCAGTATTTAGTCGATGGGAAAACGGTTTCAACATTTACCAATGAAGAAGAAACAGCCGTTGAACTCACTGAGGTTGTTCCTTTTCTCTTGGAATCAAAGCTAATTGAACGAGGAGCAACTGTCGAGAAAGCCGCGAATTTTCAAGTAAAGGTTGTCGTTAGCGATCGCTTAGTCACCGGACAAAATCCCGCCTCTGCAACCGGAGTCGCGGAAGCAATGGTAAAACTGCTCACACCCGCTTCTGAAACACTAGAGATCGCTTAATCCCTGTGTATCCAACTCGCTCATAAAAACGATGGGCTTCTGTCCGACTCATGTTCGAGCGATCTAAAATCGTTGAATCCTCCCCTATAGCAATCCCAAATGAGTCATAAACTCGCTCTACCCTCATCCCCGTCCCTTCTCTTGGGAGAAGGGAGCAAGATTCAAAGTCTCTCTCCCAAGGAGAGGGATTTAGGGTGTGGGTAAAATTCATGCGTTTTACCAGCCAATTAGGATTCCTATAGAAGCCCAGTTTTCTTTTTTTGAGTCTACAAATCCCGATGCGTAAAAGACTTAGCGTTTGCACCCGAATAAGTCGCCGCAATTTGACCATTTCCAACTAATTGATACTTGTATGTTACTAATCCTTCAAGTCCAACCGGGCCGCGCGGAGGTATCTTCTGCGTGCTAATCCCAACTTCTGCCCCAAATCCATACCGAAAACCGTCTGCAAATCGCGTCGAACAGTTGTGATAAACGCCTGCTGCATCGACTTGATTCATAAATAACTGTGCCGTTTTCGCGTCTTCAGTCGCGATCGCATCTGTATGTTTCGAGCCATAAGTATTGATATGTGCGATCGCATCTTCCACCGAATTCACAATCTTAATCGCCAAAATCAAATCACTATATTCCGTTGACCAATCTATTTCCGTTGCTGCTGGAATGTTGAGAATGTCGCGAGTGCGATCGTCTCCCCTGAGTTCAACATTTTTCGCCTGTAGTGCCGGGGCCGCTTCAAGCAGAAATTCCGACGCGATCGCAGAATGAACTAATAGAGTCTCGATCGCATTACAAGCTGCTGGATAGTGCGTTTTAGAATCAACGGCAATCTTAATCGCTTTCGGAATATCAGCGGCTCGATCGACATACAGATGACAAATTCCATCCGCATGACCTAACACTGGAATCCGCGTATTATCCTGCACAAATTTCACAAACGAATTCGATCCGCGTGGAATAATCAAATCCACATACTGATCTAATTTTAGTAACTCTAGCGTTTCTCCTCGCGTTGTCAAAAGCTGCACCACAGATGGATCAATTTCCGTTTGCGCTAATCCCTGCTGAATTGCTTTGACCAATGCCTCACACGATCGAATCGCTTCTTTCCCGCCTTTGAGGATCACGCCATTTCCCGACTTAATCGCAAGGCTTGAAATCTGCATCACCGCATCCGGTCGCGCCTCAAAGATTACACCCAAAACGCCCAGTGGACAGCTAATTCGCTTTAAGATCAAGCCTTCATCTAATTCGCGATGAATCTGAACTGCGCCAATTGGATCAGCTAACTTACCAACATCTCGAACACCAACGATCGCGCTTTTCAGTTTCGCTTCGTCTAATTTCAATCGCGCATACAATGCAGGCGCAATTCCATCCGCCTTTGCTGCTTCACAATCTGCTGTGTTCGCTGCCAGAATTTCGGCTGCATTGCTCTCCAACGCATCGGCAATTTTCGCGATCGCATCATTCCGAATATCGGTCGATCGCACCGCAAGCTGTCGCGCCGCCTTTTGAGTCTGTTGCGCGAGTGTAGTGAGCGAAACTTGAGCAAGAGAAGCAGTCATGAGCAGAATCCGCTAAGCGACATTCTCCAGCGTAATACATTTCTTAGCTCAACATATCAGAGAGATAATCGGCGGTTGCTTCCACAAGCGCGATCGTATCTTCATACAGCATCCGAGTAGGCCCTAAAACGCCAATGCTTCCGACTGGAACTGTTCCGCGATTGTATGTTGATGAAATCAAAGAACAAGCCTGAATCGGTTCTAATGGATTCTCTGAGCCAATCCGAATCGAAACGCGCCGACCTTCTGAATCCGGTGGCTCAAAAATCAGCGGAACAATTTGATTTTGCTCTTCTTCTAGCAAGTGCAGAATCATTTGCACTTGATGCAGTTCTGAAAATTCAGGCTGTCGCAGAACTTCAGAAACACCGCTAATCATCAATTGAGATGGCAAAGATGATTGAGCTAAACGCTGCAATAAATCCGTCAAAACAGAGGTCAGCAAAGTACTATAACGATCGAATTCCCGCCCCAATTCGCCCCAATCTAACGTTTGTAGTTCGGTCAGCGATCGACCCCGCAAGTGATCCGATAAAAAGTTCGAGAGAATCTTGAGTTCTCGATCGACAATTTCGGCATCTGGTTCTTCTTCACAGGGCGGCAGTTCCATCAAAATAGACTGCGTTTCGTAAGCATCCGTAACCACAATCAACATGACGCGATTGGCATCAATCGGCACAAGTTGAAGATGTCTTAACTGCGTCGTGTGCGTCATTGGCATTGTGACGATCGCAATATAGCCGCTTAAAGCTGCGAGAATTTGCGCGGCTCCTTTCAAGACCGCCTCAAAGCTCCACTTGTCCAAATTCAAGCGATCGCTAAACATTTGCTCTAGCTGAATTGCGACCTTGGGCGAAGGCTGAATCAACTGATCAACATAAATTCGATACCCCGAATCTGAGGGAACGCGACCTGCTGAAGTGTGTGGCTGAAACAGTAGCCCCACTTTTTCAAGGTGTCCCATTGCGTTGCGAATCGTCGCAGAACTGACGCTGAGGTTAAATTCTTTCACCAATGCGCCTGATCCGACAGGTTCAGCCGTCGCAATGTAATGCCTGACCGTAGCCCAGAGGACTTGCTGCTGACGATGATTGAGGGGAGGGTTTATCGACATTTTCAAGAACGATCACGCCTTAATCGAATTGAGACTACGATAGCATTTTCCTTAGTTTTACTTTAGATTTGCGTGACGCATCGTAGCAGAACCGACGAAATCGCTAGTATCGCGGAATTGATCGATCGATAGCTTGCGAATATGCATCGATTCCACCGGAAATGTTTTTCACGTTCGTAAAGCCTTGCTGAGTTAGCCAATAGCACATTTGCGCCGATCGGACTCCGTGATGACAAAGCACGAACGTCTCAGTTTCAGGGTCAAGCTGGCTGTAAATTTGCTCTGACCATTCAGAAAATTGACTGAGCGGGAGGTTTTGAAATGGCGCAAGAGAAGCGGTTTCAACCTCCCACGGTTCACGGACATCGACGAATTGGAGATTTGGATTGTCGAGGCGCTGGGCGAGATCTTGAACAGTGATTTCAGAGAAAGACATGGCTAACAGAAATGCGATTAAAGCTAGTCTAAGCGATCAATCGCCGCCGCCGTCTCCCGTTGCGATCTTCTGTGCTGCAAAGCGCTCCTTAAATTTTCGCTGCTGAACGTTGTGATCAATGATCGGCTGTGGATATCCGACTCGATCGCGTTCTTCTTTGGAGATCTTGCCCGAAATCAAATCTTCCGTGTCAACGCTCCGCAACTCTGGCAACCATTCCCGAATGTACTCGGCATCTGCATCGAACTTTTTCGCCTGACTCGCCGGATTGAAGATTCTTAGCGGTTTCGGATCCATTCCACTCGATGTACTCCACTGCCAGCCGCCATTGTTAGAAGACAAATCGCCGTCATACAACCACTGCATAAAGTACTTTTCGCCCAAGCGATAATCGACGAACAGATCCTTCGTCAAAAAGCTTGCCGTAATCATCCGAGAACGGTTGTGCATCCAAGCAGTTTGATTCATTTGCCGCATTGCTGCATCAATGATTGGGTATCCCGTCTTTCCTTCACACCAAGCCTGAAAGTACTGATCGTTGTTGTCCCAGGGAAAATTCTTTAGAACCTTGCGATAAGCACCGTCGGCTAAGTCGGGAAAGTGATACATCGCGTGTTGATAAAACTCGCGCCAAGCAATTTCCTGACGCCAGACTCGAATATCATCACTTTCGCCGCGCTGCTCTGCGGCATCGATCGTCGCTGCCCAAACTTTGCGAACTCCGATCACGCCAAACTTCAATGCCGCACTGAGCAAAGAAGTTTTATATTGAGCCGGAAAGTTTCGCTGTTCCTGATACTCATAAATCGCACTCGCGCAGAATTCTTCTAGTCGTTCCTGCGCTGCTTTTTCACCGGGGTCAAGCATCAGATCATTGTCCCAGACATAGCCCAGGTCTTTTGCGGTCGGAAGTGGAATCAAACCTGCTGCCTGTTCTCGCTCCGAATCTGTCAAGCCTTCTACACCGGAGAGATCTGAAGCCGGAGCCGCTTTTTTCTGAGCGCTCCAATTCTTCCAGAATGGGGAGTAAACGGTATAGGGTGAACCTGATCCCGATTTGATGTCTTCGGGTGGATGTAGAAGCTGATCCCAAAATGTTTGTGTTTCGATTCCACTCGCATTCAGTGCCGTGATTACGGTTTGATCGCGATCGCGTCCATAAGGTTCAACGTCTTGATTGAGAAACACAGCCGCCGCATTCAGCGATCGAGCAAGTTTCGGAATCCCCTCTTTCGGATCAGCTTGAATAATTAGTAACTCACTCCCCGCCGCTTGATACCGAGCCTGCAAAGATTCCAAACTTCCAATCAAATATTTCACTCGTGCCGGAGCGACATCATCTCGATCAAGAATCAACGGATCAAGACAAAACACACCGACGATTCTTTTCGATCGTTCTCTTGCTGCCGCTAAACCGCGATTGTCCGAGATCCGAAGATCTCGACGATGCCAAAACAAAATCAAATCAGACATAACTTACGAGTCGAATAACAGCGGTCGCGCGAGTAAGAAGCTTGAGATCGACTTAGAATCCGCGATATCTCCAGCGTAGATCGCTGCTTCAACTTCGGGCGGCGACATTAACACTGTTTCAATATCTTCATCGTCATCTTGCGCGGGCGGATTTTCTACGATCGTCGCTTCCGTCGCTAGAAACGCATAAATCACTTCATCTGAATAGCCCGGAGCCAAGAAAAACTCGCCCAACTTTTTCCAATTCTCAGACGTATAGCCCGTCTCTTCCTGTACCTCGCGCTGCACCGTTTCGAGCGGATCTTCTCCTTTCTCCAAAGTTCCCGCCGGAAACTCATACAATCGCCGCTGCACCGCAAATCGATATTGCTTCACCAGCACCAACTTTCCATCGGTCGTCACCGGGATCACCAATGCGCCGCCCGGATGTCGAATACATTCCCAATCGCCCTCGGCTTTGTTTGGCAATCGCAGACTGTTGACTTCAAAATTGAACTTGCGTCCTTTATAGAGAAGACGCTGCTTGAGCAGTTGAGGTGGTTCTGATCCCAAAGACATGAATCTAACAAGGTGAGGGACAAAAAGAAGCTCAAAGCTTTCTCACATCAGAAGCATCGACGGATTGAACCAGTTCTCTGATCGAACAATCCAACACCGGATGTTTCCAATCGGGAGCAATTTCGGCTAATGGCACAAGCACAAAAGCGCGATCGCTCATCCGAGGATGGGGAATGAAGAGCGTCTTGGTTTGGAATATTACATCATCAAGCAGGAGGATGTCTAAGTCAAGGGTGCGGGCATCCCATTTCTGGTATCGCACTCGTCCAAGTTCGGTTTCGATTTGCTGAAGTTGTGCGAGGAGTTCCAAAGGTTCTAATTCAGTTTCAAGAATCGCACAGCCGTTGAGATAATTCGGTTGGGGTGGGCTATTGGGTAAGGTAACGGCTTTCGTCTCATACCAAGACGATCGCGCAACCACAGTTTCTAAGCTGCTGAGTGCAGATTCTAGAATCGATCGAGAATCTCCTAAATTACTGCCAAGTGCGATCGCGTATTCCATCAGACAATCATGGAGAGTTTCCCTGCTATAGTCAAGAATATCGCTGCATTCTGGACAGGCTAATGGTACATCCTGCGTTTACCGAGATTACCGATGAAGAACTGATGCAAATGAGTTCCAAAAATCCTGAACTGCGATTCGAGCGTAATGCAGATGGGAGTTTGCTAACGATGCCTCCAACGGGTGGAATTTCAGGAGATCGAGAAGCGGCTGCAATTAGTTTTCTCTATGTTCATGTTCATGGGCAAGAACTGGGAAATGTTTTCAGTTCTAGTACTGGGTTTCGATTGGCTAACACAGCAGTACGATCACCAGATGCCGCTTTCGTTGCAAAAGGTCGATTACCTCAAGATTGGGATCAGCAGGAAGATAAATTTATTGCGATCGCGCCCGATTTTGTCATTGAAATTCGGTCAAAAACTGATTCGCTCGAAGGCTTGAAAGAGAAAATGCAGGAGTACATCGAAAATGGGGTGCGGTTGGGATGGATGATCGATCGTAAAAACAAAACTGTTTTTGTCTACCGCGCGGATGGCTCAATTACTCAGTATCCCGAAACAGCAACTTTGAGTGGCGAAGATGTGGTTCCGGGATTCACTTTAGCGCTGAAGGTTTTGTTGTAGTTTAAGCAGTCGGAAACACGATCGACAAATCCAACCACAATTCCGAAAACCGAGGCAATTTCACACGCTCATTCGGCAACGCAATCCGCTTCACGCGATAGCCAAATTCTGATTCTGGTTTTTGATACGGTTCGCTGTACATTTCTAAAACGCGTTCGAGCAAATTAAAAATTCAATAATCTTGAATTCCATCTTCCGCATACATCTTTAACTTTGTCTCTTGGTCGTAAGTCAAAGACGAATCTGAAATCTCAATAATCAGCCAGATATCCTCTGAACTGGGATGTGCTGAGAGGTAGTCATCTGCTTTATTCCAAAGGATTGAAAAATCTGGTTCTGGCTCCTATCTAAAGTGATTGGCGACTGATTCTGTAGCGTTGATCGCTCGCCCAGTAGAGTAATGAGTTGCCGATTTAACCGAGTATTACAAACTGAATGCGCTCTGCTTTTCGCACTTTTATGAATTAACTGCCCCCGAATGAGTTCAATTCGATCGTCTTCCTGGAAAAATCCCAACTCGGTTAAGCGGTGATATTCCTTGATCGTGAACCGTTTCAGCGTCGGTACAGTCATAGCACTACGATCGTAGAGTGTTGTTTGACCCCATGATACAACAGACCTTCTGCACCCATGATTGATGCAGAAGGTCGAGCAGAACTACTTCACAAACAGCATTTCTTGATAGGTCGGCAAGGGCCACAGATCATCTGCAATCTCGCCTTCAAGCGCATCTGCATACTCGCGCACCTTATCCATCAGCGGACGAATGGTTTGGGCGCAGTACTGCATATGAGCCTCAGCATCCTCAAAATCATGAATGCTCGAAGCTCCCACCAGCTTGCTGACATTATCCATCATCGATTGAGTCAACGAAGCGACTTTCTCAGCCGTTTCCTTCTCTATCGTGATGCCAATGTTGCTCAGATTCGCGATCGCACTGCCCAAATCCGACAGATACCGCACCGCAGCAGGATAAATGATCGTCTTCGCCATGCTGACCACGAGCTTCGCTTCGACCTCGATCGTTTGAATGTACTGCTCTGCATACACATCAAAGCGGCTTTCGAGTTCAACCGGAGTCAAGACTCCGACGCGCTCAAACAATTCCTCGATCTTCGGTTCTTTCAAGACAGGCAGCGCATCAGCCGTGGTTCGCAGATTTGGCAACCCGCGCTCTTCTACCGCCATTTTGTGCCATTCTTCAGAGTAGCCATCGCCCCCAAAGATCACTGCACTGTGATTGTCCATCACTTCTTTAAGAACCGCGAAGACCGCAGCACTTAGCTCTATTCCCTTTGCGAGTTCAGCTTCGAGCTTGTCCCCCACCCAAGTTAGCGAATCTGCCAAAACAGTATTCATGGCAACCAACGGGCCGGATACCGACTGATTAGAACCCACAGCGCGGAACTCAAAGCGGTTTCCGGTGAATGCGAAGGGAGAGGTACGATTGCGATCGCCTGCATCTTTAACAAATATAGGCAAGGTATCAACACCGAGATCCATCATGCCGCCATGTGCTGAATCTTTGACATCTCCGTTGGCAATCTGCTCAAACACTTCTTCGAGTTGCGTTCCGAGGTAGACCGAAATGATCGCAGGAGGAGCTTCGTTTGCACCGAGTCGGTGATCATTGCTTGCCGTTGCCACTACTGCCCGCAACAGTGAGCCATAGGTATGCACTCCTCGAATCACTGCACCACAGAACAATAGAAACTGTAGGTTTTTATGCGGATTGTCGCCCGGATCAAGCAAGTTACCTTGCGTCGGATTGCCAACCGACCAGTTAACGTGCTTTCCAGAACCATTCACACCTGCAAACGGCTTTTCGTGCAGCAGACAAACAAAACCATGCTTCTTCGCTGTGATCTTCAGAAGGGTCATGAGCAACTGTTGGTGATCACTTGCAACGTTTGCAGCTTCAAAGAACGGTGCAATTTCAAACTGTCCAGGAGCCACTTCGTTATGTCGGGTTTTCGCTGGAATGCCCAACCGATAGAGCTTCTCTTCTACGTCCTGCATGAAGACCTGAACCCGCTCTGGAATTGCTCCAAAGTAGTGGTCATCAAACTGCTGACCCTTAGCGGGTGACTTTCCAAACAGCGTGCGACCTGTCAACAACAAGTCAGGACGATTGTGAGCAAAGTGAGAATCGACCAGAAAATACTCTTGCTCAGCACCACAGCTTGAGTTCACAGTTGCAACATCCGTGTAGCCTAATAGCTTGAGAACACGAGTTGCAGCCTTGCTCATGGCTGAATTCGATCGCAGCAGCGGTGTCTTCTTATCGAGTGCTTCCCCAGTCCAAGAAACGAACACTGTCGGAATGCACAAGGTCATGCCGTTATCGGTTTCCATCACATAAGCAGGGCTAGTCACATCCCAGGCGGTGTAGCCACGAGCCGCGTTCGTCGCGCGCAAGCCACCATTCGGGAAGGACGATCCATCCGGTTCACCTTGTACGAGGACTTTTCCGGTAAACTCTGAGATTACAGAACCATCGCTCTGCACAGAGATGAAACTATCGTGCTTTTCAGCAGTAGCATTCGTTAGCGGATAGAAAACGTGAGCGTAATAGAGTGCACCTTTGGAAATCGCCCAATCTTTCATTGCAGCCGCAACGGCACCTGCAACTGAAACATCCAGCTTCCCACCCTTTTTGATTGTGCTTTGTACAGACTTGAACACATCCTTGGGGAGACACCCTTGCATCTTGCTCAGCGTAAACACATCCATTGCCCAAATTGCTTCTAGACGTGATGGAATTTTCGACGGTAAAGGAGTTCGATCGGTAACTTGTGAAATCGCTTGAACTCTCAATTCATGGCTCATAAAGATTGTCCTCGAAGGTAAAGATTAATAGGTAGGCGGCACAAAGAATTGTTCATTCCGGGGCGGACGAACATAGTCATCAGGTGCAACACGGCGCGGCGGTAACTCCATCGCTTCGGGAGTCATGTCAGTATAAGGGACTTTGCTCAGAATATGGCTAAGACAGTTCAGGCGAGCGCGTTTCTTGTCGTTCGCTTCAACCGTAAACCAAGGTGCTTCAGGAATATTCGTGCAAGAAAACATCGTGTCTTTTGCCTTGGAAAATTCCACCCAGCGATCGCGTGATTCCAAATCCATCGGACTGAGCTTCCAACGACGAGCCGGGTCAGTCCTCCGAGACTGAAATCGCCGCTCTTGTTCGTCATCACTCACCGAGAACCAATACTTGAGCAACATCACCCCTGATCGCACTAACATCCGCTCAAACTCTGGGCAGGATTGCAGAAACTCTTGGTACTGATCATCATTGCAGAACCCCATGACGTGCTCGACCCCTGCACGGTTATACCAGCTTCGATCGAACAATACAATCTCACCCGCTGCGGGCAAGTGCTCGACATAGCGCTGAAAATACCACTGGGTTTTTTCTCGATCGGAAGGTGTTCCCAATGCCACAATACGACAGCCACGTGGGTTTAGGGGTTCTGCAATCCGTTTAATCGTGCCCCCTTTTCCAGCCGCATCTCGCCCCTCAAATAGAATGACGAGACGATAGCCTGTGTGCTTGATCCAATACTGCATTTTTACCAATTCTGCCTGTAAGCGTGCGAGTTCAATCTCGTAAGCTTTAGAACTCAGCTTTTTCTGTTCGGGCGGTTCACTCTCGGCAGGCTGATTCTCAGTAGAAAGGTGAATGGTATGTTTCTTGTGTTTCTTGTTTTTTTTAGGACGATTCTCCTCAAGCGATGGAGCTTCCTCTACTGCCGGCGAACCATCGCTGTGTGCGCGTTTCATGACACTGAATCTCCTGGTGAACTGGAGCGCGGAAAGGGAGAAAAAAAACAGTTGCGCTCTCCCTCACCAACGCTTTGCGCTTAGGAAAGGTCTGAGAAGCAGTTGCAAGCTGTCAAATTTTGATCTCTGTTGTCGTACCCTTCGGACTCTGGCGACCCCATTGGGGAGAGTTCTGACGGTCGCGCAACTCCTTCAAATTGACAATTAGCACTTTTCAGACGCGACTGGATGCCTTCGTTTGGACTAGGAATGCAGCTTTGTAAGTTCCATTCTGTTCAGCAACATTTTGAAAGCTCTTTTCTAGGAATCAATCAGGTAAAGCTGACGGATGTAACAGGAGTTGACTATGAAACTTGCGGCTTTTAAAGATTGGGTGATATTTTAGGTTGACTACTCGGTACATAGTAGAAAGAGATAAATAAGTTTTTTGTATTGCAGATTACCAATTGTCAGAACAATTGAAAACTTTGTATAAGTTTGTCGCTTAACTATACTTAGTAAAAATGTTACTAAGTATAAACTTGATAATTGCTTCTAAGTCCTCTGTGATTAGGTTTTCACGGAGAATTATCGGAACTTGAGATGATGCCTTGTATTCTCCAGTACTAAATGGAAATAAGTTACGCCCAAAGATATCTATGCAAGTTTTAGAGGGATGTAACAGAAAAAGATGTCTAACTCAACCAGTGGTGAACTAAAACCCACACTCGGCTTAGTCGAGATCATCATTAATGCAATGGCTCTGATTGCACCCAGTGCTTTCTTGTGGACAACTTACCAATTGCAAGCTCCGCCCGATTCTGCTAAAAAGTCGTCGATACTATCGTTTCAACTGCGAAAACAGGCACGATCGGAGATGGTAAGCTGTTTGTGATTCCGGTGAGTCGGGCTATTCGGATTCGCACGATCGAAGAGAACGAAGCAGCTTTGAATATCGAAGAACCTGCAACACTCAGCGATTCTCGCAAAAAGTAATGATTCAATCTCTCCTGTTCTTTGTGCTAGCTGGACTGTGTGAAATTGGCGGCGGCTATTTGTTTTGGCTATGGTTGCGCGAAGGCAAAAGCATTTGGCTAGCGGTGTTGGGTGTGATCATTCTGGCGGTGTACGGAGTGGTACCAACGTTGCAGCCTGTGAGCTTTGGGCGGGCTTATGCAGCTTACGGTGGCGTGTTTATTGTGCTGTCGATTTTGTGGGGTTGGCTAGTCGATAAAGTTCGTCCTGACAAGTATGACTGGCTGGGCGGATGGATTGCGCTTCTTGGTGTTTTAGTGATTATGTACGCACCGAGGCGTTAGAGATTTATCTGGATTCAACGAATGACGATCGCTGTTCAGAAACAGAGATCAGGCTGAAAAAAAGATTTATCCTAGGTAACTTACTCGCTGGTACGTCTAGGCTATTGTTGGATGTTGGACTGCTTGCCTTCTTTTGATGATCTAAGGAACTGGAAAAGACATCGATCGAGCTTTGCAACTCTTGAACAAATCCGTTGTTTAGAACGCTCTATTCTCAGGAAGATGACATAGGCTACAAAAGCTGATACTTCAGTTAATAGAGCAATGTGATTGCTCTATTGTTCATCCTCAACAGAGTAATTCTCAACATAGACGATGGCTGCCGAGAACTTTCAAGACCGAGAGATCTGGGAACGGCTAGAACAAGGACGACAAACAAAAGCGGCTCAGGGTGGATATGTTGGCTATGGGTCTCCTGCATTTGGACAACGATCGCTTAAGGGCGAACTGGTTGAAAATCCAGACGAGCAGCAGATTATTGAACTGATCCGACGACACCACAAATCTGGAAAGTCGCTTCAACAGGTTGCCGACTGGCTCAACCAAAGCGGCTACACCACCAAGCGCGGTCAACAATGGCAGCGCATTTCAGTCAAACGAGTCCTAGATCGACTGTATGGTCGAACTCCCAGAATTTTAGGGATCGAGCCGCAATTTGAAGCAACTGACGAACCTTAAAGCATCAAATTAGCTGTGTTGTGATTGTTGAACCATTATTCAACTTGCTGCCCGGAGTGTTTGTACAGTTTCTCTAACACAGTTCGCTGCTCGATCGATATCTTCTTCGGTGTTAAATCGCCCAATTCCGAAGCGAATCGAAGCGAATGCTAACGGATCAGGAACTCCGATCGCTCTTAAAACGTGAGAAGGTTCGATCTTTGCCGCAGTGCAAGCGGAACCGGATGAAACCGCGATCGAAGATTGCAACCCTAGCAATAAAGCCTGTCCATCTACATTCTCGATGCTAATGTTCAGATTTCCAGGTAGGCGCTGGGTTGGATGTCCGTTTAGGTGAATGCCATCAAGGTTTAATTGCTTCCATAAGCGATCGCGTAATTGTCTAGTTTGAACTGCTTCAGAAATTGGATCAGCAATCTCAATTGCTTTACCCAATCCAACAATCAGCGGCGTGTAGAGTGTTCCCGATCGCATTCCTCGCTCGTGTCCGCCACCGTGTAACTGTGCTGAAAGTTGAACTCTCGGATTTTTACGCCGAACATACAATGCACCGATACCTTTTGGAGCATAAAGCTTGTGTCCCGTAATCGACATCAGATCAACATTTTGAACCGTTAGCGGAATTTTCCCGATCGCTTGAGCGGCATCCGTGTGAAAGAGAATATTACGATCATGGCAAAGCTCACCAATTTTGTCGATCGGTTGAATCACACCAATCTCATTGTTCGCCACCATGACGGAGACTAGAATTGTATCTTCGCGCATTGCTTTTTCGAGTTCAGCCAGGCAAATTAGACCGAAGCGATCGACATTCAAGTAAGTCACTTCAAACCCAAGTGATTCTAGATAGCGGCAAGAATCTAATACAGCATTGTGTTCGGTTTGAACGGTGATAATATGTCGCCCTTGACTGAAATAAGCTTCAGCAACGCCTTTAATGGCTAAGTTATTTGCTTCAGTTGCGCCACTGGTAAAAATGATTTCTTCTGGAGTCGCGCCGATCGTTTCAGCAACGATTTCGCGTGCTTGTGTGACTGCGGCTTCTGCTTCCCAACCGTAAGCATGAGTCACACTCGCAGCGTTGCCATAATGCTCTGTAAAGAACGGCAGCATTGCGGCTAAAACGCGATCGTCTACTCGTGTCGTGGAATGATTATCGAGATAAATCGGGCGCATTTACAGTTCCTACAAGTGTCTATCTAACAGTTTTTGAAATAAAGCATCAGATGCCCAGAAAGAAGTATTCTGAACAGTATCAGGTAAATCAATTTGATCTAGAATTCCGAGGATGCCTGTAATCGCGAAGCCTCTGCCCATTGCGACCCGACGCGCTTTCATATCATCTAATAATATTAAATCTCCACTAAGCTGCTGAGCTAGAAGAATTGCAGCATGTTCTCCAGGATCAAGCTGATCAACAATTTTCTCGCCAGGCTGAGTGACAGAGCAAACTGTTAACCAACACGGTATGTTAGAAATCCAATCTTGAACGAGTTGCGGAGCCGCTGAATCAGATAGCTCATCATAAACAGCTTCAGGAATAACAATCTGCTTAAATAGAGCAGGAAGAAGATCAATCTGCCCAATTAGAATGAGATAGTTGATTGAAGAGGTATCTGAGACAATGCTCATTCTAAAGTCATTACGTTACGAATGGCTTTAGTGTCTTGATCTAGCTCATCTTCACCATAGGACAAGTAAGCTTTTTCGCGCTTAAGAAAGTCGTAAGTCTCCCAGCGAGAAGAGAAATTTAGCATTCGTCGAACTTCACCAGCACTGATGCGACCTTGGCGGTAGTAATCAGCCGCAAGTAGTTCCAAAATTCGACGAGAAGCATTTTCGGAACGAAGCTGATGTGCAATGTCGTCGGGAAGATCGATCGTGATTTGCATAAGTATGGAACTCCTTCAAAGCGCTGAATTAATTGTATGAGATCGACTGAGTGAAGTACATAGAACATCTACGATCGTAATTCTCATAATCGAGACTTTTCCTCAGTTGCAATGATATGAACATCGATGTTTTTCAGTAACTTTAACAATTGCTGGGTGAGCGATCCTTTGAGCAAGGTTTTCCAATGCGATCGCTGACTTTCTCCAATCACAATTTGAGTGATACGATACTGTTTCGCCACCTCAGAAATGGCTCTTGCAATGTTTAGATCTGAGGCTCGAATGAACTGCCCATCGAATTCTTGACAAAGCTTTTCGCAAGTTTCAATTTGTAAGCTTTCTGCTTTGCTGAGAAACCGATCCGGATCGTTGACGAACACACAATAGAGCGGGGCACGCATATAGTTTGAGATTCGCGCTCTCCGTCGGAGTAATTGCATTGAATTGGGATAGGTCGAGACGCAGACTAACACTCGTTCATGAATGTTGCAGTGAGGTGCATTGGTATCTGAAATACTATTCCCACGGGCATCTTCCTCAACGTTGTCGGCAATCTCTCGCAAAGCAAGTTCTCTCAGAGCAATCAAGTTACGGCGCTGAAAGAAGTGTTGCAGCGATTGATCGGATCTTCTCAGGCGCATAGGTCTTACCGTCTCTCAAGCGCTCCTCTAGCGTCTCAGGAGTCACATCAACGACGACAACTTCATCTGCTTGTTCTAATAGTCGATCGGGGATTCGCTCCCGGACTACGACTCCTGTGATCCGAGCTACTAAATCATTCAAGCTTTCTAAATGCTGAATGTTCACGGTTGAAAACACATCAATTCCAGCCACTAAGATTAGTTCCACATCTTGGTAGCGTTTTTCATGCTCGCAGCCTGGAACATTCGTATGAGCGAGTTCATCGACTAAGGGGTAGTGCCTTTTAGGAAATGGTGGAGAAAATAAACTGATTTCAGGTAAGCGCTTGTCGTCGTTGTTCGTTGTAGTAGTGGATAAAGTTCCAGATGGCAGCAATGTGATTGTTCAAGTTCTTCGAGAACGACAAGGTTTTTCGCACTAATCGTGACACTCGTTGTCGCAAGGTGTGATTGAACCGTTCGATGTAG
>JAESFQ010000099.1_pt1 | contig 33703 bp, 40 predicted proteins | sample 9269431 | NCBI WGS metagenome assembly JAESFQ01 (sample SAMN14502588, study PRJNA617103) | algae metagenome | isolation source: Plectolyngbya sp. WJT66-NPBG17 and co-occurring heterotrophs from well... | place: USA: Mojave Desert, Joshua Tree National Park, California | collected 2006-08-06 | reverse complement strand
GTGCAGTAGGCTGTTGTGGCTATCCAGTGTGTCGCGCGATCAATGTAGCGGAAGGCAGGCGCATTGGTCTCGGTGGCAGCGCGGTGGTATGCTGAGTCAGGCGCAGGTCGCTGCAGTGTCGAATATTAAATTTTGAAAAAGAAGGTGCAGGCTAAAAGGCCTGGATGGTCATTACAATCGTTATTGTGAAAATGAAGCCTGGTGGTGGGGCAAAGGCGCGTCCCAAGTGCGGGTATGGAGTCGCGACTTGGAATGATGGATGAGCTTCTGCAGAGCACTTAGCCTGGAGCTGACGAGCGAGGGAGGCACGGAGACCCCCAAATCCTAGCGCGTCGTCTCATTGGTCAGCTCTACCCCTGTGCGGACGACCATGCCTTATCGAGATTAGCGCCATCAGCGCCTTCGAAACCATGTCCGGTACATGTCGAGCCGCCAACCTTCCACAGTAGACTTGGGATGATCTTAGCAACTTGCTGTTGCTATGTGCTTCTCGTATGACTTCAGGTGTGAAGAACGTTGTTAGATTGGGATTAGCTGGACCACTATCTTTGACACATCTGCGGACAACGCTTCAAGGGGCGCAAACATGACGCACGTCTCCCAGTGCGTGCTTCAGCGTCCACGAGTACTAATCACTTCGCTGCCTCCAGGGCTACATTACATCGTGTTAGGTTTGGCGTCAAACTCAAAACATTGTACATCTATATAGCTACGTGCCATCGCCTCACTCACCATCATGACCTCCCAATCATACGCAGTTCCGCCGTAATCGTGTATGCAAAAGAGAAACATCACCAACTTGTACAAGACTACACAGCCACGTCTGGTCACCCGTCTAAGATAAGAAAATTGAAGTGTTGACATTTACATTGATCGAGAGGCGCACCACGGTATTCGATGTCAGGATATAGGGTGGGAACGTAGGGGTAGCGAATATGAGCAGCCTGAACCTCTTCGTCTACTTCTCATCAGGGTACATGGCCTCCTTGAGTGGGATACCGAGCTCCTCACGTATGGGCTCGAGCTCCTGGAGGTACTCTGCGTATTGACCCTTGTTCTCGACCTTGAATTTGATACCTGTGACGTAGGTTAGTAATCAACGTCTTGGGCTTGGTTGCATGCCAAGCAGAGTCGTATTTCAGATTCTACTTGATTCTATTTTGCGCAGGGATACCTGGGACTGGTAGTTGGGGATATGGCAGCAGACGTACCCTCAAAAACCCGGACAGCGGAGGGGAAGTCGTTCACACGTCTGGCAGCGCGGAGAGCGGCGGTGATGACGGTGGGTGAGGGAACGAGATCATAGGCAAAGCAGTTGTTGAGGTTTCGCTGGGCATGGTTAGCGTACTGATCTTTCTTGGAAGGGTTTACCGTCGCCCATGGCATGTCGGGTGATATCGGTGGGGGGTCGCATCATGGTCACAACAAACGTACCTGAAGCTCAAAAACGTCGTTCACCTTCTCGAATTCCTTCTCGTACCTATATTAGAGGAAAACATGTCAGCTCTGCAGCTCCTGGTAACATCAATGGCGCTCAATGGCTGCCCATCGTCCCTGCATGACTCTCTGCCTGTCCGACTCTCCACAACCCCTCCTCGGATTATTCGTACCTGGCGGTGAACTCCTCGAATGTCTCCTCGGCATGCGCATCGCTCTTGCGGATAGCCGTCTGCGAGAAAGCACGCTGCGTATTCAAGGCAACGGGAGTCGCTCGGTGGGCCGGAACTCGTACGCCCACTCGGCTGACCTTGGACGCGGCGCGGGCGAAGGACATGTTGTGATTTAGAGAGCTGATGGCAAGCTACAGGATGTGGTTTCGGGGCTACTGGGCGTGCGTAGCCGGCAGTGTGTCGATGAGTAGTGGTGTCGGTGGAGCGATTTCGCGTGAGGTCACGAAAACAAAAGCTCAGGCGATCCGAGTTGCGCCCAAGCCAAGCCGTGTTAAAAGCGGGTCCCATCCGTTCCTAAGACTGACATACCTCGTTGTAGAGTGCATACATCACCAGCGTTGAGCTTATATTTTCATTGGAGAATATTATCTAGAATTTTTGGTATCTACACGGGCAAGTTGTGTGGTTTTCCAATGCCATGCATGTCCTCTGTCTGGAGAAGTTTCCGCAACAACTCTTTACCTCGGGTTACCTGTTGACGAGACTGATCTAGTTAGATAGGAGTGCAACTATGAGTGTAGATATCAGGACGTTGTGAATCCTAAACACAGATCTTAACAGCTTCATGAAATTTTCAGCAGCTCTCATACCCTGTAATAGCCACCAAACGGAACCGGTCCTTCTGATGCCGCTCGGACGGACACGACTGGGCTATCACTGTCCTCATCAAGTTCTGAGCTACCAGACACTTCTTCATCCCTATTATCAACCTGCATCTCATCGTCTTCATCTGCTTCATCATCTCGATCTTCATCTTCCTCCTCCGCCTCTCCTATATCTGCATCCAAGATAGCGTCTGGCCGGACAGGATCTTCTGTCATGTCTTCGGGAATGTCGTCGTCTGGCACCTCTTCTTCGTCAGCTTGTCTTTCCTGCTCATCGAGCGCCTCCATCTTCTCAAAGGCATAGCGCGGATTTCTCGCAGCCCAGCGCACATTGTGCATTACTTGGTGCTCCCTCCTCTTCTCGTGATGTATCTGACGGTCGTCGATTTCACTCTTATACTGTGCTGCCATTTCCTTGTCGTCCCACAACTCAGGCCAGGTGATTATACGCTCGTATATGCTATCATCCGGTTTGTCACCGCCGATAATAGTGTTCATCTTGTCCTTCAGAATCACGGTTGCTTTGGCCCATGTCCCAACATGATACCAGCCTTGAAAAGTTGGTGCGCAGGTTGTTCGGATCTCTTTGGTCGCCAGAATCTTGGCGATGAGGGGATCGGTAATGTCACAGAACTGGAAGAGATTGCCTGTTTGCGAAACATTGAAGCCGTCAAAAGTATGTTCAGTCTCCAGCTCTTCCGGGGACATTTTTGCTAGCTTCAGGACATGTTGGTCGAAGACAGCGCGATGCTTTGATGTGCCCGACTTGATGTACGATAGAAAAGACACAGTCTGGTATTTGCGATACTCAGGGTCTTTGCGAGGATCGACTCCCCAGCGCACGAGGGCCTCCCGCCATGGTCCGCTTTCGAAGAAGAATCCGCAGTAGATGGCTGCTTGCCGGAGTTTGGTTCGCTTGTCCCATCCAAGTCTGTTGTAGAGTAACTGACGAGTTACTATGGGCCTTTGTAAGAGCAAAGATCTGATGTTAGCAATCAGTGACTGCATGTAGGGGGTGAGATGCCTCTCTGGTGGGAGACCTGGCCGTGGTCCGGTTGGCACATGCTCATCTGTGGGTTTGACAATGGTGTATGCGTTGTAGGCCAAGCTCCTTTGTATGTTTACGACACCCTGATCAGTATACTTGACGTTTGAGTTTTGCTGGAACCGGTAGTTGAAGGCAACTGGCATCTGTATGAACTCGGGGGATGGCCCAACGCTCTTGGTGAGATCTGCACCAGCCGCAGTGTTGACGCTGTACTTCTTCAACTGTTTGTCTGACGTAGTGTTAGCAATGTGTTGAGCGTAGTTGGAATGACCTTACATCGTCTCGGCAGAATGTGATCCCGCAAACCAACCATGGTGTCGTTGTGAGAAGCAGCATACTGCAAGTCGGGCATATCTGAAGGGTCAGTCGTTCATGTTATCGAGGTCGGAACTGCGCTCAACTCACTCCGGAATCGATGAGTCTCATCTACTACCCCGGCAAGCGCAACCTTGTAGGTCGAGGCATTGTCTTGCAGGCTCCTGTATATGGTCGGTGCGTCCACATATGTCTTGTTATTCAGAGTGCTGCCATTCGCAACTCGATTGCCTTGACTGGCTATCTCGTCTTCGGTGAGGAAGGGACCCGAAGTTCCGCGCTTCCGTTTGCGTCCCGTTCGTTTGGGCACTGTGACTTTGAAGAGCAGGTTGTTCGTCCTCACAGGCGTAGACAGCAAGCGCTTGGCAAAGGGGTCGTCTGGACGCAGCGAGACAGATATGAGTTTCTTGAGCTCATCGTCGCCCTCGGCATTGGTCGTGGTTTCCAGTCGTGATCGCAGGCCCTGCGGCGGTTGTTAGTCTCTTCAACAACGCGGAAGGTACTGCGATAACCGGCTGACCTTGCTCAGTTTGACCGGCCCACCCAGCGAGGCGATGCCCTTGTCGATGTTCTTGATAATAGCGGGATGCTCGACAGCTGAGACGGCACGTGACGGGATGGGCAGCCAGGGCGCATGCTGCTTCTCAGCCGGCAACTCAGTGTTGGCCATGTTGGATTGCAGCGTGAAGAATGTCAAGCTCGAGTTTCTCTAGTGGGTCGAGGTCACAAGAGTTTGTAGCTTGGAGGCGTCCCAGCTTATTCAAATGGTTTTTATCTACCTGTAGCCAGACTGTGGCCGTGGTAGCTTGTGCGATAGACGATTGCTGTAGACCCTGATAATGCGAGGCCCGTCGCAGCTTCTGCATGCAGATGGGGATCGATCTGATGATGACTCTCTGGTGAAGTACTAGGTAGATCACATCATACGCTTCTGCCTCTGACCAAGCTGCTGCATGGCCTCTCGTCTCTCGTCTCTCGTCTCGCGCAGTCACTCCCTCTGCACGCTCAATCTGCCACTTCACATTCGCAGGCATCCTCCATGTCGTGACGGCTGCGGCGGGGCTTTTGGCCCAAACGCACGGCCTCGCTACGGGACGGCTAGCGCGAATCACTCGACGCAGTCTGTCTGGCAGCAGCCCTGAGTTGTCAGTTGACGACCTGCTCCAACCTGTCCCTCCAGCTCTAGAATACACGCCTTTCCCTCAGCCAGAGCGCCCATACGTCACCCGCACCTTGCTAGGGCCCCAGCTGCCGTCTGACCACCCCCTCGCGAAGCTCCTCCCTCCACCGACTCCCCCGTCCGCTATCCTGGACGGCTACACTAGCCACCATCTATTGCCTCACGCGTCTCTCCTCCATGTCGACCTGAGCCCTACGCTCTCCCGTGTCCGATTCACCGTGTGTGCGCCTGCAATCTCACCCCCATTGGCGCTATTGGCTTGCGACTTGTCCCCCGACGCCTCGAGGCCAGCCGCCATCTCGGACGCCCGTTTCTGCACCACGTTCGCTGCGCTTAACTTGGCCGTGGGCGCATTCCGACAGCCATGAAGGGCTTCAGGCAAAGGGTCGTAAGTGCCCGTCCTCCCCGATGGACCCTGCGAGCACCACGCACTGCCTTACCCCTCTCTATGCGCGGAGGCTAACATGTCTAGTCCGAACAGCTCTCTCGAAGCAAGGATAGCAAGTCATCTAAGAAGAAAGACTCGACCTCGGGAACTGCATCGCCGCTGGGTGCTTCCAACTCGCCTTCGGGCTCCGCCCAGGCCACGCCTTCCTCGTCGCAGACGCAGCTCACCGATGCGCGAAGCAAGAGCCAGCCCGCCGCCGATGGTGCTTCGGCCAACATTGGGTCGCTACAACAGAACCCCCAGCCTTCGTCAGGCTCCCTCGCCGGTGGACCCCCGTCTTTCGCCGGACAAGGCATGATGAGTCCCGGTTCCGTTGGTAATGCTGGTGCTGCTGGTCCAGGCACTCCCTCTAGGTTGGGGCAGCCCCTGGCACCCAGCGTCGTCATCAGCCCCAGCGCGCCTGTAAGTACCAGCGCATCAACCGACATGTATTTGTTAGGCTAACCGGTACTATAGCATGTACCACCTCCCGGTGCTGCCGAGACGATGCCTGGTGACCTCGCGCCTCCAAAGGCGGGCCAAAAGTCGGGAATATTCGATCGTCTTCAAGCGACGCCCAAGGACGCAATCGAGGGAATCAGGACCCCAAAGAGGCAACACTCGTCGCGCTTCGACATCTCGGATCAGCGTCAACGTGAACTGGAAAAGCTCCCCGGATTTCACGAGGTGCCCCCGAACAAGAGGGAGGAACTCTTCATGCAAAAGATTGACCAATGCAACATCATCTTCGACTTCAACGATGCCAGTGGCGATATGAAGTCCAAGGAGATCAAGCGTCTGGCCCTGCATGAACTGCTCGACTATGTTGCCAACAACCGCCAGGTCATCACCGAAAAGATGTACCCTCGCGTTGTAGAGATGTTTGCGAAGAACCTGTTCCGACCCATCCCGCCTCCCATGAACCCCCAGGGCGAAGCTTTCGACCCCGAAGAAGACGAGCCGGTGCTGGAAGTGGCGTGGCCGCACATACAGGTTGTCTATGAATTCTTCCTCCGCTTCATCGAAAGCCAGGACTTCAACACGAACATTGCCAAGGCGTACATAGACCACAGCTTTGTGCTCAACGTACGTATCTGACCATCAGCCTAGAACCATGCAGCTAACGTGACCAGCTGCTCGAGCTTTTCGACTCTGAAGACCCCAGAGAACGCGACTTCTTGAAGACTACGCTCCATCGCATATACGGCAAATTCCTCAACCTTCGCTCCTACATCCGCCGATCCATCAACAACGTCTTCTTTCAATTCATTTACGAGACGGAGCGCTTCAACGGCATCGCCGAGCTTCTCGAGATTCTCGGTTCTATAATCAACGGTTTTGCTCTGCCATTGAAGGAAGAGCACAAGCTGTTCCTTACGAGGGTGCTCATCCCGCTCCACAAAGTCAAGAGTCTGAGCATGTACCATCCACAGTTGGCGTACTGCATCGTCCAGTTCTTGGAAAAGGATGCGGCATTAACAGAAGAGGTAGGGACATACGCCAGATCCAATAGGCTAGGCTTACACGTTCAGGTTGTTTTGGGTCTCCTTCGATATTGGCCAAAGGTGAACAGTACCAAAGAAGTCATGTTCCTGAACGAAGTCGAGGACATCTTCGAGGTTATGGACCCCGCCGAGTTCGCAAAGGTGCAAGAGCCGCTGTTTAACCAATTAGCCAAGTCGGTCGCCAGTCCTCATTTCCAGGTCGCAGAGAGAGCACTCTACTTCTGGAACAACGAGTACTTCTGCAATCTCGTCAGCGACAACGTCGAGGTTATCCTGCCCATCATGTTTGCGCCACTGTACGAAAACTCAAAGGGTCACTGGAACCGGTACGTATTTTGCACTGTGGTGAGACAGCCTGCTTGCTGACCATGTGTTTAGAACAATTCACGGCATGGTGTACAACGCCATGAAGCTCTTCATGGAAGTCAACCCGCAACTCTTCGACGACTGTTCGCACGACTACGCCGAGTCACAAAACAACGCGACGCAAAGACAACAAAGTCGACAAGACCGCTGGGACAAGCTCGCTAAGCTCGCTGAATCACGTTCAAACGGCACGGCAGAGAAATCAGCAACCGACCCGATGCGGCTTGATGATTCGGAGTCGCGATTGGAGAACCTCCGCCTGCAGGATGACGGAACCGCATCAAGAGAGAGGCGGCCGAAGGAGTATGAGCGTCAAGGCAGCCAAACGTCGGTACGTTGATTCTTAAGTCCCTAGAACTCTGGATGAGCATTCTCTGTGGCCGAATCGATGTACTCTTAATTGTATCCCTAGACTCCTAGGTTTTTGTTCCTTGTTGTCCAAGACATGCATTTCGGTTCAGGTGGATCTGACGTGTTTGTGCTTTGCGTCTTTGTAGCGACGGCATTGTACTCCGCAAGGGGAGCACCACGTCTCGTCAAGCGCTCGGCGCTCGGCTGGTCGACCGCGTAGCAACAGTCGGCCCAACTCTTCTTCTGGCCACGCCGTCTCGTCGCGAACACCAACTGGGCGTGCAAGGTCCAACTCTGGGGGCACCATCACCCGGGTTGTTAGCTCTTGATTCTTGGGGTGCGTCTATTCTCTTGTCTTTTTTTTTATTGTCTTGATTCACGGCTAGCCTGTGGTGGGCTGGATTGTAGTTGCGATATCATGTGGTTTATTCTGGCATCAAGCGGCGACGTCGCGGTTTCTTTGGTTCTCCCCAAAACAACATGGATGTTTCACTTTGGTGTTTGGGACGTTGTTTCTTGTGGAAGACGACTGAATAGGGTTTCTCACTGATAGACGCGGAAAATAAAGAATTTCTAAAAGATGCATATGCTTTTGGCAGGGTGAAGGGAGGTGACTAGAAAGTGTAGACAATGCTAGTAACTCCCTAATCATGAGGCGTTGTTGTGAGAAGCCTTTTGTTTTCCACAGGTGGGTGGTATTAGCGTTACTGCTTGACTCGCTGTGTTGTGTGCGATGCTTGGATGGGTTGCAGGGGGTGCCAAGCGTACCACGTGAATGGGGGAGCCGCGTAGATTCCAAGGGTCCCATCCGACACGCTCAGGGAGGTCAGGCTGGCTTCGAGGGGCCTCGGCTTTCGGAACGCCAAGACATCCGGCTCGCTACGACTCTCTGGTAAGGCTCGCTATGCTTGATGACAACAATGGCTGGCAAGGTCGGATATGTCGGAGTACCATGCTGAAGGTTCTCGCAGCAGGTGAGATTACGACTTCATACGTCAGCTATGCATGAATGCACGCTATCTGGGTGTCAGCGTAGTGATGGATGCATGCGCATACAAAACCTGGCCAAAGTAGTCCAGCGTCGGCCAGCAGCGATACCAAAGGCAAAAGGAGAGCAATACCATAGCGTAGCCAATAACAAACAAGTCAATCGCCTCGGTCTGCAGTGTGAGGTAATTTGGACGTGCAACGGCGCGTTGGGCCCATCAGCGGGCGAGGCGGAAGACCCCAGCTGTCATTTCCGACCTCCTTTCCGGCGCAGACAGAAAACCACTTGCTGGCCCTTCATAACCTTTTGCGCATCCCCTTCGCCTGGCTCAGTGTGAGATTTACTTCTTCACATTTTTTCGTCACTCCTTTGTGCTTTGCACTTGTACGCTCGCGGTTGCCATCTCTTCCTTCCCCACGTTTCTCTTGTTTACCTAGGTCCTTTGCTAGGCTCAACCCTTTTAAATCCCACGACCAGCGCTTCCGAACAACACAACACCAACCCCGACCGACCCTGTAATTATACACGCACACAATGGGTGCCCCAGATTGGCTTGAATTCGGCGCGCCGACGCTCGACCGTCCCTTTGGCCTCGCATTATGGCCCATTTTCGAAAAGTGCTTCGAGCCCATCGTGGGCTACAAGCCCCAGGACTTCCGCTTCGTACAAGGAGAGACGCCGCTTTCGACATTCAAAGTCTGCGTTGTCACACTTATTACATACTACATTATAATCTTTGGTGGACGGGAGCTTATGCGCAACCGTGAGCCCTTCAAGCTCAACTTCCTCTTCAAGGTGCACAACTTTTACCTCACGGCAATCAGCGGCACCCTGCTTCTCCTTTTCGCGGAGCAATTGATCCCCACGGTTGCCAGGAAGGGTCTCTTCTTCGCTATCTGCGATCATCAGGGTGGATGGACTGACAAGTTGGTCATTCTCTACTACGTAAGTGCTGACGCCGACACCTTCAGGATCCCGCTAACATTCGCAGCTCAACTACCTTACCAAGTTCTTGGAGTTGATTGACACGTGCTTCCTGTTCTTGAAGAAGAAGCCATTGAGTATGTGCACCAACTCGGCATAGACGTCGCATCGCTAACAAGTTCAGCTTTCCTCCACACCTACCACCATGGCGCGACCGCTCTCCTCTGCTACACCCAGCTCATCGGCCACACACCCGTCTCATGGCCCGTCATCACGCTCAACCTGGCTGTCCACGTTGTCATGTACTGGTACTACTTCCAGAGTGCGCGAGGCATCCGCATCTGGTGGAAGAAGTACATCACCGTTGGCCAGATCACCCAATTCGTCCTCGACCTCGGTACGTTTATTTTCTGTTCACAATTCGCCCCACAGCGACTAACAATGTGTAGGCTTCATCTACTTCGCGTCTTGGACATACTTCACAAGCACCTACTGGCCGCACATACCCAACATGGGCAAGTGTGCCGGTGAGGAGTTCGCCGCCATCTCGGGAATCTGCATCATCACGTCGTACCTGTTCCTCTTCCTCGCCTTCTACTTCGCCACGTACAAGAAGCCGGTGCCCAAGGGCCGCCGCAGGGCTACAAGCGCGTTGGTTGAGATGAAGGATGAGAAGGTGCCGACGGTTGGTGAAGCTCGCAGGCGCCTTTCGATATCCCGCGCTGGTGTCGCTAACGGTGTCGCTACAGGAGCTTCACCAAACGGCACACCCAATGGACGCGCGACACGCAGCCGCAAGGCGTAAGCACGACGGTTCAGAGGACATGCGAGGTGCCGTGCGGCAGATGGAGCTGTTTGAAGCGTTGAACCACGCACAACGGCCTCTTGCCGTCGAAGCATTCGAACTACTGTGCGACAACATTTGATGTAGCGCTTTGTGCTCTTCAGTGCTCTTCACATGCCCCGCATAAGTACTGGTTGCAAACAACCTTCGTCAAGGGGAGCCACCTTTCGGCCAGGCTCCTACCAATTCGTTCTTGACACGACATCAGCCTGGAGGGCTACCATTTTCATAACTCATTGTAATTGCCATGTTTGGGGATCGACATTTTTGGTCAGGCCCCGTGTTACGATAAAAGCATGTAAGAGCATGGTTGGTCGGTTCGCGTTACGACAAGTCTGGTGTTGGTCTTGGGCTCTGGCATGAGCGGTAGAGCACGTTGTAGCAAACTCTCACACGATATATAATGCATAATCGTCAATGACCCAAGTGTCTTCGGTGTATTCTTTGCCACTTGTCTGCGGTCATCGGCGGTATACAAAGCTAATGTGGGGAAGCTTACCCAATTGACACGTGCAATAGCGAGAGGAGACGGTATGCCGGAAGCTGGGAGATCGGCTGCCGCCCCATGTACCGGGCTCCTGTTCTCGACCTTTACCTGATGCCATCGTGATAGTCCCAAGTCCAGAACAACGTATCTGAAAGATGTGTAAGTCGAACAAAAATAAGAGTTTTCCAGTCAGTCCCTCCAGACTTGCTATCAACCACAAGAGTCAACCCTTGAGCACCTTGCATCGGCTCTGCGTCGTTCGGGAGTGAATGCCAAGAAGCATGTGTGGCGCGGATTGGGTGGATCGCTGGTGACATGTGATAGGTTTTGACATGTGAGAATCACGGCTTTGTGGTGATCCCCAATTTGCTGCCCGGCGTCTGTCGCGGTCATCCCCTCCAACCCTGCCCTTCGATCCACCATGCGATAACCGACGATTCCGCTCCCTTTGATCGATACTCAAAGCCGCCCTGCCATGGTGTGCATCGTCTGACACTCGCATCCCCTGAAACGACATCATCGCGACTCCCAATTCGCACTCGGCCTCTGATTACGCTTCCGCGGAGCACGATACCCTTTCTAGGCGCTCCTTCCGGGCCATCGTTAGGCATTGCGACAGCTTCCACGGACATTGCGCAGCACGAGATAGTTGCTAGGACGAGTTGCAACGATATAGTTTGGTGTAGTCTGCGCAGAGACGAACGTGGGGTAGTTGGATTGATTACAAACGTCACGGTCCGGCGAGAATCCTACAATGGAACAGGAACGGCCACTACAGCGTGCCCCGCCGCCTGCATATACCCAACACGAGCCCGAGTCACTTCACCTCCCTTCAGTACCGACGCATGTTCCAAGCCATGTACCCGATCATGCAAGGCTGCCCGGCATCAAGTCGCTGGATCTGCCAGACACCAAAACGCGCCATACACCACACAACTCGGTAGAATACAGCCCACGTTTGCACTACGATAGGTCGCAATGGGGAATGCTTCCAGTGCCGGGCAGTGCGACATTTCCACGAGCGCAAGAGGGCCTACCGCGCGAAGACATAGGAAGCCCGATGGATACAGCGAGTGTACGCAGCACGCAAGACGAGAATGCGGGTAGACGGGAAACGAGCGTCAGTATGGATGACCCTGATGTCAGACTGGCAGCAGAGGCGTTGAGTGGACTGGGCAATCCAGGTATGTGACCATGCAGTTGCGGGTGCTGTGAAGGTGCTGAATGCATGCTGACTGACCACCGCAGACTTCGTTCGCTCGCCAACGGCACGATCCCTCACGCTTTCTGCTCGCGAATCTACAGCCGAACCCCCGGAACCGCTCCTCTCTTTGATTACGTCGAATCATCCATGGCTTGGAAGCGGTATCAACGGCTCCATCTCGGCCTACAACACAACCAAAGGCTATACTCCACGCCTGGTCCAATACGGTGCCGAGCTCATTGAGCGCAATATTGGATCACCCATGGTCAACACGGTATCGTCTGTGGGTAGGAGAACAGGCATGGAGAAAAGCCTACGCCGATATCTAGGAGACAGGCGACCCAGCGACCTCGAACAAGGAGATGGCGAGAGTTCAAGGAGCAAGAGGCAAAGGATTGCGAGCCCGGCAGACGACGCTATGGAAGTAGATGATGCGCTTGCCGCTGCGTCACGAACAAGAGGTGGTTCGCAATCCTCGTACTCCGAGTCGCTTCCTGCGTACGACGACCAGCGCTCTCCAAATTATGAGGACGCAGTCATCTCTGGAGAAACAACGTCGCACAAATCGCCAGAACAGCGTTCAAACACCCCGCAAGACCGTCGCGTAAATTGGTCCACGCAGCTCATCATGACCACCTCTGGCCTCGGTGTCGCCCTATCCGAGACGTCGCTGCGATCGTTGAAGCTCTGCCTCGGTCTTCTCCGCGGCGCAACAACACACATCGACTCGGTCATGCGCGCCCTCAAGCTGGTCGTCGAAGAATACGAAGCTGCCCTCCGTAATCAAAGGCAGTCGGGCAGCCTCGCTGGACAAGACGAAAAGACTCAACTCAACGGCACAATGGCACAAATGGGCCTCGTCGACCCGGACAAAGACGACCAAGTTCGCAAAATTGCCGACCGCATCAAGGCCCTCTCGTCGGACATCTGGCAAACCCTCCAATCCGTCGTACAATCCGTCTCCCGCTACACAGGTGGCGCCCTTCCGCAGAACGCTCAGACGGTCGTTCGCACACAATTGCTCTCTGTACCCCAGCGATGGCAGCTCGCTGGCCGCAACGTGAACAACGAACACGCAGGCGGCGATGAGGTCAGAGGCGCGAACCGCATGCTGGCGTTTGCCAAGGAGGGTCTGGACATGATGGGCCAGATTACTACCGTCGTTGATGGTACAGTACAGAGCGCCGAGAGCTGGCTTGCGCGCATTGGACGCAGGCCACAGGGTGCGTCGAGTAGCAGTGGCAACAGACAAGAACAAGCGGAGAAGACGCCGCTTGCGCTCGAGGCGGGCGTGCAAATGAATGAGAAGAGGTAGATGTGATTTGGTCTCTTTGGCTCTTTGGAAATAGGACTAGTGGATGGAGATTGGACGAAGAATCATTTGGCACTGTGAAGACAGGGGAAACAGGCGAAGAAGTATGAGTTGGAAGACGAGAAGAGGAGGAATTTTGTTTTTCGATACTACGACTATAACATACCCAAAGGTTATTTCATATGTAAGGCTTCGTTTATCATCCTTTTCCTTGGGCACGTATAGCGAAGGCGTCACGACGATGGGGAGATGGACTTGATTTACGGGGGTGACTGGACGAGGTGTTTTTTTCTCTGAATTGTTCGTTTGCAATGGCTGTGTATGACTTTTCTCGTTTTTTGTTATCTCTTGCAAGCGAAAAGCTATAGTTTTTGTATCATCCCATGGCATATTTATTCTTTCATCTACTTTGCACATGTCTTATTTGTGCATTTGATCTTGCGTAATCAGGGATGAATGTTTGGTTTCCGTGTCGTCATGGTAGACGACGCAATACCTACTACATGCCCATGGCATTTCTCACGGAAAAATTTCTCGTTGTCTTGTTTTGTTCTATTTTCCAGGCATACAGAAACAACGACAGGTATGGAATGAATGCTAATATCTACATCATCACTTCGTTGCGCAATGTCTTGCTGTATATATAGCCCCTTCATCCGACCTTTCAACGCTTTATTAAACCGAAGTGAAGACGGACTTGACGACACGGCTTATTCCCCAGTGTGCAATGCTAGGGTACACGGAAATAGTATGCAAGGAGTGGTGTTGGGGGCCGCTGGCCTGGTCTAGTCTGGTTGGGAAGAGGGGGAGGGGGTGGGGGCTAGGGTTTAGCACTTCGTATTCGGCGGTGCGAACGAAGTCCGGCCGAGCTGACAGGACGGGATAAAATGGGATGGGGATGGGGATAGGGATGGTTGTGCATGCACTTGGATGAACGGGTTAGCGTGATGATACATAGGGAGGACGGCTGTGCACGTGATGTGATATGGAAATAGATATGGATAGTTTGAGATATGCAAATAGTAAAGTGAGACCTGACTACATGAGCATTGTGTGAGTAGCATGGGAGAATAAATGACGGTTTATTCCGAGACATGGTAAGTTCGCACGTAAATAACTACGAACAAGTGGAATTTGCTGTGATGATTGTAACGACAAACTTGGGAGTAATGCAAGATGAGTAGGCAGCGAAAAGCAGGGTACATGAGTGTATTGCAAGTCTATCAATGCCATGGTTTTGAGAAAGCCAAGGGAAGTGATCCTCGACTAACCTACGTCAGACCCGACGATGAATTGAGATGCCCATGCTCCACCAATGCCGCGGCTGCTTATAACGAACGTGTTTGTCCTGCTCAGCTATGTTACTAGATGAAGGATGGATCTAGCCTTTCAAAGACGTACCAATGTTGGTTGAACGATTCAGTGGCGACGCGCGATATGCTTGGGCATGTCTATCTCCCTTCATGTGACGCCGTTGCGTTTGAATTGGTTGTGTTCGATGTCGAGTTTCCCGACGTGGTGGAGGTTCCCGACGAATTGGCGTTTCCAGACGAACTGGATACTGCTGGCGTTTGTGGCTGATGGGAAGGCTGCCGTGCGGGTGTTCCGCGGGATGAGGGTACGCTGGAGACCTGGAAAGGGGTGAAGCGGATAGGTGGGAAAGACATGATTTGAAAAAGGACGTCAAGTTTTGATGGGAATGGACAGTGGTATGATCGGTGGTGTTGAAATGTTGGATTTGAGTGGTTTGCAAATTTAATAAAGCTTGAATATAGTCGGCGTAGACATTGGCTTTTATGTGAGGCTGGTAGTACCTACTGTCTCTTAGAATAGCTCATGGTCTCAAGCAAAACGAGCAACGCGACACGCATGTGTGTTGTTTGTAGGTTCCATCCATAGCGACTCCGGTGATGCTATCTTAGTGAACACTCGCATTCGGGTAGGCTCATCAAGGAGTCTGCCTTGTCCTAGGCTGTACATTTTGGAGACCAGAGCCAATGGCAGCATGATTGTGCGAGTACTAAGGAAGCTTTCACATGACTTCGCGCCGTTTTGCTCGCGATCAGATTCTACATGACGTAGCACAGCTTGGCTCCTCGTGTTGATTACCCAGGCGCTGAATGGTGACTGGCTGCAACCATACTAGCAGGCTACAAGCTGAGATTCTGAGACTCTGAGTGATGGGGAAATAGTGCTCGTTCGTGTTGGCAGAGACATTTGAAGCCATGGGGCTGCCGTTTCAGATTGCTACAAGCCGATATAACGTGATGCTAATATTAGTGGTGTGTTGAGCCTACATGTGTGAGCCGTCGCGAACCTGCCTGTGTTCGTGCTAGAGCAATTCACCAAGCTGTACTTGGTCATGCAGGCGTATTTGTACAGACTCCAGGTGGCTTCCGAAGTCGCTCTTGGATGATGATGCTGATGATGGAAAGAACCGTAGCACCGTTCGCCTGTTTGCATTGAGGGAATATTTCCCATTTGCATGAGAGTGCTAACTAGCTCGAGGGTGTAAGAATGCATGTAGGTACGTGGAGGCTGCGATAACACCACGCTGCCATCAGGTGCTGAATACTCGAGTTGATTGGTTGTCGATCCCGCAAGCAGTAGGCGGTCTAAATTTAGTCGGTGAAGCGGCTGCAGCACAGAGCCCCGCGTCGCAAAAGCTTCTTTGAACACATCGACATCTGATCATAATAAGAAGCGGTAGTCGGCGTGAGTCGAGGTGAGTCGAGGTGAGTCGCCAGATGCAGTGCAACCTTGACGACGCCCATGCTGCAGATCAGGACGTTGAAGTGCATCGAAGAATCGAAGACTCATGTACATGTCTAGAATGAGCGAGAATGAGTCGAGAAAGGGCGCCGTCGGGTTGCCGAAAAGAGGTGCCGGGGACCCACCCGCAGCACGAGGCCGATGCCAAGATAAGGGAACGCACGCTCCAAACGTGTTCTGAGAGCCATCTTGGACTGTCCACAACGTGGCGGATCCGACGACAATGAGAAGTTTCAACTCCCTTGCCGACTGCATAGCTGACCCCGGGCCCCCTTTGGCCAACAGAGTGGGGTCGAACATGAAAGGCACAGTGGACGCCGGTGCTGTCGGCCCGTCGGGGTGCAGAGTCAACGGCGGAATCAACATGACTCGATGCCAAGCCGGTGAAGCTCAAGGCTGACAAACCGCATGTGGAGACGAATGGAGCAAAAAGCACGCAGGCAACTAAGTAATCACACGTAGCGGAGTCAAGCTACTCTACGAGACTGTTCGCGTCTGATCCTCCTCAACAACGGCGTGCGGACGCGACTTTTGTCAACATGTTTGTAGACTCTGTGTTGGATGCTTCACTCACTGAGCTATCAAGCATGACGTCAGAGAGCGTGTAGGTAGACCTCCCAGCCATTGATGCGCCGAGCTGCAGGGCATTTGCAGCCTCGCATCTGTCCCGTCATCTCGTCGTCATCTAAGGCGGAATTTGAGCGAAATGCACCAGGTGTGACTGTGCCGTTGATCATGGTGCAGCGGAGTGACTCAATTGCGCCTTTTTGATACACCACGACACTCTCCGTGCGAAGCGGTCCGCTGAGGAATGCTCGTGCATCAAACCCAGCGTCCCACATTGATAGTTGCATCCATAAAGAAGATCTGCTTAGCCTCACGCGGCACCATCTCCTTAGCATTCTGTCTTTAACCATTTCCGGTCCTCACGACCCACTAAGCGCTCTTATCTCCGCGTCGTGTACTGTTTTCTTATTTTATTTAGCCGTCGCAACATCCCCCGGACACTGTTGTTGTCTTTTTGTTTTGTTCTTGCAAAAAATCCATACGCTCCTTACAGTTTGCTCCGTTTCTGTGCCTGCAGAAGTGTGAGACATCGCCTGCACCGGTTCGGGACCGTCCAATTGACACACAGGGTGCGCCCTGTACCGCCACAGCGCCACCGCAGCCATGGACAACGGCAGCGTACAGCATACGCAGATCCAAGAGCATACCGAGGGCACCACCTTCGCGCCCATTAATCCGAATCGCAACCATATCCAACGCGACGACGCCAGCGTAAGGACCGCATCCATCGCCGACAGCACTGCGCGCAACTCGGCCAACAACGAAAAGGGCTACAGCAATGTCACGGGTGGCGTCGATATTCAACGTGCCGAGGCCGAATTTGCAGAACTGTCCAAAGAACTTTCAAGAGCCAGCAACGCCTCGCGCCGATTGAGTCGCGTGCAGAGCAAGCAGAGTCGCAAAGGCCAGGCCGTCGCAGATGTCGAGAAGGACGCCGTTGAAGGTTCAGTATCTTCCGATGAGCCCTTTGATCTCGAAGCCACTCTGCGCGGTGGTAAAGATGAGGAAGAGGCAGCGGGCATCAAGTCAAAGCGCATTGGCGTTGTGTGGGACGGTCTTACCGTCAGCGGAATTGGTATGGCCACTCTTCGTACGCTGCATGCAAGACACACGCTAACTGTCGCATAGGTGGTGTAAAAAACTACGTCAAGACCTTCCCGGACGCCTTCGTATCCTTTTTTAATGTCTTCGAAACGGCTGCTAACATCCTCGGGCTTGGTAAGAAGGGCAAGGAATTCGACATTTTGAAGGATTTCAAGGGTGTTGCCAAACCGGGTGAGATGGTGCTGGTCCTAGGAAAGCCAGGAAGCGGCTGTACCACGTTCCTCAAGGTCATCAGCAACCAACGATACGGATACACAAAGGTAGACGGAAACGTCTTGTACGGTCCCTTCGACGCAGACTTCTTCGAGAAGAGATACAGAGGAGAGGCGGTCTACTGCGAGGAGGACGAGAACCACCACCCCACCCTCACCGTCGGACAGACACTCGATTTTGCGCTCGAGACAAAGGTCCCCGGAAAGCGTCCAGCCGGACTCTCGAGACAAGATTTCAAGGAGAAGGTCATCGACCTCATGCTCAAGATGTTCAACATTGAGCATACCCGCAACACCATTGTCGGCAACCCATTCGTCAGAGGTGTCAGTGGAGGAGAGAGGAAGCGAGTTTCCATCGCCGAAACCATGATCACTGGTGCTTCCCTGATGAGCTGGGACAACTCAACCCGAGGATTGGATGCTTCGACTGCCGTCGACTATGCACGTTCGCTTAGGGTGCTGACAAACATCTACAAGACGACAACCTTTGTCTCTCTCTACCAGGCTTCTGAGAACATCTACAAGTGCTTCGACAAGGTCATGGTCATCGATAGTGGCCGCCAAGTATACTTTGGGCCGGCCCAGGAAGCACGCGCTTATTTCGAGGGTCTCGGATTCAAGGAGAAGCCTCGTCAAACCACTCCGGACTATCTAACTGGTTGCACGGATCCTTTTGAGCGCGAGTACAAGCCCGGTATGAGCGAAAAGGACGTTCCTTCGACACCTGAGGCGCTCGCCGAAGCCTTCAAGCGATCCGAGACTGCCTCTAGGCTCGAGGCTGAGATGGTAGCATACAAGGCACAGATGGACCAGGAGAAGCACGTCTATGACGACTTCCAACTCGCCGTCAAGGAGTCCAAGCGCCATGCACCGCAGAAGTCTGTCTACTCGATTCCGTTCTACCTCCAAGTCTGGGCCTTGGCGAAGCGTCAGTTCTTGCTCAAATGGCAGGACAAGTTTGCCCTGGTTGTCTCTTGGATCACCTCCATCTCTATCGCCATCATTACCGGTACTGTCTGGCTCGATCTTCCTGATACCTCGGCAGGCGCCTTCACTCGCGGCGGTGTTCTCTTCATTGCTCTGCTCTTCAACGCTTTCCAGGCTTTCTCCGAATTGGCATCCACTATGTTGGGTAGACCAATCATCAACAAACATCGCGCCTTCACGTTTCATAGACCGTCAGCCCTCTGGATAGCCCAGATTGGAGTTGATCTCCTGTTTGCGTCCGTGCAGATTCTGGTCTTCTCCATCATCGTGTACTTTATGACGAACCTGGTTCGAGACGCTGGAGCTTTCTTCACATTCGCCTTGATCATTATTACTGGTTACCTTGCCATGACATTGTTCTTCCGAACAGTAGGATGTCTCTGCCCTGATTTCGATGTCGCAATTCGTCTGGCTGCTACGATCATAACATTGTTCGTTCTCACCTCCGGTTATCTCATCCAGTGGCAGTCCGAACAAGTCTGGCTTCGATGGATTTTCTACATCAACGCTCTAGGGTTGGGTTTCTCTGCGCTTATGATGAACGAGTTCAGCCGTCTTGACTTGAACTGTGCCGGCAGCTCTCTCATTCCTGCTGGACCTGGATACGATGACATCAACGCTCAGGTTTGTACTCTACCTGGCAGCGAAGCTGGTAACCCCATCGTATCCGGTACCAACTACATCAAGACCTCCTTCTCTTGGGATCCCGCAGATCTTTGGTTGCACTATGGCATCATGGTAGTTCTCATCGTCGGTTTCCTCCTTGCCAACGCCTTCCTTGGAGAATTCGTCAAGTGGGGCGCTGGTGGCCGTACAGTCACCTTCTTTGTCAAAGAGAACAAGGAGCTCAAGGAACTGAATGCCAAACTACAAGAGAAGCGCGACAAGCGAAACCGTAAGGAAGACAGCAGCGACAAGGATTCGGAGCTGAACATTGCTTCTAAAGCTGTTCTCACATGGGAAGATCTTTGCTACGACGTACCTGTTCCCAGCGGAGAGCTCCGCCTGCTCAACAACATCTACGGATATGTCAAGCCCGGACAACTGACAGCGCTCATGGGTGCCTCGGGTGCTGGAAAGACCACACTTCTCGATGTGCTAGCTAACCGCAAGAACATTGGTGTCATCACTGGAGACAAGCTTGTCGATGGTAAGGTCCCTGGTATCGCCTTCCAGCGTGGAACTGCCTACGCCGAACAACTTGATGTGCATGAGCCTGCTACGACTGTCCGCGAGGCGCTCCGCTTCTCTGCTGACCTGCGACAACCATACGAGACGCCCCAGGCCGAGAAGTATGCCTATGTTGAAGAGGTCATCGCCTTGTTGGAGATGGAAGACATCGCTGATGCTATCATTGGAGATCCTGAGAGTGGTCTAGCTGTCGAACAACGCAAGCGTGTGACCATTGGTGTTGAGCTTGCCGCCAAGCCTGAACTCCTGCTTTTCTTGGACGAGCCTACCTCTGGTCTCGACTCGCAGAGTGCTTTCAACATCGTTCGTTTCCTCCGCAAACTTGCCGCTGCCGGTCAAGCCATCTTGTGCACAATCCATCAGCCCAACTCGGCTCTCTTCGAGAACTTCGACCGTCTATTGCTCCTCCAGAGGGGTGGCCAATGTGTCTACTTTGGTGACATTGGCAAGGACGCGCATGTTCTTCTCGATTATTTCCATCGCCACGGCGCTGACTGCCCTTCTGATGCCAACCCTGCCGAGTGGATGTTGGATGCTGTCGGTGCTGGTTCTGCTCCTCGCATTGGTGACCGCGACTGGGCTGATGTCTGGAGGGATTCTGAGGAGTTTGCCGAAGTCAAGCGCCACATTGTCCAGGTCAAGGAAGAGCGTATGGCTGCAGTTGGTTCTGCCGAACCAGTTGAGCAAAAGGAGTTTGCTACACCACTGTCATACCAGATCAAGCAAGTTGTCAAACGCCAGAACCTGTCTTTCTGGCGTACTCCCAACTACGGCTTCACCCGCCTGTTCAACCACGTCATCATCGCTTTGCTCACCGGTCTCATGTACCTCCAGCTCGACGACTCCCGGTCATCTTTGCAATACCGCGTCTTCATCATCTTCCAGGTCACCGTTCTACCAGCCCTTATTCTTGCTCAGGTCGAACCGAAGTACGCCATCCAACGTATGATTTCTTTCCGCGAGCAGATGTCCAAAGCATACAAGACCTTCCCATTCGCCTTGTCCATGGTTCTGGCTGAGATGCCGTACAGTGTGCTCTGCGCTGTTTGCTTCTTCCTTCCATTGTACTACATCCCCGGATTGAATTCTGATAGCTCGCGCGCTGGATACCAATTCTTCATTGTACTCATCACTGAGGTCTTTTCCGTCACCCTGGGTCAGGCGATTGCTGCGTTGACACCAAGTCCCTTTATCGCTTCCTATGTCAACCCTTTCATCATTGTAAGTCAATACTACGTCCCCTTTCAAGCATGAACTAATTCTTTTTCTAGATCATCTTCGCCCTTTTCTGCGGTGTCACCATTCCCAAGCCCCAGATTCCCAAGTTCTGGCGTGTGTGGCTTTACGAGCTTAACCCTTTCACACGCCTCATTGGCGGCATGATCGTTACCGAACTCCACGACCTCTCTGTCGAATGCACATCCGGCGAGTACAATCAGTTCCGCGCCCCACAGGGTCAGGACTGTGGAACATACATGAGCGATTTCTTCTCCAGCGGTGCGCCTGGATACCTCCTCGATAACGCAACCGATGTCTGCAACTACTGCGCCTACAAGGTTGGCGACGAGTTTTACGAACCCCTCGGTTACGAGTTTAGCAACAGGTGGAGAGACTTGGGCATCTTCGCTGCTTTCATTGCTAGCAACTTGATTATTCTTTTCGTTGCGGCGAAGTACCTCAACTTCAACCGCAGATAGGCGGCCAGCCGGGAACTCGACATTGGGTGAACACTTCGCAAGCACCACGCTACGGTTGCATAGACTTCATCTTCGCATGCCAGAGCACTGTGTCTTTCTTGCGATATTGCATACTCTTGTTCAAAAGCGCCTTCCATTGTCATGCGTTGTAGATTTGCATTTTGAATATCCCATTGGGCGGCGTTTGTGTTCCTGCCGGCACTAAGCTCGCATGGTCTCTTCACATATAGATAATCCTAGTCTTGTTAAATCATCACTGCACGTTTATCGGTCTAAGTATCCACGTTGCGTGAACTCACCCTGTTGCTGTGCCACCTCAAGAATCAATCGCCTTTGTTGAATTGTTGTTGCGCGCATGTCTCATAGTCCTGCTTCACGGCTGCTCCTTCCAGAATTCTCTTTGAGACAATGCTTCGCATTGTTCCATGGCGGCCGCCTGTCTTCTGGAGTGCTTCGTACTTTTAGCCACTTACTTTTGTCTTTACTACTATTGCGTCCTGCTGCAAAACCACAGCAACTTTCGTTTTAAGAGTGCATCATCCTACTATATCTATCTATCTTGTTATGGCGCCGGCAGCGCAATATCGAGAGACACTACTCACCATCACTACCACTAAGGCTGCAGTCGTAATAGGCGCCCTGGATTCCACCAACAATGCAAAAGAAGTTTTTCCAACACCCAAAGCGACACCCACCCACCAGTGCACATCAATGTTTAAATGGCCCTCTGCAACACCTGATATAATCCCCGGGCTACGATTTCCAATCCCGCAGATTCAGGGTATCATACCCGGTATGCGCCGCGCGCCCCAAGGTACGATATCGCTCCATCGTCACTTTCATATTCACCTACCCCATCGCATGATGCAGCGTCACGTCCAACGACTAAAACCGCTTCTACAGTCACAGCTCCACCACCCCGCTACTCAACATACCCCAACGTCTCGCCGCCTGGTTTCCTCTATCCAGAATCAATCATACCGCATACCCCGTTCTCGACACAGTACACGAACCCACTACAACATCCCGATCTGATCGCACGCAACAAGCATCTGCATCCGCCGAGCATCATGGGCCATGTAGACTACGAATTGGCGTACCTGCCCACGGGCTACAAACTTCTCTTTGTCGGTACGCTGGCAGTTCTGGTACTGGGATGTGTGTGGACTGTGATGATCTGGGCGGTCCATATGAGGATTGAAGCAGTAACGGAGAGTAGGCGGACAAAGAACAAGAAGACTGTTGGAACTATGGGGAAGGAGAGAAGACCGGTTGATAAGGTGACCAAGTACGCATATCGACATGGAAGCCAGAGCGCGATACAAGTAGATGCGGCAATGGACAGTGACGGCGCAGTCACGTCAGCAGCTCAGGTCCCTTTTTCGTATCTAGGAAACAGCGGCAATGTTGGCGAGAATATCGAGATGAAATATAGACCACAGCACACAACGCCCCATTTAAACCGTCCTCAAACCCGCACACTCGCGCCCGAACTCAGAGTCCGCACACATACACCACACAGCCGCATCCCATCTTCTCCGTCAGCAGCTCCACGATCCAGCCACCCACCTACCCCGACTCTTCCCATCCCCGCTTCGCCAACCCCATCTCCATCCACCAACTCATCGCCACTAAACCCTTTCCTCGACCCTCCTCCAAACGGTTTGCTCACACCCAGTACAAGCGCTACACTCGTCAAGCGGAGCTCGCTAGAATGGCAGGCCGGACGAGCGGCTTTCTTCGCTGCTAAGAATACGACTTTACCTCCAGTATCTGGATATGGATCTGGATCTATATCGCCAGTATCAACCCACACGCGCGACCACAGCAGTGCGTCATTTGAACTCAATGTCTCCGATATGGAGGCTCTGGAAGCGGGCACAGCACCACTTACAGGACGACAGTACAACCCCTCAGACCAGCGCGCTCATTCCGGTTCCTCGTTGCCTAGCAGTGGAAGCGGTGTTGGTCTGATCCAGAGGAGCAGGAGTTTCATAGACCAAGGCATTGTGCTGGTAGATGGCGTTGTTGATAATCTGGCTGCGAGGCTGGGGAGGTGGGCGGACGATGATGGCGGGGATGAGGCGTTGTTGTTGCCTGTTGCGAGGCAGGCGAGGCGCAGGGGTGCTGTGGCGAGTGGATAGAAAGGGGAAGATAAGTTGTTGGAGCAGGGATTGGGGATATGGTGTATCGCTGGATACTCTGGTCTCTGTTGGAATATATGTATTTGTATTGTGTGTCTAGAGTATGGAATACTGATATTGCAGTTTCGACGTATAGCCTAGCCTGCCTTGCCTTTGGTACCCTGTTCTTTGGCACTAACAGACTATCTCCGAGCAGCGGACGCTGTAGATAGCACTAGTCGGTACGATGTATCAACGTTACGTGATGCGACTGAAATACAAAATACTCGTGTATTGTCTCGCTTCCGTGTCCATCTCGGTAAGCAGTGTAGGTCTTTGTTCTGCAGTATTTCAACGACTTGATAGAATTCAGAATATATACACATTGAAGGTACTGAACAATCTTGCCCGTACATCGCTCATTACCAACCCCCTACTACTTGCTCCCCGTGCCAACAATACCGCCTACATCCTCTCATCCCCACCAAAATCATTCTTGTAAGACCTGAAATGATCTCAAAGGATACACACTACTTACAATCCAACTTGACAGCCTGCCCCGGAACCTTTCCAAACAGCGTGCTCGAGCAAGATCCGCTGGGCGCCATGTTATACGGATCCTTAACCCACCCCTTTTTGCACTCGTAATCTTCGCAATACATGACTGTTGCGCAGTGACGCCAGTTAGTAAAGCCATTCTACCCAATGCAGTCGCGTTCATAGGATTGAGGGTGTTGCTAGGGAACAACTTACGGCGACACGGCTTCTTAATAACGGGATACACAGACCTCCAGTCCGTGGCAACCGTGATGACTTGGCCCGGTTTAATCGTCATCATGTATGCGGACCGATCGCAGTCATTGCCCGTGAAGAAGGATATGTAGTGCGTTGCTCGTTTTTCTACGGGTTCGACGGCGGTGGCTGGGGCGCCGAGGACGGTGGGCGCGGCGGCGAGGAGCGCGACGAAGAGAGTGGATAGAGGAGCCATTTTTTGGGAAAGGTGTGCTGGGAGGATGAGGGATGAAAGTGGATGTTATGAAGAGTAGATTGGATTGCTGAGAATGGTGTGTTTGATGGTTTGATAGAGCTGTTGTGTTAGGTATACATACATACTGGGGGCGTTTCTTTTATATTCACGGTCTGAAAGATCGTGTACCTTCCTTACCTACTCTCTCATTCCTCATGTCTCATTCTCAGGTCGTGTCTGACATCGGCAACGAAAAAAAGGTACAGCCACAGTGGTGTGAGGTGGTTGTGTTGCAACATTGCCAGGGGGTTTCGGAGCCGTTGCGCAGTCAAAGTGCGGATTCGGTCGTCGCCGAATACTTTTGAAGGATTGCCGAGACGAGCGCTGAAGGTAGGTGGCGCTGTGATGATGGCTGAGCCAAGAACCGCTGGAGTGGGGGGACATGAAGAGCGTTAGCGCGGCTTGAATCATGCGGCTCTTCACTGTGCAAGTGCCAAAGAAACTGCATGGTGGGTACCTTACATAAACGAGCCATTCCGAATCAGCTTCGCGGTAATATTTTGACAGCTGCAGACAATGCGGCTGAACCGCTTCACAATGCAACGTCCACCCTGCATAACGGAAGCTAGCAATGCGGGCGGTCGTCACAGCTGAACAATCCCTGACATAAGGTGTCTGAAAAGTTCTTCGTGGTGGTGTCAAGGTCGAGGGTCAACCACCGAGTAATCGCCCCGCCTCACCGAGAGATTACAACGAGCGACAATGCAATGACAGGTGCCAGTCAGCAGGAGGCTATGTCTCATAGATCTCATCGAGCAATGGCAAGCTATTATTTTCTGTTGGACTTCTACTGTGTCCTTGTACATGGCATTTGTGCAGATTAGGGAGACAGCGTAGCGTGGAAACGTTGTTCGACACTTTTCACTTGCTGCTGACACCGACTTGTGAAGTCAGACTGTAATTCGCCTCATCTTCTGATATTGTGTGGTACTTGAGTATGTCGTCGTCTACGGCGATGAATGAGCACGCTGGGACTGTAACGTCTTGTTTTGAATTGTCTGGAGCTGTGGTGAGCTTTTGGTTAAGTGTGACACAGAGGTCTTGCTCATATGTTGAGAAGGAGGCTCTTGGCCCCGAGTAGCGACTAGTGCGTCTGCTATTATTTGCAGATCGATTACATAGAGAGAAATCTGACGCGTGCTATACGCTCGTTTCCACTCCGTACGATATCGTACTCCAACTGAGCGTTGGTATTGCATGAAATCATTGCTCGCAGGCTCTGCACCGTAGTAGTAAGGTTTCTGTTAACCACAATCACTTTATGATGTGTCATGATCTGCACTGAGGGTATGACCAAAGGTGGTTATTTCATGTATTTACATCATCCACTTGCTCGTTATCCCGAAAGACATGCGGCAGTGTGGATGCCGCCCGCCATTCCTCCTAAGCCAGATAACACGGCACTCGCACCTCCTGTTGCAACTGCCGCAGCTCCTGCAAATAGACCTGACAATACCTTCGCCCAAGCCGCTGCCTCGCTACACGAGTCACTGTCGTACGAGATGATGTCAATGTTGATTGTGTCAGTTGCTTTCCAGTCCAGTTGCTCTTGAAAGGCTATTTGCATCTGAACTTTGATGCTCGCAGGAAACGGCGCTTTGTAGATGATCCAATCACTATCCCACGGCGCTTGTGTATAGCCCTTAGTAGTGCTGTTTATCTCGGGATTGAGTCTTTTCGAAATCGCCTCGGAAATCAGCTTGATTCGTTTTGGATCGTAGCCAGGGTCGGAGGAGGATTGCCCCGCTCTCCAGTCAATTCGAACACTGTGGTATTCGCCGGCGTATTGCTTCATCTTCTGATCGATGATCACCTCTTTTGCACCCGATCCTTCCTCGGGATTGAGAGTCCCTATCCAGTAGTAAACATTACTGATTAAGCCCTCAACTCGCTCATTTCGTATGCCCTTTTTCATCTCCTCAGCTGAGATTTGGACATCGACTTTCTCTTTACTGATGGAGAACTGGGTGCGGCGAATTTGGCGCTGCTTGCGAGTGCAGAAATAGTCGGCAGAACACCGGTAGTACCATCCGGAGTGAGGGAAATTTAGAGATGTCCTGGACTTATAGCAACGCATGTCGTGATCGCCCAGAGACGCAATGCCCGTAGCGTTGGTCGTGGGGTCCCCTTCGGGGGACAGGCTGTGTACCCAGAAACGTCTTTGCAGCTGAGCAAAGTTGGCGTTGATCCGATCGTCTTGCTTGCCCGCCGTCCATTCGACGAAGGCACCACCCATGGAATCGACTCGTTGGCTGTCGGGATAAGAGGGAGTGGCAACCGCGTCCCATTCAAAGGACGCTTTGTTGCGAGTGTGGTCAAATGTGTCATGATAGAGAGCAAAGCTGATGTGTTCGACAATATCTTTTTCGTCGGCTTCTTTGGTCTTGTACTTTCTGCAATCGGCTAGATAAACCACTGTAGATGTGTATGTCAGTATCGTCGCTGTAAGGCGGTAAACCGATCGACATACCTTCATCTCTTGTGTCGGCAGCTCGGTTCTCAGACTCGTCTCGTACTTCCAGCGTGGCTGGCGCCACAATAGTCAGAGAAGTAGCTACATGCACGCCGAGTAGTAATTGTACTAAGAGAGTGATCGGCCCCATGCTGCGAGCAGTGGTGTTTCGAAAACTCTCGAGGGTTAAAATAGTGCAAAAAACAATAAAGCGTGAGAATATTCTTGACGTTGATGACGGGTGTAGAAGTACAGAGACAATAGTTAAAATATACTATCACGGCTTCATGCCCTCCCAGGAACGGCGCTGTGTACCATCCCTGCTCCATGAGGCTGAAGCGTAGTGCAAGCGAGCTGCTAAACTCCAGTGTCACCGAGTAATCGGCGAGATGATGTTACATTCTCTGCTCTACGATGTACCGCAACCGTGCAATCTAGTGACATGGGTCTTCCTGAGCATATTTAGCTAGAAATAGGTTCGCGTGTCTCATATACTTAGAAGAAGAGCGTCTGATTGGCGGAGTTTTGAACCGTAATCCTGGTTTGCCAAGCACCGATGCTCGGCCACAACCGATGACCTGATGGCCTGAGGTTATTCTAGAAGCGTTTTCGTCCAGCTTCTGAATCCTTCCAACATAAACCAATAGCCTTAGAGATCTGGCAGAGTTGAGAGAAGCTGGGTGTGGATAGACAGCCCGCCCTTAGCGGGGCTGGGCGCAGAAACTTGGCTCGTCATACATTCAGTTAGGAATGGCGCATGTAAGACGGCGGTGAGCAGCCAGGTACCTTGTCTTATAGTCGCATTTTACCAAGACCAAGAACTACACGGTAATGAGGCTGAATGCTCAGCTCGGCGACATTGTAACTGTCCAGAACCACATGTGCAAGAACCACGGGTACAAAAATAATGGTATGTCTCGCTGCCGAAGGCGTTCAAGAAACCACTGCCTTTTAACAATTGCATTCACTTTATCCTTTACTCAATTTTCTTTGCCAACACCACAATGGCGAAGCTTTCCAGGTCTGCAAGCCCCTTTGATAATGACTACGAGTCATATGAAAATACTCGCGATACAGCAAGGCTGCGCACTGAATACGACATGCACGCTGCTCCAACACCGTCCGAAAAGAAGGGCCCCAACCCGAAAACCGAACGCTTGATCTTTATCATCCGACTCATCTTGCGCATCATCTCTTTCCTCATTGCCAGCTCTATTATGGCTGTGTTGGCATACAGTGCGTGGCTCTATCGTACTACCAAGAACGCCGATGTGGAAATCGCTGGAGACCACCATGGGTTCCAGAGTATATGGGTAACAGGATTGAAGATGAGGCCTACATATGTACTGCTAGGCGTGTCCTGTGCAGCGACGCTTCTTAATCTGGTCATACTTGTCGCCAACTTCTCCAAGGCAGTATGTTGTTTTGATCCTACATTGTATCGCAGCTTCTGACATTTACTAGATTCGACGAATCACAGATGTGAGCAACTTGGTCACAGCAATTGCCTCGGTTGTTGGCTGCCTCCTCTACATAGGCGTCGGCGCCTGGTACAAGAGCGATGACTGGAACAAGGAGATGAACATGGACGTCACATCATACGTATGTCGCCACCGGGGCAACCAGTCCTTACACAAGGTACTCGGCAACATGGGTCTACTATGTGGCGCACTTAGATACGCGTGGTGGGCAATTCTGTTTGGAGTTTCAATTGAGCTCTTTTCCTTGGCCACCTTGGGTTGGGGGGTTATGGTGGCTAAGAGAAGGGGAGCATATGCGATGATCTAGACGTGGTTCTCCAACATGAGATGCTGTAACGGATCGGCTGGAATATTGTGGGAATGATAACTAGGACCACTTGGAGACTTCGCTTATGATTGAGCAAGTGCATCGAGTGGAACTCCAAAATCTAGAACTTATACTCTCTAAATGTTACACAGCCTGTCTAGTATAAACGTGCAGAGAGCTGGTATGAATCTCAGGTTTCCTTCTTGCCACAAATGACGAGGATATAAGTGTCACGATTGAACCAGCAGATTTGGCGTTTGGTCAGCCAAGCCTGTCGAGAAAACGGTTGCCGGCAGCGGCCCGAAGCGCAAAGCACTTGAGTGCCCAACGAAGCTCACCAATTAGTAGAACGCCTTCGCACTAAATCTGTCCCTGATCGTCAACGATCCACTTTGTTTCCGGAAACTATGAAACGGGCAAACCTGCCCCTTCGACTGATTACTAGGATACCAAGCTGCCGCACATCGCACATCTCACACACATATAGACGCGTTCTCGAGCCACGCACATGGTTGTCCACAATGACCATGACGAGTTGTATCGCCCGCACTCTCCCAGCTGACAGTTTTGAGAAGCTTTCCTTACAAGAGAAGATTGAAGAAGAACGCATTCCCGGCTACAAAGCAGAAAGGTTCTATCCGGTGCGGTTAGGCGAGGTATTCAACTCTCGGTACCAGGTCGTTGCCAAGCTCGGGTTCGGCACGGCCTCGACTATCTGGCTTTGTCGCGATCTTGAGTATGTATTCTAGAAAGCCTTCCACTTTCTCGTCTTCGGGAACCATCCCTCTGCTGACAGATTCATGCATTCATTAGAGCAAACCTTCTCCTAACCCTCAAAATCTGCATCACGCAACAAGGTGCCACAAAGGTGGACAATGAAGTGACCATCTCCCGATACTTCAGTGGCATCGATGCCGAACATCTTGGAAAGGACCTGCTGCGTCTCGTACTGGACGACTTCCAGATAACGGGCCCTCATGGGATGCATCACTGCTTGCTCTTCGCTCCACTGGGCCTAAACTTCACGGACTTTCGAAATCTGTTTCAAGACAAGGCGCTGAACAAGGAACTATTGCAAAAAACGCTGCAACTTGTCCTTGTCGGCCTTGACTCTCTGCACCAGGCTGGCGTTGTGCATACAGGTATTTTTCTTTACCCGTTCATCTTACCGAGTCGGCTAGCTGATTTATTTATCCAATTGCAAGACCTGTCTCCCAATAACATCCTCCTGGGTGCCCCAGACCCGTCGGTGTTTGCAGAAATCGAAAAGGCCGAGCTTGAGCATCCGTCTCCCCGCAAAATTCTCCTGGATCGATCAATCTATTGTTCCCGCACTATGCCCATCACCAGTGGGCTATTGAAAATCTGCGATTTTGGTGCAGCTAGGATTGGGGAGAAACATGTGGGAGATGTTATGCCAGGCGTTTACCGAGCGCCTGAAATCATCATGGGCATGGAGTGGAATTCCAAGATTGATATATGGTCTTTTGGGGTCATGGTTCGTAACGTGTTATTTTGTTAAACCATGCCGATGCATGCTGACGTTACATAGATCTGGGACCTGTTCGAAGGAGGTAGCTTGTTCCGCGCCGTAAAGCAAGGTCATCTCAACGATGAGCAGCATCTTGCTGAGATGGTTTCTCTGCTAGGACCCCCACCCAGAAGCTTCCTTCAGCGAAGCGAAACGAGCCGTCAGTATTGGGACGCACAAGGTACAGTCATGCTACAACCGCGGAGTCCAACACTTGATTAATAAGGAACAAAGGGAATTGGATTGCCTCAACGCCGATTCCCTGTCAAACACTCGAAACACGCGAGAAACGTCTAAAGGGCAAAGACCAAGACTTACTACTTGCGCTTATTAGAAAAGTCTTGCGCTGGCTTCCAGAGGAACGAGCTTCAGCAGAAGATCTCATCGGCGACGAATTCTTTGTGTAGTACGGTTTCAGAACTCCATGTAAACTATGGTGATGTAAAGGGCGGGTTTGAATTCAAGTCGCGCGAACGCTTTGTCTCGGAGCAAATGGTATCATCCAAGCAGACCCTATCCTAAACGCCAAGAAACAATACCTAGTATGCTCTCTTATAAATAGCTCAAATATCAAAGTCCTTTCTAAGAATCTCTTGCACTTCCAGATCCATCTTCTTCTCAATCATGCGTGCAGCTACGAGATTACCGACTTTGTTGACTAACTGTTCTCGGACCTCATCGAGGTCTGGTGCGGTGTACGTTCCCTCTTGTTGCTCCCTTTGTTTCCTCTCTCTCACGCTTTTCGGTACTAGGGCTGGGAAGGAGCCTACGAGAACCGCAAGCAGTATCTCGGCGTCGTGTCTTGTGCTTTCGTCGGCAAGCTTTTTAGCGAGAAAGTCATCGTTGTACATCTTGATGTTTGGTAGGATAAGTCCTCTCAGTGCGTCGCCGGCACCGAGGACTAGGAGCAATGCTTGAAGTGCGCCAAAATGTGTTCCAACTGATTTGTCGGGGTCCATGAACTGCTTCAAGCAAGTGCGTGCGATGCGTGCCTTGAGACCTTGGTTCGACGACGCGTGCTTCCGGCAAATATCTCGAAGTAGGTGGGCTGCAAGCGTTCGCAGGTAGAAGGCGTCTTGATTGGCGCGGTTGTGGTCGGGCATGGTTCCATTTAGTGTCTCGGAAGAAGCATTGGATGGTGCAGGGTTTGCCGGTCCTACTTTGCCGCCCGTACAGCACGTTAAGATGGGTGGTACCATATATGCGACATAGGGATCAAGGTAGATGGCTTGGTTCTTCAGCAACGCCTCTGCGGCACGCATCATCTGTGTCAATATGAACAGATTCTTCATGTTGTGAGTAACCTTTTCGGCTATGAAGCTAAGGAGGTATGTCGTCAGCTGATGAATGCCCGGCTCTGTCGAGATGGCCGCAAGTGCTGCATTCTGCCATTCGATATTCGTTTCGTCGATAAGAGCGCCCGACAGCTTGTTGAAAAGCTCTTGGGATTCTTTGGAAAGGACATGCTTGACCAGCGGTTTGACGTTGACGTTGTCCAGGCCATTGGCCGCGGCCAAGTGAGGATTCGCGTTGGGCCCCTTGGGCAAGAGATCACCGGTGTTTGTATTGGGGTTCTGGGGTATTGAAGGCTGGACTCCTTCGACAGCGAGCCAGTGGGCAGTGAAGGTGATTTCTCGTGGCACCTTGGGCAGCGGGGCATTGATGAGCTTCTCGAAATCGACTTCCTCGTCCTCAACATAGTACAAGGGCTGGCCGGGACCCAGCGAAGCCTCGCCGAAGCGCAGCGGTCGGGTAGATTCGTAGCCGTACAGAGGTTCCACATTCAACACCTTCAGGGCATTGGATATGTCCTGTGTGCTCAGTGTTGTCCGCTTCCCGTGCCGCATAAACTTAAGGGCCTCCTCCAGCACCTGGGCCAACCGGAAGTCGACGTCGCGCGCCAGCTCTTCTACCACGTTGTCGGCGAGTGAGGCGATGCCCACAGATTCGGCCACGTCTCGTACATTGTCGGGGTTCCAGACCGAAGACATGTTGGCGGGGCGCAGTGCGATGTGTGAGGTATGGGTGGAACTGGTGGGGCTGTCGAATGCGGGCGCGCTGAGTCTAATGAAGCGAAATTGGTGGACGAAGCCGATGGACGGGCGGAGAGGGTATCACCAGGCGGGTGACGCAGAGACGGATGATGTGATTGCTAGCCCTACGACCCAGTGAGGCACATTTCGGACGCGCGCATGCGACAGTAGTGAACAGCGCCGCCGAGTGTTGAAGACGGTCGCTTTTGGATTTGATTTGAAGTGCGTGCTGGATGGACGGATACAGGCAACTGGGCGGAAGTACGACGTCGAGGCGGAATTGGCGTAGAGTGAGTCTGTTACAAAGGAAGGCGCGATAGTCCTTAGGCTTGGCGCGCCGTCACGTCCAAGCGCGCCTGCCCTGTCGTCACCCTCACCTCGACCGCTTCCCACATCCGAACCCCGACGTCTTTCACACCGATGGACATGCTCGCCACAGCTGCATCTATCCATCTCGACATGTCTTTGTCAAAAAGGCAGAGTGAGGCCGTGTCGACTGGCCAGCCGTTTGCTTCACTCGAAAGGAGACAAACATGGTGCCCTCATCACCTGCCGACCGTTCCAAGGGCTAGCACGGGACAGCGCGCAATTCTACGAGCCAACAGAAGACGGTAGCAGCACGGGTGCGCGGCGTCTAGTCAGGCCTTGTATCAAATAGACGTACTCGTGTATCCATCTTGACAAGATGGCTTTGTAGACCGCCATTTCAGAATGCTACATTTTGAGCCAAAGCATTCTCCCCCAAGCACCTTGCGCAAGGACCTGTGCGGCTGCGGATCATGTTCCCCGCCGCCTGATTAATCGCAAGCAGTACTCAACCTTGTCCCGTCTTGTCACACAATTCTGTCGACTGTCGCTCGCCGTGCTCTTACCCGTCGACACGTTGTGTACCGCGGTTGAGCATGTCGTATTCTACACTCAATCCCAAGCTCTCTTCCGCTCGGGGAAGATGCCCATTTGCCGCTTGTACATCCTCTCTACCAAATCAGCATC
>JAESFQ010000098.1_pt1 | contig 33849 bp, 26 predicted proteins | sample 9269431 | NCBI WGS metagenome assembly JAESFQ01 (sample SAMN14502588, study PRJNA617103) | algae metagenome | isolation source: Plectolyngbya sp. WJT66-NPBG17 and co-occurring heterotrophs from well... | place: USA: Mojave Desert, Joshua Tree National Park, California | collected 2006-08-06 | reverse complement strand
AAAGTATCAGCCAAGGAGACAGCGTATCTCAAGCCGAGTTCATCAACGAACTCTTTGGAGTGAGTGCTTAAAGCAATACGAACGAGACCGGTTCGCTTGTCACTTTGAAATCCTTGCGACACAACCAGAAAGGCGCATTGGGTGTGATTTCGTTTGTGATGCCATATGATTATCTCAGTGGTCGAGAGTTTCTACTGTCAGGCGGCGGCGACGGCGGCACTCAGTACGATTTAGAATTTTTCTATTTCTATCCGCTTAGCCCGAACTTAGCGATCGTGCCTTCGTTCTACACAATCTTCAATGCCAACAACTTCAACAGCAATCCGACTGTGTTTATCGGCAACATACGGACGCAGTTTAGTTTCTAGCTTCGGCTGTACTTCTGGCGTTTTCCCCCTCTGATAAATTTGACTAAATTTGACGATCGAGAGGGTTTTCTCGATTCAGTTCTTTCTCTGGGCAGTGTGCGAACGGAAAACAGCTTCGTACACTAAAAGTTCTGTCTAGAGAGTTGAGCTATGCCGTTTCAACCGCCCACTGTTTTTCGTGCTTTGCGATCGCGAAATTATCGGCTGTTTTTTGCCGGACAAGGATTGTCGCTGATCGGAACTTGGATGACACAAACCGCAGTGATTTGGCTGGTTTATCATTTGACCAACTCCGCACTGATGCTGGGTGTCATTGGTTTTGCTCAACAGATTCCGAATTTTTTTCTCAGCCCATTTGCGGGTGTGTTGGTTGATCGCTGGAATCGTCGCAATACGCTAGTTGCAACACAAGTGCTATCGATGTTGCAATCACTGGTGCTAACAATCTTGGCATTTTTAGGCACGATCGAGATTTGGCATATCATTGCGCTGAGTGTTTTTCAAGGCTGCATAAATGCGGTCGATATGCCGACTCGCCAATCCTTTGTGGTGGAATTAGTCGAGAAGCGTGAAGATCTAGGCAATGCGATCGCGCTTAATTCTTCAATTTTTAATAGCGCCCGATTGTTAGGGCCTGCGATCGCGGGATTGCTCGTTGCAGCCGTGGGAACAACGGCTTGTTTTGCGATCGACACAGTAAGTTACTTTGCGGTATTGCTTGGATTGTTGGCGATAAGACTGCAACCTAAACCAATTTCCGCAGGGACAGCAAGGGCGGGAGTTTTGGAACAGTTGCGAGAAGGGTTCGCATACGCATTTGAATTTCCGCCGATTCGAGCAATCATACTGTTGGTCGGATTGATCAGCTTAGTTGGAATGCCCTACAACGTTTTAGCTCCCATTTTTGCAACTCAGTTTCTAGGGGGTGGAGCAGAAACGCTTGGTTTTTTGATGGCGGCTTCTGGACTGGGTGCGCTTTGTTCAGCAATCTATTTAGGATCGCGGCGGAGCATCGTCGGGCTTGGGAAATTAATGGCGATCGCACCTGCAATTTTTGGAATCGCGATCATTGTATTTTCGCAATCTAGAACGCTCTGGTTATCATTGATTGCGCTATTCTTTGCAGGAGCAAGTTTGATTCTGCAATCAACTTCAGGAAATACAATTTTACAAACGATCGTGGATGAAGATAAGCGCGGTCGTGTGATGAGTTTGTATACGCTCGCATTTACGAGCATGGTCACGTTTGGTAATCTTCTCGCCGGAAGTTTAGCCAGCCGAATCGGTGCGCCGAATACATTGGTAATGGGTGGAATTATTTGCATTGCTGGTTCACTCTTCTTTGGGCAACAATTGCCCGCGCTCCGCCAGATTGTGATTCCAATTTACACGCGGTTAGGAATTATGCAAGCTCCCCACCCGTATCAACCTCACCCGTAACGGAGGGTTATTGTGACGACTGCTACTGCTGATCGCGTTTCGCTCAAAACCTGGATCGGTGTTTTCGGAACCGTTTTGGGTGCATTCATGGCAGTGTTGGATATTCAAATCACCAACTCATCTCTCAGAGATATCCAAGCTGCATTAGGCGCAACGTTAGAAGAAGGCTCTTGGATTTCGACTTCTTACTTGGTTGCAGAAATTATTGTGATTCCATTGACCGGATGGTTGTCACAAGTGTTTTCAGTGCGTCGATATTTGCTAGTGAATGCGACGCTGTTTGTCTTTTTCTCGATCGCTTGTGCTTTCGCGTGGAATCTACCCTCTATGATCGTGGCGCGGGCGTGTCAGGGATTTACAGGCGGTATTCTAATTCCAATGTCATTCACAGTGTTGTTAACAACGCTGCCACCCTCGAAGCAGCCGATCGGAATGGCATTGTTCGGAATTACCGCAACCTTTGCGCCTTCGATCGGCCCAACATTCGGTGGCTGGCTCACTGAAAATTTCAGTTGGCACTATGTTTTTTATATCAATCTGATTCCAGGATTGATGTTACTTGCTGCTGTTTGGTATGCGATCGATCCTCGACCGATGCAGCTAAACTTGCTCAAACAAGGCGACTGGGGCGGAATTATTGCAATGGCGATTGGGCTTGGATCGCTGCAAGTAGTCTTAGAAGAAGGAAGCCGCAAAGATTGGTTTAGTTCAGATCTGATATTACGTTTGTCGATTCTTGCGGTGATTTTCTTGTCGCTCTTTTTCACGATCGAACTCACTCGCAAACGTCCTTTTATTAACTTGCGATTGCTAAAAGAACGAAACTTTGGTTTAGCGAGTGTTGTGAATGTGAGTTTGGGCTTAGGACTCTATGGCTCAGTTTACATTCTGCCGCTGTATCTGGGACAGATCCAAGGTTACACCGCAATGCAGATCGGTGAAGTTCTAATGTGGGTTGGATTTCCTCAACTGTTCGTTATTCCTTTCGTTCCCAAACTGATGCAGAAAATTGATGTTCGGATTCTCATCGGAACCGGAGTGAGCTTGTTTGCCGTAAGTTGTTTTATGAATTCCACCCTGACAAGCAACTCTGGAATTGATCAACTCCGTTGGTCACAGCTTGTTCGTGCAATGGGGCAACCGTTGATTATGGTTCCGCTCTCGACGGTTGCAACCGCTGGATTGCCTACTGCTCAAGCCGGATCAGCATCGGGATTGTTTAACATGATGCGAAATTTGGGAGGCTCGTTTGGGATCGCAGCCGTCGCAACTCTACTGACCCAACGCGAACAGTTCCACTCGAATCGTCTCGGTGAAGCCGTTTCACAATTCAATCCAGCCGCTCAAGAAGCAATCAATCAAGCAACTCAATATTTTGTGAGTCGGGGTGCAGATCTTACAACGGCGCAAAGTCAGGCGATCGCTTCGATCGCGAATCGAGTCCGCCAGCAAGCCTACATTCAAGCATTCAACGATTGTTTCTATTTCATTGGAATTGCATTGTTAGTCAGCGGAATTGCAGTTCTATTCTTCAAGAAAGTCAAAGCATCAGGAATGTCTGCGGGGCATTAACTTATCAAATAGAAAATGTACTAAAGTTGCGATCGCCAACTTTAAAGGCACGAATCTTAGAACAAAAATTCGATACATTCTTTTTATTGTCTTTAACTGAAACGAATTATTAATTTTGAGACCACTTCATTCGCGATCGAAGTTTTCCAACTTATCCTGCAAGCCTTTCTCTATCCTTCAGAAGATTTCTTTACATAAAGTGAGCTTTACTTTGAGCGATGGGAAAAATAGATAGAGAAAATCCTAGGCAAATTATAGAAGCCTAAATCCAGGAAAATTAGGCATGATAGTTGATGATTCTTCAACCGACTCTCCTAGCAGTTTACTTGGCATTCGTAGCCGGATGCGCTTTAGCGGACGGTTAGATGTCTTCACCAGGGGGCAGCAGTGGAGCTTATATCTTTATATGGGACGGCTCATCTGGGCAACGGGTGGTCCTCATCCTCGTCGTCGCTGGCATCGCTATTTGACTCAGCACTGTCCGCAACTCAGCCCAGCCTCGATCGCGCTTCCAGCCGACGCACCTTGCCAGGATTATCAAGCCCTTGCGGTCTTGGTCAAACGTCAGCAAGTCAGTCCAGAGCAAGCCGTTGCCGTGATTCGCAGCACTGTGATCGATGTTCTATTCGACATCATCCAGCAAGAAGAAACCAAGCCCGTTACGTTCAAATCCGATGCCCAAGATATGTTAGAGGCATCATTGGCACTGCTCAACGCAGAACAACTGCTCAGTGAAGTGCAGCAGCAGTGGAACACTTGGCGATCGCTTGGACTTGCCGATCATTCTCCCAACCTCGCACCCGTTCTGCGTCACCCCGAACAACTCCAAGAACACGCACCCGAAAAAGTCTACAAAATGCTTGTGTCGCTTGTGGATGGTCGGCGTACCCTGCGAGATTTGGCGATGCTGATGAAGCAAGACTTCCTGCAACTGACGCGCGTTCTTGTGCCGCTGTACCGCAAAGGACTCATTGCCCTGACCAAAATTCCTGATCTCACGTCTCCGGGTGTAGCACGTCCAGGGAATGTTCCAATTTCTGGTTCGACCTCTGGCATTCCCGCTTCTGGAACCGATCGACCGCGAAACGCGACGCAACTCCCCCGGATTGTATCCTCGCCGCCGCTCCCAGGTTCAAACAATGCACCCCTGATTGCCTGCATCGACGACAGCTTGCGGGAATGTCAAGTCATGGAGCGCATCCTCACCAAAGCAGGCTACCAATTTGTAGGAATTCAGGACTCCATTCAGGCATTGCCGACCTTACTGGAAAGAAAACCTGGGTTGATTTTCCTCGACTTGGTGATGCCGATCGCGAATGGATACGAAATCTGCGCCCAAATTCGCCGTGTTTCTACGTTCAAAGATGTACCGATTGTTATTTTGACCAGCAACGACGGAATCATAGATCGAGTCCGGGCAAAATTTGTTGGATCTTCGGGATTTCTAGCCAAGCCAGTCGATGTCGATCGCGTGTTAGCCGTCGCGCGAAAAGTACTGCCCATTCACGATTGAACGACCACACACCCCTCAATCTCAAATCATCGGAGAAACCTATGAAAACGGTACTGGTTGTTGAAGATAGTATGACCGAGATGCAGCTACTCACGAGCTATCTGCAAAAAGCAGGATTGATCGTGGTCAGCGCTCAAAGTGGCGAAGAAGCGCAAACCAAACTCATGGCTCAAATGCCTGACTTAATTGTGCTGGATGTGATTCTACCCGGTCAAAGCGGCTTTGAACTCTGCCGCGAGCTCAAAGCCGACCCGAAAACCAGTCAGATCCCGGTTGTCATCTGTTCAACCAAAGATACGGATGTCGATATGATGTGGGGCAATTTGCTTGGCGCAAACGCTTATCTCACCAAGCCCGTAGATCCAGCAGCGCTCCTCAGCACGCTTCGTCAATTTATGGTGATTTAACGGAGGAACGATGCCTGAACTTTTTGAATTGACGCAGTCACGCTCGCGTGCACCAGAGGCACCGCCTCTTTCAACGGCTTCGATTACCAGTTTGGACTCTCTCTTGAGTCCACCTGCTGTGACGGCTCGATCACAGAAATTTTTGCGGTTCCGTCTCGCTCCTACTCAGTCGATGCTCCTGCCCGTGGAAGAAATCACCGCCGTACAAACGATTTCGATTTCTGACATTCTACCTGTGCCTCAGATGAGTGCCTGTGTTATGGGAATGTCCAACTGGCGAGAAGAAGCCCTCTGGCTCGTTGATCTAGCTCAACAGCTAGGATTCAGCGCGATCGCACAACAAGCTCAACAACTGACCAATCTAAGCGCGATCGTCGTGCAATCTAGTAGCAAATCGCTTGGTTTAGTCGTTCCAGAGATTGGTGAAATCGAAGAACACTATCCAGACACATTGCTGAATCCCTCACCTGATCTGTTCTCAAGCCAAACTTCCTCATTTATCAAAGGATATTTTCGGCATGACCGCAGCGTTGTTTTAGATACTGCGGCTGTGATGCGAGATCCGGCTTTACATACTCACCATTTAAATTCGCTTTAAGTTTTTTCCCTAGCCTCCAGGAGATTTGCCATGTCCGCGTCGCGTCGTAATGAACCTACCCTTGATATGTCCTCCATGTTTTCAGCAGAACCCACACTTGAAGAATTCACCACTTTTCTGTCAGAGACTCCCGTTGAAACGAACAGCATCAACTCTGTGATCGGTTTCGATGAACCCGCTGAATACACCAACGGCAATGGTACGAGTCGAGCAGAACCGGAGGACGCAGGGCGAGAAATCCAGCAGGTTGTAACCGCGCTGACCGGATTGAAATCAGAACTCAAACGCGCAGGGCTCCTAGATAAACCCTACGTTCAAAACCTGTTTCGCCAAGTTGCCGAATTCGCTGCCACTCAGCCCAAGAAATCGAATCAGCAAGGCGCATTGAGAGAATTGCATTATCAGCGCAAACAACTGAGCGCGATCGCGGCTCAGATGCGGCAAATGCCTGATCTCGATGCTTTGTTAAAAGTACTCACCAAAGTTGCGCGCGAAGCGCTGAAAGTTGATCGTGTAATCATTTATCGGTTTGGCTTGCAAGACAGCGGCTCGATCGTTGCCGAATCGATCCAACGAGGCTGGACACCTGCGCTCGGCGAATCTCCCTCCCTCACTTGCTTTTGCTTTGATCAACCTGAAGACTATGTGAAACATCAAGTCGTTGTCGTTGAAGATGTCAATCGCGTCGAGTTGATGCCATACCAACATCAACTCCTCGAACAACTGCAAGTCAAAGCAAGTCTAAGCTTACCGATTCGCATCTTTGGACAAGCTTGGGGGTTGCTGGTCGTTCATCAATGTTCGCGTACCCGACTCTGGCAGGAAGTTGAGATCAATCTCCTGCATCAACTCTGCCTAGAACTCACCATCAATCTACAGCAATCTGAGTTTTCAGCGAAATTAAACCAGCAAAACGAAGCAGAACAAACCGTCTTCAAAGTCATTGATCGCATTCGTCGATCTCTGGACATCGATACCGTTTTTCGCACCACAACGCAAGAAGTTCGGCAGCTATTGAAAGCCGATCGAGTTAGTATTTATCGATTTGAAGAAGATTGGAGTGGTGAATTTGTCGCAGAATCGACTGCACCGGGCTGGACTTCCCTGCTTCAAGAACAGATCGACAATCCCATTCTGAAGCAAAACATCAGTGAATGTAGTGCAAAATCTTTAGGTAATGGGTCTGTGCGTCTGACTGATACCTATCTTCAGCAAACTCAAGGCGGCAAGTTGGCAAAAGGAACAGCCTTCCGATCGGTAAACGATATCTATGAAGCAGGTTTCTCACCTTGTTACATTGAGATGCTAGAGCGCTATCAAGCAAAAGCTTATGTGATCGTGCCAATTGTCCAAAATCAGAAGCTTTGGGGATTGTTAGCCGCGTACCAAAATTCGGCTCCTCGCCATTGGCGAGATACAGAGATCTCGCTGATGACGCGACTTGGAACACAGTTAGGGGTTGCAATTCAACAAGCTGAAAACCTTGAGCAGCTACAATCACAGACCGACCAACTCTCGAAAGTCGCTGAACGTGAGCGCGCGGCTGCACGAGTTGTCGAGAGAATTCGGACTTCGCTTGATCTCAACACCATTTTTAAGACTGCGACTCAAGAAGTTCGGCAGTTTCTGAACACCGATCGCGTCGGTGTATACCGTTTTAACCCAGACTGGAGTGGCGAATTTCTTTCAGAGTCGGTCACACCGGGCTGGGTTTCTCTGATGGAAGAGCAGATGGAAAACTCTGCTCTCAAGGAAAATGTGAGCGATTGCGACATCAAAACGATCGGTAAAGCAAAATCGATCGATACCTACTTACAACAAACACAAGGTGGTGCGTACACGAAAGGCGCAAACTTTAGAGCTGTTTCAGACATCTACAAAGCTGGATTCTCGCCGTGCTATTTGGGCGTATTGGAACGCTATCAGGCGAAAGCTTACATCATCGTCCCAATCATGCAAGGGGAAAAGCTGTGGGGATTGTTGGCAGCGTATCAAAATACAGGAGTGCGACATTGGGAAGAGTCTGAAATCACTTTGATGATTCAGATTGGTGCTCAGCTTGGTGTTGCAATCCAGCAAGCAGAGTATTTGAAACAAGTTGAAGCTCAAACTAAACAATTGGCGAAATCGGCAGCCCGGGAACGTAACTTTATTCGCGTGATCGACCAGGTGAATAAATCTGTGTTGGAAAAAATCCGCCAGTTTGACGACATTGAAATATTTTTTGGACAAACCACGCAGCAGATTCGTCAATTTTTGCAGGTTGATCGCATTGCCATTTACCGCTTTAACGAGGATTGGAGTGGAGCTTTTGTTTCAGAATCCGTTGCACCCGGTTGGTTACGCTTAGTGGGAGGTGATCTTCACACTGCTTGGGATGACACACATTTGCAAGAAACTCAAGGCGGACGATATCGCAACAATGAGAGTTTTGTGGTCGATGATATCTACAATGCAGGACTTCTGTCGAGCCACATCGAGATGCTGGAACAGTTCCAAGCCAAGGCATACATGATTGTGCCAATTTTCTCAGGGCAGAAGCTTTGGGGATTGATGGGCGCGTATCAGAACAGCGCTGCACGCCAGTGGGAAGAGTCAGAAGTGAATTTGCTGGCTCAACTTGGAGCGCAGTTAGGGGTTGCCATTCAGCAATCTGAGTATCTCTCACAAATTCAGCGGCAAGCAGAACGCGAAAAAATTCTCGCTAAAGTCAGCGATCGCATTCGTCAGCCGATCGACATTGTGGGGCAGTCTTCTGACATTAATTCAATCTTTCAGCTGGGAACGCAAGACATTCGGCAACTTCTGAAAGTCGATCGTGCTGCAATCTACCGCTTTAATCCGGACTGGAGTGGTGATTTCATCTATGAGTCAGTCACGAGCGGCTGGGGCAAGCTAGTTGGAACTGAGATCGGAACCAACGTGAAAGATACTTATCTGCGTGAAACTCAAGGCGGACGATATCGCAACAATGAGAGTTTAGCGATCAATGATATCCACAATGCAGGGCATGACTCTTGTCACATTGAGCTTTTGGAAAAGTTTGAGGCAAGAGCTTACGTTCTGGTTCCAATCTTTAAAAATCAAGAACTCTGGGGAATTCTAGCGGTCTATCAAAATAGTGGGGCTCGTCATTGGAAAGAAGCGGATGTCGTTCTCCTGAATCAAATTGCTGGACAGTTTGGAGTTGTGCTTGAACAAGTGGAATCGCTTGAAAAACTCAGAATGCAGTCCGAACAGCTTACTCAAGCGGCTGAACGTGAGAAGACTGCAAAAGAACAACTGCAAATGCAAGTGATTCAACTGCTGGCAGCGATTAAACCTGTGTTCTCAGGCGATTTAACCGTTCGAGTTCCAGTGGTTGAGAATGAAGTGGGTACGATCGCAGATGCCTACAACAACACAATTCAGAGCTTGCGGAAGATTGTGGCTCAGGTGCAAACCACTTCTACAAAAGTGACCAATACTTCTCGTAGTAGCAGCGGTGCAATCACAAAGCTTACTCAGCAAGCGGAAGAGCAGTTACAAGAAGTGACTCGCGCCTTGGAACAGCTTCAAGCGATGGTGAGTTCAACACAAGCGGTAGCAGCAAATGCTCGACAAGTTGAAACTGCACTCCAGCAAGCTAATCAAACCGTTCGTTCTGGTGATACTGCGATGAACCGTACTGTCGATGGAATTCTCGCCATTCGAGAAACCGTTGCTGAGACGAGCAAAAAAATTAAGCGATTAAGTGAGTCTTCTCAAAAGATCTCGAAAGTGGTCAGCTTGATTAGCAGTTTCACGACACAAACTCAGTTGTTAGCGTTGAATGCTTCGATCGAGGCAACACGCGCAGGCGAGTACGGACGAGGATTTACGGTTGTGGCGGATGAAGTGCGATCGCTAGCACGACAATCCGCCGATGCAACACGCGAAATCGAAAAGCTGGCGCAGGAGATTCAATCTGAAACCAGTGCGGTTGCGACTGCGATGGATACTGGAATTCAGCAAGTGGTGAGCGGAACTGGATTGGTGAATGAAACTCGCCAGCAATTGACTGAGATCATCAATGCAACCGCGCAAATTAGTCAATTGGTACAGGGAATCACGCAAGCAACACTCGCGCAGACTCAGCAATCTAAATTGGTTACGCAATCGATGACAGATGTGGCAACGCTGGCAAGTAAAAACTCTGCTCAGTCGAGTCAAATTTCCTCGTCGTTCCAAGAGTTGCTGAACACGGCTCAACAACTGCAAATCAGTGTTGGACAATTCAAAGTAAGTTAGGAAGTTTGGGGTTAAGTTCTGTGTTAGCACTGTGCTGATCCGGAGCTTAACCCTTTCAGCATTTTCTCGCCCAAATCTAGCCCTCCAAGTCCCCTATGGTTTCCGACGCTAAACTCCGTGAACAAACTTACTCGTATTTTCTGACTGAAGCACAGGATTTACTGCAATCGATCGAGCAAAATCTGTTTTCGCTCCGCCAAGATCGCCCTGTGGCAAAAGTCCACGAACTGATGCGAGCATCTCACACGCTCAAAGGTGCAGCCGCTAGCGTCGGATTCGAGAGCATGAAATCGATCGCGCATTCGTTTGAGGATGTGTTTAAGGCATTTTATAAACCCGAAGTCGAGATTGATGCAGAGCTAGAAGCATTGCTGTATGAAGGGTATGACTGTTTGCGAATGCCCTTGACAACTGCGATTTCGGGTGTGCAGTGCCAAGATGCTGAATTGCTGAAGCGAGCTGAAGCGATTTTTTCTAAAATTCGGAAAAAGCTCGGTAAGCATTTTGATGCAGGTGTTGCATTGCCCACTTCAGTTGAGCTAGGGTTTGATATTGTTCAATCCTTGTTTGAAACGGGGGTGCGAGAGCGGCTCGAACACTTGGCAATGGCGATCGCAGAAGGGAATCCAACCACGATCGCACAAGCGCTACAAACACAGGCGGAAGTTTTCTTAGGACTAGCAGAATCGCTGAATTTGACTGGATTCGGTGCGATCGCTCAAACTACTTTGACAGCGCTAAAACGTCAGCCAAACCAAGTCCAGGAAATTGCTCAAGCAGCACTAGCAGATTTTCGGCAGGGACAGATTGCGGTTTTGAGCGGTGATCGGACATCAGGCGGTGAAGTTTCCGCTTCGCTCAAACAACTGGCAGGATTGGCTGCTGGTCAGAGACCAAGTCGAGATGAGCCTCAAGCGGCTCAAAATACTTGGGCAAGATTGAAGCGGTTTTTTCGGCGTTCAACGATCAAACATTCTCCATCAATTAAAGCTGAACCATCTCAAAGTTTCTCGGAGCTGAATGACCTATTTGTGGTCGATTCCGCGCTTGAAGAATTAGCAACTCAGTTTGAATCACTGGAACAGACATCTACCAATGATGCAGACTTGGGATTTGAACTGGGGGATGAGCCTTCGACTCAGGTAGAGCCTAACTTACCTAGCAACGTTGTTCAACATAGTACTGCTGCACCGCAATCTGTTCCTCAAAAATCTACTGCTCAAGATACCATTCGCGTTAATCTAGCGCATCTAGAATCACTGAACTTTATCACCAGCGACCTTCTGATTCATCAAAACCAGCAATTGCTTCAAGATGAGCGGCTTCAAGTCATGCTGGTGAATTTGCTCGATCGACTTGATCATCATCAGCAAGTCCTATCGCAGTTGCGCGATTTGGCACTTGTATCTCCAGAGCGGTTATCTCAAGGGATTCAGTTTTTATCAGCGGGAAGCAATCTAAAGCAGAAATTCGATTCGCTTGAACTCGATCGATATAACGAGCTTCATCTCCTGTTGCAAACTGCTTTGACGGAGGCAGAACAACTTGAAACATTGGCTGAAGCGATCGACTTTTTAGCACGAGAGTCTCGATTGGCACGGAGTAAGCAAGGGCGGCTGTTGACGAACCTGCGCGATGATTTGATGACCGTTCGGATGATGCCGATCGGAACTATCTTCAATCGATTTCCATCGGTGATTCAACAACTGAGCGAAACTCACGGCAAAACAGTGAAATTGCGGCTAGTTGGAACTCAGGTCATGGTAGATAAAGCATTGGCAGACAAACTTTACGATCCATTACTGCACTTAGTTCGGAATGCGTTTGATCACGGGATCGAGCCGGATGCAGTGCGACAAAGACAAGGCAAAGCGATCGGTGAAATTGAAATTCGCGCTTATCAGCAGGGAAACCGTACCTTTGTTGAAGTGAGTGATGATGGGCGAGGGATAGATTTGCAAGCAATCTGTCAGCGTGGATTTGAACAACAGCGATTGTCTTCTAATCAGTCCGCTCATTTTCCTCAAGCTGAACTGTTGAATCTGCTATTTGAGCCTGGTTTTTCGACCTCTCAAGGAGTGACGGATTTATCAGGGCGAGGGGTTGGTTTAGATGTAGTGCGATCGCAGATGAAAGCCATGCAAGGCAATGTGGCGGTCACATTTGTTCCCAATCAAGGGACAACCTTTTCGATGCAGTTGCCGCTGACTTTGATTAGTGCACGATTGCTGATTTGTCAGGCAGGACAGGGAATCTATGGCATGATTTCTGAGGAAGTTGCTCAGATTGTCTCATCGGACATTTCAGAGATTGAACAACTTGGCAAGCAGCGCGTTTTACGCTGGCGCTATGACGGTGAAGAACAGACAGTTCCAATTCATCCGCTCTCTCGTGCGGTCACTTACACAAATTGGCTAGCTGGAATGCAGTCCGGGGGAAATGAGGGACTTGGAACTGCTCCAACTCTGACTTCATCAATCCTGATTCTCAAACACCAAAATTCTTGGATCGGGATCGAGGTCGATCGCGTTTTGGGTGAACAAGAACTGGTGTTGCGACCTGTGGGAAGCGCGATCGCACCACCGAGCTACGTCTACGGTTGTAGTGTTCTAGGAGATGGTCGATCGCTGTTGGCAATCGATGGAGTGGGATTGATTGAGCAGAATCAAACGAAATCCAATTCTGTGCCCGCGCCACCTCAGCCAGCGGCAACACAATCAACGAAATCTGTTTTGGTCGTTGATGATTCGATGACAGTGCGACAAGTGGTCGTAGCAACGCTAGATAGTGCAGGATATCAAGTGATTCAGGCACAGGATGGATTAGATGCGATCGCACAGTTGCAGCGACATCCTGAGATTCAATTGATTACTTGTGATGTCGAGATGCCGCGTCTCAATGGATTTGAGTTTTTGATGCGATATCAACAAGAAGCACAACTGCCTCAAGTTCCGGTCATTATGTTGACTTCCCGCAGCAATGAAAAGCATCAACAGTTGGCAAAGCAATTAGGGGCAGCGGCATATCGAACAAAGCCATTTGATCAGGGTGAATTGGTTCAGCTAGTCAATCAGTTGATTGAAGGAAGGGTGGCGCAATGAGTCACGTTATAGATCATCCTCAAACACCCAGTCAGAAAGAAACCGTTCGATTAGTGACTTTCGCGATCGCAAGTTATCGATTGGGATTGCCGCTCGACAGTGTTTTGCGCGTGGTGAATGCTCCAGATGAATTACGATCGCAAACCTCAGAAATTCTGGAGTTGCTGCCGCTGGGACATCATACGATCTCGGTGTTGAATCTGCGATCGCAATTGAGCTTGGCTCAGGGACAGACCGTTCAAAGAACAGCGGCAGAAGGCGATTTTTTGGTCGTTGCAAAAGCTGGCGAGGAACTCTGTGCAATCCGGGTTGATGCGCCGCCCGATATTATCGCGGTTGCTGCGGCAACGATTCGACAGTTACCTGCTCCCTATCGTCAAGGTCATCCGCTCAGTATTGCAAGTCAAGTCGTTGTGTTGCCGCAAGGGAAGGCGACACTGGCGATCTTTCTGCTAGAAATGAAGCGGGTGTTAGCAATGTTGGGAAGTGCAAATTATTCAATTAGCGATCGCTGAATCGGCTTAAAAACGATATTTCCAACAGCTTTCCAGCCAATTTACTAAGGTTCGCCGTGGGATTATGGCTTGTCTCATGACGCTCCATAATTGCACGAGTACGATCGCGCTTTCGACTTGAACGATTAGCGGTTGATAGGCAGTGCAAGAACAGGAAATTCCGAGTTCGCACAGGCGATGATAAATTTGCCAGCGATGACAGCCTTCGATCGTGAGTTGGATTGGATAGGGTGTGGAATCTAGATTCATGTCAAGTTTTCAATAGGAAATCTTTTTCAATAAATTTGAAGAGCAGAGGTGTGCAGACTCTGAAGACTGCACACTTTTGTAAGGATGTTGCTCAATCTGCCTGTCTTGTTCGTCTGGCTCCGATTGTTCGGCTTCTGTTTGCTTGACCCAATTGATAATCGTGTTGTGGCTAATTCCAGTAGCACGCCCGATCGCTCTAAATCCAACTCCATCACGATACATCTTTAAGCAAATCTGCTTGGCATCCTCTGAGTATCCTTTTGTTGAGCGAGATTCGACGAATTGACGACCGCAAACTTTACAGCGATAGTTTTGTTTTCCTCGGCAGTGACCGTTTTTATTGATATGAGTAGAACTACATTGAGGACAATTCATTACTTCACTGTGCAATGCTATCTTTTACAAAATCAATATCGAATAAATTAGTTATCTTCTAAATTGAACAAAACAAAATAGTTTCTCATTTGACGCAAGGAATAGACTGATTGAAACTTGATTTTCATTGAAAAGTATGAGTCAATCATGGGGAAGTAAGAAGTTTAATAACCTTACTGTTTGATGCTTACGAAAGGCAGATTACATCACGTTTTAAGTGTTGTGCTTCTTGTACCAAACATCCTCAGTGAACAGGAGAATGTCATGTCTGAGACTCAAGTTCTGATGCGTCCCTTTGGTCAAATTGTTGACAATCCAGTTTCTTTAGACCACGCGGTTACTGAACCAGTTTGTGAGGGATTAAACTCACTTTTGGCTAGTTTTCAAGCTTTGTATTTGCAGTATCAAAAGCATCATTTTGTTGTTGAAGGGGCTGAATTTTACTCTTTGCATCAGTTCTTTCAAGAGAGTTACGAAGCAGTTCAGGGACACGCTCATGAAATTGGTGAGCGGCTAGAAGGATTGGGTGGAGTTCCTATCGCTAGTTTTTCTAAATTGTCTGAGTTGTGCTGTTTTGCACCAGAGCCGGATGGCGCTTATAGTTGTCGATCGATGTTGGAACATGATTTGGTGGGCGAACAGGCGGTGATTGATCTGCTTCGTCGTCAGGCAACCCAAGCAGAAAGCATTGGAGATCGGGCAACCCGCTATTTGCTCGAAAAAATCTTGCTCACGACCGAGGATAGAGCGTTTCACATTGCCCACTTCCTAGCACCGGATAGCTTGAAGCGTTAGGCACTTTCTGATTTCACCATGTAGGTTCCTCCTAAAAACAACATTAGTTTTGGCAGCAACTCCGATTTTGAGGAGTGTAATCTAAGACCTCTTCTCTGTAGTTTGAGCGGGATTTGTGATCCCAGCACTCGGATACAGGAAGGGGTTTTGTGTGAGTTAGAGAAGATAGCCACTGTTGAAATTTCTTCTCAATAAGAAAGATAGGCTAATTGAGAACAAACGTCAAGGTTTGTTCGATCGAGTTTTCAGCTTGTTTTAGAGATCGATCACTTTTCTGGTGAGAAGAGTCGCGTCCAGATATAAAACGGGCTGAAGAGTCTACCGATAAAGAATTGCAGTTCGCAAGCGGCGATCAGATCTTCTGAATTGCGATGTTTGAGTGTGTGAGATGCAATTTTTTGCAGATCGTTGACAAGTAATAAAGGAAAGACGAAAGGGCGTTGCCAAGCTTGATAGCGGAGCATTCTGAAACGATGCTGGCTCAACCCAATGACTTTTAGGAAGTTCATTAGATAAGCTTTTTCCAATCGCCACTTGGGAATTTTGTGAACGATCGACATTTCAGCGTTGTACCAAATTTCCCAGCTTGCAGATTTAATTTTCCATAGCGCTTCAGTTTCCTCGCCTTTGAGGGCAAATCCACGCCCAACCGGCCCTTGAATAATTTGAGCGCCGATCGCGTGATCAAGCCATGCTTGTTTGCGGATCACAAGACCTGCACCAACGGGCATTCCTCTACGGTGCGAGTCGTAGCGAAAAGAGTGTTTGCGAAGCATCGTTGGCATATAGTGAGCAATGCGATCGAAGTTTGGAGGTGGCTCGATTTCGTAGTCTGGTAAGATGCGGCTACCATACGCACCCACAGTCAGATGAGTCTGTCCAAATTCGCAAGCTTTCGCCACCCAATCGGGAGCGGGAAGAGTGTCATCGTCTAGAAAACCGATGAATGTTCCTTTTGCTTCTTGAATCGCGCGTTTTCTAGCGATCGCGGCTCCTTGTTGAAGTTCCAAAACGTAGTGCAGTTCGCAGATGGGAAGCCAATCAGCTTGGTATCGCTGCACGATTTCAACTGTATTATCAGTGCTGTTGTTATCTACGATGAGAACTTCCCAGCGAATTGAATCGGTGTGTTGCTGCGATCGTAATTCGTCGAGCAGTACAGGAAGCCGTTCTGCGGCGTTAAATGTCCGAATCGCAACGGTGAAATCGAGCGGCAGCATAGAGCAATTTTTCCTGAAAGGGCAGGCTAATTTCTCTATAAAGTGCCCAAAAGAACATAGACAAGAAAAAAGCAGGGTCGATCAAATTTGATCAACCCTGCTTTTTCAGCGGGTAAAGCTATCCAGCAAAAATTGAAGTTTTCGCTTGCTCGTTCAGTAGAACTTGTCCTTTACCATCCATGCTGAAATCGTGGCCAGGCTCGTATCCTTGAGTGATTAAACGGCGGTAGATCGTGATTGAAGTGATTCGGCGGATTTCTCGCATCACATAACCCGGAATCACAGTCTCGATCGCCCAGCAGAATGCCAGTTGATCTGTCCAAACTAAACGCTCTAAACTCACAATCACCATGCCTGCAACCTCTCGTAACGTGAGGCGGCTTCTCAAATTCGCAATCACTGCTTTGCCAATTTCAGTGTTTCGAGTCGCAAACGCACAGGTGAGTCTACTTAATTCTTGATCCAGTTCTAAGCTGCTAGTGTCTTGCACGGATTGTTTCTTCTCCCAAAGATTCTGAAATGTGTCGTTACAACGGAAGTTTGTAAGAGTATATCCTGGGATAGATTTATAGTCTTGAAGAAATAACTAGCGTAACGAAACTTTACATTGGGGGGGTGTTATGGATTGCCATAACAAAACCCCGCTGGCTGTTAATGAACCAACGGGGCTGCAAAAAGTTTCAGAACGTTAACCCCAGGAATCGAGGTCAAGTGCGGCTGATCCGCCTTGTTCTAGCTGGGTGAGGATTTTACCTAACTGCCACCACACAAGCCAAGTCGTCCCGATCGTTAATGGAAGCGCGATCGCATAAGCTAGCTGAGTTGGAAATCCGAAAATTTCGACCCCTGCGGCAAGAAAGAAGAATGAGCCACCCGCCATTCCGAGGAACGGGGTAAAAAGCGCAAGTCCACGCATCTTGGCAAGGCTACGAGTCGATCGATTTGCTGACCATTCTTTTACGGATTGTTTTAAGACCGCTTCAAATGCCAGCCCGGAGGCAATACTCGCAAGCAATCCGGCAACGAGTAGAAGATAAGGAGGCTGAGGAAATAAGTATTGCACGGCGGATATATGAGGGATTAAGGGAGTCAGGAAAGATTTCCTTCGTCCCCATATCCTACCGTTCTAGCTTGATCCCCGTCAAAGAAGAGACGGTTGGGATCAAGGCGGCAGCGGGCGACAATTCAGCGATCGCGCCCAATGCGGCTGTCCAAAGTCGCGCAGGTTTAATGTCATCTTTGACCAATTGCCACAGTCGTTGGACTTCTTCGGTATGAAGGCGATCGTCTTCAGTGAGCGCGATCAGCAGTTGACGACGGAGAAACTGACCTTCATCTGAAAGTAAGTACTGCAAGCCGAGTTGAGCAGTTGGAAGAATGTCAAAGTTAGAATCCGATCGAGCGATCGAGATCATATTTTCCAATCGCTGCCACTGGAATTTGCCATCTTTGAATAGCACGTCGATTAGGCGACGACGTAACCGAGGAGATTCCCCAGTCAGTAGCCGCCGTGCAACGTAGGGGTAAGCAATTTCAACAATTTTGAAGTTGGGATCGAGGGTAATTGCTAAGCCTTCTTGAGTCACTAGCGATCGGATAATCAGCGCAAACTTAGCGGGAACGCGGAACGGATAATCGTACATCAACTCGCTAAAGCGATCGGTAGTCGTTTTGAAGTTGAAGTTTCCGACGCTTTCGCCCATCATGTCACCGAGTACGGATTCAAGAGCGGGCACGATCGGGTAAATGTCGGTTCCAGGTGCGAGAAAACCAAGTTTGACAAAATCGTGTGCGAGATCGACGTAATCTTTGTTGATTAAGTGAACGACTGCATCGACCAGCGTTTCCTTCGCTTCTTCTTCAAGCTGATCCATCATGCCGAAATCGATGTACGCTATCTGCCCACCGCCCGGAGTGGGAACCGCAAATAAATTGCCAGGATGCGGATCGGCGTGGAAGAAGCCAAATTCTAGAAGTTGACGTAAGCCAGCCGTGACCCCAATGCGAATGATTGCATTTGGATCGGCTCCAGCGGCACGAATACGATCGACATCGGTTAATTTATAGCCGTTGATCCACTCCAATACGAGAACGTGCTGAGAGGTGTAGCGCCAATAAATTGAGGGCACTTTCACAGAAAGATCGGTGCGGAAATTTGCGGCGAATTTTTCAGCGTTGCGTCCTTCGTTGAGATAGTCGATTTCCTCAAAAAGCTTGGTTCCAAACTCATCGACGATCAGAGTGAGATCGTGTCCCAAATTTAACGGCAACCAGGGAGCCAACCAACCCGCAGCCCAACGCATCAGATAGAGATCGAGCGTTAGGGTAGGCAGAAGATTCGGGCGTTGAACTTTGACCGCGACTTCTTCACCGCTCTTGAGTTTGGCGCGATAGACTTGACCGAGCGAGGCAGCCGCGATCGGGTTTGGAGAAATTTCTGCGAAGAGTTCATCGACATCGGCATCGAGTTCAGTTTCGATGATGCGAAAGGCGATGTCGTTTGGGAACGGCGGTAGCTGGTCTTGCAGCTTGATCAGTTCGTCTAGAAAGTCGCGTCGAATTAGGTCAGGACGAGTTGAAAGCGCCTGCCCGACTTTAATAAAGGTGGGCCCGAGTTTGGTTAAAATTTGCCGGAGTTGAGCGGCACGTTTATATTTATTACCTTCTTTTACACCTTGCCAGTCGTCCCACTTCAGACCCAGGATGAACCCGACAAATAGGAGGGTGACTCGAAGCGCACGCCAAATTACCTGCCAAGGGCGCAAGCGATAATGATTTGCGATCGCGGACGAGTCATAACGTTTGAGTTGAAAAAGCGGAGTTCGAGCCACGGTTTTATCTGCCTCTTTCTCGATCGAGGAAAGCAATCACCCGCAGCAATGCGATCGTCATTTTTTCACCCTTAACAAGCTCAAATTGTCAGAGGTTCCGGGACTACCCCGGTGTCTCACTGCTCGCGATGATTACTATTCTTTATGTTTCATCTCATTCTAGTATATAAAACTACAACTTTTTAAGGCGGAAATCCGATGGTTTCTATCTACTAGAAGCAAGATTTTACAAGACGTTCACGCGATCGAGGCTCAAGTTTATCTAACCGAGGCAATCTTTCAAACCGTAAATCACTTGGTCTTGCTGCTCGTATGAGAGTTCGGGGAACATCGGCAGCGACAGGACTTGATCGGCGGCTCGATCGCTTTCGGATAATTGTCCGGGCTGATAGCCAAGCGGCTTGTACACGGGCTGTAAATGTAAAGGAAGCGGGTAGTAAATCATCGAATTTACGCCCTTCGTTAACAGATCGCTCTTGAGTTTGTCTCGATCGTGTTCGACGCGAATGGTGTATTGGTTCCAAACGCTGCGACCGCCTTCCAAAGCTTCGGGTGCAACAATTCCTGGAATCGGGGCGAGGAGAGAATGATAGCGATCGGCGATTTCTTGACGCTGTTGGTTCCAGAGATCGAGATAACGGAGTTTGATCTGAAGAATGACCGCTTGAACGGCATCAAGGCGGCTATTTACGCCGAGTTCTTCGTGATAGTAGCCGCTGTAGCGCCCGTGATCTCGAAGCATTTTTAGCTTTGCGGCGATCTTTGGATTGTTCGTTGTGATTGCGCCACCGTCGCCACACGCGCCCAAATTTTTAGTTGGATAAAAGCTGAAACAGCCGATTTGCCCGATGCTTCCGACTCGTTTTCCTGCCCATTCTGCTCCGGTGGATTGGGCGCAGTCTTCGATCACGAATAAATTGTGGGCGTTTGCGATCGACATTAATCGCGTCATATCCACAGGCTGACCGAACAAATGCACCGGGATAATCGCTTTCGTTTTTTCGGTGATGGCGGACTCGATTTGATTGAGATCGAGGTTAAAGGTTTTTGGATCGATGTCGATAAAGACAGGAGTTGCACCGACCGCGCTGATCGTTTCTGCTGTGGCGATGAAGGTAAATGGAGAGGTGATCACTTCATCGCCTGCACCGATATTCAGCGATCGGAGGGCGAGGAAAAGCGCATCGGTTCCGGAATTGCAGGCGATCGTAATTTCAGAACCGATGTATTGAGCGAATTGGGTTTCAAAATTCTCGATCGCGGCTCCGCCAATGTATCGACCGGATGCCAGCACGTCTAAAACCGCTTGATTGATTTCTGAGCCAATGACTTTGAATTGTTCGGACAGATCAAATGGGGGAATTGTATTCACTCGGTTACACCACGCACCTGTAATGATTGGTCTTATCCTTTAGACCGGGAAGGTTTGAGTTTGGTTTCATCAAATCTTGAATCTAAAGATATCAGGCAAGGGGAAAATCAATCAATGAATTTGGCGATTCAAGCAGTTTGGGCGATCGGGTTAATTCTGGCGGCGGTTGCGATCTCATCGTGGCAGCGACTTGGACTAGAAGGTAGTTTGATTTTGGCAGCGGCACGATCGATCATTCAGCTATCTGTAGTGGGATACGTTCTAGCAGTCGTGTTTGCGCCGCCTCAAAGTCCATTTTTAATCGTGTTTGTGTTGGCGGTATTGCTGATGATTAGCGCGATCGTCACTCGAAATCGGATTAGTCAAAGACTGCCAATCTTGCCTTGGATTATTGGATCATTTTTGATTACCACGATCGTTACGGTGGCGTATGTTCAAGTGATCGTGGTGCAGCCGCAAACCTGGTACGAGCCGCGATTTTTGATTCCATTGGGCGCGATCGTGCTTTCTCAGGCGATTAACGCGGCGACGATTTCAGGAGAACGGTTCTTTACTGCGCTGAATTCTAACGCGCTTGAAATCGAGACGCATTTGAGTCTAGGCGCGACTCCAAAGCAAGCGATCGGGCAATACCGCAAAGAGGCGATTCGGGCGGGAGTGCTACCTGTCATTAACGCGATGTCGATCGTCGGATTGGCAACGCTGCCGGAACTTCTCAGCGGTCAGCTTTTAGGAGGCGCAGATCCGATTCAGGCAACGGCAATTCAAATCGTAATTCTATTCACGGCGGCGTTTTCGACGCTGTTAGCAACGCTGCTTGTGACTGATGGAATTTGGCGAAACTTTTTTAATCATCAGGCGCAGTTGATTCGATGGTGATTTGCTCCAATCAGCGATACACTGAGGGCAATCTTTTACTCGATCGAGTGGTTAGCGTTGAATCCTCATTTTTATCGATCGATTCCAGCGTTCTTCAAAGGCATCGCTCTCTTCACTCCGGGAGGGGATTTAATCTATTGCATCGACCCGGACAAAAAAGGGCGATGGCATTTGAATCTCTGTACTGCCCTGCAAGATGTTTTAGAACTTCCCGAACCGCCTCATTTTCTAGTGCCTTGTTATACAGCAACGCTCGATCGATGGCTTGATGCGCCTTCGCATCAAGTCCGAGTCTTTGCGGAAGCTTATCCGCCTGTGTTTCGGTATCGATCGTTGTTAAATACCGTGTTTGAATCAGGCGATTTGCCATGGCAGATTGCGCCATCGCAAGAAATTTGCGATCCCATTATTCTCGAAACGTATCGTCATCAGTTTCCGCAGCTTTGGGAAAATCATGATTTGGTGATGCGATATGAACCTGCTCCGACAGTGCAACCTGCCGCACCTGCTTCTCCTTATCCGCAAGGCTTTGTGCTGCGATTGTTTGTATCCGGCTATAGTGCTGCAACGGCGAGAATTTTGCAGACCCTACACGCGCTTTTAGAACAATCTCTCGACAGTCCCTACACCCTAAAAGTAATTGATATTTTCAAACACCCAGAGCAAGCAGAAACCGATCAGATTTCCGCAACGCCTACACTAATAAAGGTGTATCCGCGTCCGGTGCGTCGAATTGTCGGAAATTTAGATGATGCCGATCGTGTTTTACGCTTGCTGGGCGGATTAAATGAAGGAATGCGAGATGATTGATGCCATTTTAGAAAAAGCGCGATCGGGATTTGATTTATCCCTTGAAGAAGGGGTAACGTTGTTGAAATCAAAGGAGACTGAGCAGATTCGAGCGGTGAGCGATCGCTTACGTCAAGAACAATCGGGCAACACTGTAACCTATGTGATCAATCGCAACATCAACTACACGAACATCTGTGAGCAACACTGTAGTTTCTGTGCGTTCCGAAGAGATGACGGAGATGAAGGCGCTTACTGGTTGGATTGGTCACAGATTTTAGAAAAGGCGACGGATGCAGTAAAGCGTGGAGCAACTGAGATTTGTATGCAGGGTGGACTAAATCCAACTGCAAAAATTAATGGTAGTTCGTTGCAGTACTATCAAAAGCTAATTGATACGATCAAATCTGAGTTTCCCACCTTACATCTCCATGCCTTTTCACCCCAGGAAGTTCAATTCATTGCACGAGAAGATCAGCTAACCTTTGCAGAAGTGATTGCCGCACTGAGAGATGCGGGTGTCGATTCGATGCCGGGAACCGCTGCGGAAGTGTTAGATGATCAGGTTCGCAAGGTTCTTTGTCCTGAAAAGATTGATAGTGAAACCTGGATCGAGATTGTTCGGACAACACACGAACAAGGAGTTCCAACCACGAGTACAATGTTATCCGGGCACATTGAAACCCCAGAACAACAGATTCAGCATTTAGAAAAACTACGATCGCTGCAACAATCCGCAAAGCAAGCCGGACACGCTGGAATCACAGAGTTTATTCTGCTTCCTTTTGTCGGTCAAGAAGCTCCAAAACCCTTACGTCGTCGGGTCGGACACGATCAGCCGATTCTACCCGATGCGTTGCTGCTTACTGCTGTTGCTCGAATTTACCTTGGAAATTGGATTCCGAACCATCAGCCGAGTTGGGTGAAGTTGGGGCTCTCTGGAGCAGTCGAAGCTTTGAACTGGGGCTGTAATGACATTGGTGGAACATTGATGGAAGAGCATATTACAACAATGGCAGGCGCGATCGGGGGAACCTGCATGGAAGTTGAGACCTTGCAAAGCGCGATCGCATCTCTCGATCGACCTTACCAACAGCGAGATACGTTATATCGATCGATCTCGACTTCTTTGCACCAATCTGCATAGACTTTGCTACAGTAGCAACGGCAATATAATTTGACTTGTCGTTTTCATGAACGCCCCGACTAAACCTCGACCTCAGAAGCAAAAACCTCCTTTACCCCTGACGATTGGTGCAGCGGCTGCACTCGTGGGCGGAGGCGCGATTGCGTATTGGGCACTCACCCGCCAACAGCAGTTAAGCGTCATGCCAATTGGGGCAAACGCGATTCCACAGGATGCGTTGATGGTCATGTCGGTTTCGACTGATCCAGGAAAGTGGCAGCAGCTTCGAGAATTTGGCACGCCGCGATCTCAAGCCGCATTTGATCAGAATTTGGCACAATTGCGCGATCGCTTTCTTAAAAGTCGCGGGTTAGATTACCAGCGCGATGTGCAGCCTTGGATCGGCAAAGAAGTAACGATGGCGTTTTTGCCGCCTCAAGCTGGAGTGGATGTCCCGCCACCTGGTCAAGCCGCTCCGCCTGCGAATCCTCAACCAGCCGTGATGATATTACCGATCGCGGATGCCCTCAAAGCGAAAGACGTTTTAGAACAGTCTCCAGCCACCAAAGGCGGAAAATGGACAGAGCGCGATTATAAAGGCGTAAAAGTTCGGGAATCTCAGGAATCACCGACTCAGAGCGCTTCGATCGCGGTTTTAGATACGACTCAAGTGATCGTTGCGAACAATCCGACTGCGATCGATCGCGCGATCGATACCGTCAAAGGTGGAACATCACTCGCGCAAACACCAGGATATGGAGATGCGCTAACGCAAATCAAATCGAATGATGCGATCGCAAGGTTATACGTCAACATTCCCGCTGCCGCAAACACATCCGCTTCAAACTCAAGTCGTCCAGTCCCACCGCAAACACTCGCACAACTGCAACAAAATCAAGGATTAGCCGCAACAGCAACACTTGCAAACGAGGGAATTCAATTCAAAAGTGTCTCTTGGTTGAAACCGGATAGTCAACGCAAGTTTGATACAAATAACAATGCGAAGATGATTCCAACTCGATTGCCAGGGGACACGCTGATGATGGCATCGGGTGGCAATTTAAGACGATCCTGGCAGGACTACACGCAAGGCGTTTCTGCAAACCCGATTCAGTTTGTGAATCCAGAAGCATTAAAGCAAGGAATTCGGACAACTGTCGGACTCGATTTGGAGAAAGATTTGCTGAATTGGATGCAGGGTGAGTACTCGTTGGCGTTGCTGCCTGCACCTCAAGGTGCGCCCGCAAATCTGCCTGCAAGTTTAGTCCTAATGGTGCAAACTAGCGATCGACGAGCCGCAGAATCAACCCTGAAGAAACTCGACGATGTGATGGCGAACAAATACGCCTTTAAGGTCGAAGAGTCGAAGATTGAAGGGCAATCGGTGGTGAACTGGTCGTTACCTGCTGCAAGTGTGAACATTACGCGCGGCTGGCTAGATGGCGATGTCGCGTTTCTATCGCTGGGTGCGCCCGTTGCAGGCTCGTTTTTGCCGAAACCGCCGACAACTTTGGCAGAAAGCGAGCTGTTCCGCAGGAGTACGCAATCCGAACTCGGTGCAAACAATGGTCATTTCTTTGTCGATATGGATCGGGTGCTGAAACTTCAGAATTTCCCGCTGCTTCAGATTCCTGCAGCCAATCGAGCCGTATTGGAAGCGATTCGAGCGATTGGTGTGACCGCTGCAATTACCAGCGATCGCACTTCTCGATATGATGTGTTCGTCTCGTTGCAGAAAGGCAATAAGCCTGGAGCTTTACCCTAAGCGAGTTTGACCATAGGGACAGAGAGAAAGAACGACACAGCAATCGCAGTGCGGATTTCGATAAAAGCAACAGCGCTGACCGTGAAGCATCAGAACTTCGTGGTTGTCGTAAACCTGTTGGGCTGTCCATTCTGCGGGCAGTTGTGCCTCTAGCAAGTCGTGAGCCGGAGAAACCGCTGTCGTTTCGGGAATCAAGCCGAGTCGAATTGCGACGCGATGATGATGACTATCGACAGGTAAAGCGCGTCGTCGGAGATTGCTAAAGGCGAGAACGGCAGCACTAGTTTTACGCCCAATGCCGGGAAATGATTCTAGCCAATTTCGCGCCTCTTCGACGCTCAGGTCTGCTAGAAAATCAAGGGACAATTCGCCTCGCTGTGCAGTGATTTGCTGCAAGATTTGTTTGAGACGCAGCGCTTTTTGGTCTGCCCAAGTGCAAGACGCGATCGCGGTTTCAATCTCTTTTTCTGAACTATCGCGCACCGCTTCCCAGGTCGGAAATTTCGCTTTGAGCTGCCTGAATGCGCGATTGGAGTCTGCATTTTTTGTGCGATGAGAAAGCAAGGCTGACACTAATTCGCTCATTGGATCAAGGCTGTGAAAATAAGGAATCGGACAGCCGTAAGCTTCACAGAGACGATCGTGAATTTGGATCAGTTTTTGCTGGAGTTCGGGAGTAACTAAGGGTTTTCGCGATCGCATAAAAAAGGGATGAAAGCCTTATATTTAGCAATTCATCCCTAAGCTTGAACTCCCCTTCGTGAGAGATTTAGAACGGCGAGAGGCTGATCGATTTCACTCGTTTTACATCTTTGGGTAGTATAAATTGAAACGCATTCGCTGAAATGGTTGGATTCACGGTTCGACGCTGAATCGTTTCGGTCATCACTAAATCAAGTCCGCTTGCATTTCCATTCAGCCGAATTTGTTTGATCAGTGCATCAACTGGATTGATTGCCATCCCGTAAGTAAAGCCGCGCTGTCGATCGGGATAGCTGTATACCACCCATTCCCCGCTGTTCGTCCGCTCAGTTTTGCCCCTTACTTCTGCTGGAATCATTGCGCCCAATTTTTGTTGCAGCGCTTCACTGCCAAAACCACCCACAGCATTAACGTCTTTCATGTTTGAAGCCATCATCATGTACAGTATTGATGACATTCCAACAATGAAATTATCATCCCTCTTACCGAACTCTGCATAGCTCATCGTTGTAAACTGCTTCAAATCAGCACGATGAATCGACACAGTACGCCCGTCAGAAACGATCGTAAATTTCGGAGTTGTCTCATTTCCAAGTCTAACTTCTGAGCGAAAACGATTGGGAGCTTGCACGATCGTTTTTGTCTGAAACTGAATTTTTGCAGCGATTCCGCTTCCTTTGCCGTCGATCTCAGTGACGGATTCAGTTTGAAATGCAGAGACGTTTAATGCTTTTTCAGCCGCTTTGAATAGTAAGGTGAGATCTGATCGATTGGTCGATCGGGTTTGAGCAAGAGTTTGTGACGAAGCTGGAGACAGACTCGCGATTGGCGCACCAATCAAAACGGTCATCGCTAAAGTCAACGTTCCCAATCGAGAAATACAACGCATAAAGAGGCTCTTTAATAGTCTGAGTCACCTTATCGTAAGCGGGAGCAATTCGATTCACCAAGCCTAAAGCTTCGGATTTACAAAAAATTATCACATTCGATCGAAACTGCATCCTGTTCCCTCTTCCCAGAGTGCAGTTCCGATTAGGCTCCAATCTAGAGAGACTTCACAAGCGAATCATCATACAAAGACTTAACATCAAGCGGCTGCGGCACCACTTTGAAATCATAGGCAGCTTTTGCAACCAGTTCAAAGCTCTTGATCGCATTGTTCGGATTCTCAGGATTAAAGCCGATCGTTTTGTTGCCTTCAATGTCAAATAGTGTAATTCCTGTCAGTTGTTCCCGAAGTTCTTCAGGTTTGATGCCTAATCGACTCGATGCCGCCGCGATCGCATCTGTGTCTCCAGATTTCAGTAGTTTGATTCCTTGATCAGCAGCTTTCAGAAACGCGATTAGATCGGCTCTACGCTCAGTAATCAATTTCGGGCGCGTCACCAACACATCTGCAATTAAATTCGTCCCTTTGGAGCTAAAAATAACTTCCCCGCCGCTTTCTTTCGCTGCTTTAGTCAAGAACGGCTCATAGGTCACAGCCGCATCAACTCGTTTCGCGCTAAACGCAGTCGCCGCATCAGATGCAGGTATATCTCTGATATCGATATCCTTCTCGGTCAGCCCACTTTTTTCGAGGTACGCCCGCAGCAAGACTTTCTGAAATAACACATCTTCTCGCGCCAATGTTTTGCCTTTGAGATCTGCCGCAGTTTTGATCCCACGCCCAAGAATGCCATCTGCACCGTTTGAGTAGTCGCAAAGGAAGATGATTTTCAGATTTGGGTCTTTTCCAGCCATCTGAATCACATCGCCTGCGGTCATCCAAGCGAGATCCGTTTTACCCGATAGAAAAGCCGTAATTTGCTCAGTGTTCGACTGAAACAGAATGTCTTCGATCGTCAATCCTGCTTGCTTATAGAAGTCTTTTTTGACGGTCACATGATGACCTGAATAGCCTGACCAGGGATTTGTGCTAGCCGTTAGAGATCGAGTTTGTGCAGGACTATTGGTAGCAGTGTTGTTCGAGGGAGAACAAGCAACTGTCCAGAACAAAGCAATCAATGCGAAGGCGAACAGCTTGACAAAACGAGACTTAAACATCTGGGAATTCCTTTGAGAATGTGAAATTGAAAACCTAAAAAGCCCGAAAGAGCCGTAACAGTCGATCGCTGTTAATGGTCTCTCCCGGGCTTTTATCCCGCCGTGTGACTGTCTGAATCTGTGTCAAACAGTTTGCTTCTCTCGGACCAGTCATTCGCCTTGGAGTGAATGTTCAGGCTGAATCGGAACCCTAGAAGCGATAGTTTTTAGATAGCGTTGCTGGTCGATCGCGGACTCCTGATCACAAAATCCAATGTCACTACTTCTAGCACGTAACAATAAAAATAAAGTGCTCCAAAGCACAGTTTTGCTTGCTGTTACATCTGCGATGACTATTCACGTAGAGAGTGTAGAATTTGCCGTTTGATTTCAACAAACTCAGCCGATAGCTTCATTTCTAGGTCTCGATGCTCTGGTAAACCGACGGGAACTTCTAGCTTCATCCGCCCCGGACGCGCACTCATCACATAGACCCGCTGCGATAGAAAAATTGCTTCCTCTACATCATGCGTAATCATCAGAACAGTGACGTGAGTTTGCTCCCAGAGTTCTAATAAAAATTGCTGCATTTGCTCTTTTGTTTGAGCATCAAGCGCTCCAAACGGTTCATCCATTAGCAAAACGGCTGGCTCGTTTGCTAAAGCACGCGCGATCGCGACTCGCTGCTTCATCCCTCCCGATAACTGCTTCGGATAGGATTTTGCAAACTGAGTTAGACCGACTACGTTGAGATAATAATCAATGCGATCGCGTTGTTCCGCTCTAGGCATTTTGCGAAGCTTTAAGCCGAATGCAATGTTTTGAGAAACCGTGAGCCAAGGATAAAGCGTGTAGTTCTGAAACACCATTCCGCGATCGGAGCCAGGCCCAGTCACTTCACGACCATCGACCAACACGCTTCCAGACGAAGGCGCAGCCAGTCCTGCCACAATGTTGAGCAGGGTCGATTTGCCACACCCGGATGCTCCAACTAAACACACAAATTCTCTAGAAAAAAGCTGGAAGTTAATGTCTTCTAGCACAGTCATTGCAACGTTCTGAAGCGTAAATGACTTCGATAGCCCGCGCACCTCAAGCTTTGCGGGCGAAAGGTCGGATGCAATCTGAGCTTGAGATCGCTGCTGTAATTCTTGAGGCCGGGTGTTTAACATCGTTGAGTGTCCAGAATGAAGCGCCAAAATCAGGATATCCCTATCAGTTAAGTCGATATCATCAGTTCAAAATGTCGCTTCAGATACACAAACCGCTGGAGTTTAGAGATTTAGGCAATCTACTGAAAATGCTGAGACAATGTAGCTTTCAATACAAAACTGCAGAAGCATCTCTCTACACTGAGGTATGTCATTGAATGGTGACTTCTGCCTTAAATACAACTGTACAAAAGGTTAATCCGCGTGGCTAATGCAAGTCTTAGTTCCTCTCAAACCGTCGATCGACAATATAAGTATCTAAAGCCTTCTGTGTTCTGGAGCATTCGTCAGGGGTTTCCGCGCCGATTGACTGCTTTGATCATTGCGGTATCGCTGGCGGTTCCTTTGTTACTTTGGTCGATCGTTAGCTATGCCAAGCTTGTGCCGCCAATGTTTTTGCCGACCCCGACAGCGGTTGTGCAAGCTGGGATCGATATGTTTACCAACAACGATCTGCTATCGGATGTGATTGTAAGTTGTGGTCGGGTGCTGGCAGGATTTATTGCGGCAGCGGTGATCGGAGTGCCGATGGGCATTGCGATGGGGACGTTCTACAGCATGGAGAGCTTATTCGCGCCGTTTGTTGGGACAGTGCGATATATGCCTGTGACTGCTTTTGTACCTTTGATTGTGATTTGGGTTGGGTTGGGCGAAGAATCGAAGATATTGATCATTACCTTGGGTGTCGTTCTGTATAACGCGATCATGATTGCGGATGCAGTGAAGTTTATTCCGAGTGAAATGATCAATGTTGCCTATACTTTAGGCGCAACGCGGCGAGATGTATTGTTCCGCGTGATTGTTCCTGCGACTTTTCCAAGTGTGTTGGATACATTGAGAGTCAACATTTCAGGCGCATGGAACTATTTAGTCATTGCAGAATTGGTTGCTGCCCAATCGGGTTTAGGATTTAGAATCATTCAGGCACAGCGCTTTTTGCAGACGGAAAAAGTATTGTTCTGCATTTTGCTGATCGGACTGATTGGACTCGCGATCGACTACGGCTTAAAGTGGCTTTCAGCAGTCCTAACGCCTTGGGCAGACCAGACGCGGCATTAGAAAAACTTGAGATATCGCTGAGTTTCCCAATCTGAAACATGATTGTGATACTCAAACCATTCTTGTGTTTTGAAATCCACATACGTTTGGTACATCAATGATCCCATCACTGACTTGCTCAGGGGATCAGCCGCAAATGCTTCGATCGCTTCTCCCAAAGTTCGCGGCAGTGTTTTAACCCCCATTTCCGTTAGCTCTGCCGCTGTGTAAGTATACATATTTTCGGTATGTGGCTCACCTGGATCAAGCCCTTCCCGAATCCCTTCTAATCCTGCTGCTAGAATCATCGCTGCACCCAAATACGGATTGCTCGAAATGTCTGCTGCGCGACATTCAACCCGCCCCCCTCCCAGCGGAATCCGCAACATATTCGTTCGATTGTTGTTGCCGTAGCAAATGTACACAGGTGCCCAAGTAAATCCAGACATACTACCCCGTGCGACCAGCCGTTTATAGCTGTTGACAGTCGGCGCAATCACCGCACAGGTCGCAGGCGCATGACGCAACACACCTGAGATGAACTGATAGCCTAGTTTCGACAATCCACAACTGCGCGGATCTTGTCGATCGACAAACAAATTTTCTCCCGTCTTCAAATCTGCCAGCGACATATTGTAATGCGCTCCGCTCCCGGTTCGATTTGCAAAGGGTTTGGGCATAAACGTTGCAAAATACCCATGCTTCCGAGCAATCTCCTTCACCATCAACCGGAAAAATATCAATCGATCGGACATTGTGAGCGCGTCAGCGTAAGCAAAGTCTGTTTCAAACTGACCATTGCCATCCTCATGATCAAACGAATACACATCCCAACCCAGATCATTCATCGCCTGAACAATCTCATCCACCCAAACATAGTTATCAAGCAATGCTTGGAGGTCATAGCAAGGCTTGGCTAATGTATCTCGATCGCTAATCGGAGTCGCTTGCCCGGACTCATCTTTCAGAATAAAAAACTCAGTTTCAATGCCAAGATTGAACTGAAACCCTAAATCCGCTGCTTGCTGCAAAACAGACTTGAGAATACTGCGAGAACACGCCTCAAACGGTTTACCCTGCAAATGTAAATCACTCGCAAACCAAGCCATTTCCGAATTCCAGGGGAGAATCGTCGCAGTTGTGGGATCGGGCATTGCCGCAACTTCGTCATCACTCACCGCTTGAGGAACCCCATCTAAAGCAGCCCCCGTAAATAGCTCTGATCCCTGCATCATTTGGTCAAAATGCGCCAGCGGAACCATCTTCGCCTTGCACATTCCATGAATATCGACAAAACTCGCGATCGCATACTTTACGCCTTGTTCCTGGAGTGCTGTTTTTAGCTGCTTTAAATCTGAAGTGGATGAGTGAGTCATAAAAGTTACTGTTCTAAGACAACCTCGATCGTATAACTTCGTCATTGTACTGCTAGAGATGTTGCAGACCGTGGAATGGTATTCCGCTCATTAGGACTTGCACTTGTCATGACTCCATTCGCGATCGAATGAGTTGCTGCCACAGTTCTAAATGGGTGGCAATTTTTTTTGAAATAGTCTAGACAGATTTGTAATATGTATGTAGTATAGAAAACATACTACGAGCACTACAACGTGATGATTTACAGCTTTTCTTCCTCATGTGATGGCACGTCCTACCGACCGAATTTGGAGTTGGAAAGCGCAGCAATGTCAGAAAACTGGCTGAAAAATCATCGTGTAAAAAGCGGACGAGATAGGAGCTTCCTACCTCCAGCGTAAGGGCATCACTATCCTTTCCCCGCTTCTGGCCCATCAGGAGCGGGGTTCTTTTTTAGGAGTGAAACGTCATGCAGGCAACTGAACCACACATATTACAAGCGTCGATCGTGGTTTTTTCTAAAAACTACTTACCGATCGCACGCATCAACATCAAACGCGCCATTGTTCTAATCATTTCTGGACAAGCCGAAGCGCTCGAATTTGAAGATGCCCATCAATGGAAAGTACGATCGCCGAATGTCGTACTACAAGTGTCTGAACACATCCGCTTAACCGGATCAAACCCAGAACGGCATTGGAAAGTTCCTGCTGTCAGCCGCCGAGAAATTCTCCGTCGAGACAGCCACACTTGCCAGTACTGCGGCAGCACCAAGCATCTCACGATCGATCATGTGATTCCCCGTTCTAAAGGCGGAACTCACAACTGGGACAACGTGGTGACTGCCTGTGCGACTTGTAATTCTAAAAAAGGCGATCGCTTCTTAACCGAACTCGGCATGAAGCTCAAAACCAAGCCAAAAGCTCCGATTCATCCGGCGCTCGCCTTTTCTGAACAGTTTTGGAAAGCCACCGAAAAAAAGTTGTAGTACGCTCTTGACAAACTTGTAATACGTTTTGTAGTATTAGTGTAATACGAAAGAAGACAAACTGGAGGCGACGAAATGATTTTATTTCTAAGACATCCGCAATCGGACTCCTGGAACTTTAGTTGGGATCGTCGGAAAGGACAAACGAGTGCTGAATTGCGATTACAGCGAAAACAAGCGGAAGTGATTTCAAAAGCGCAAAGTGAAGGCTTTTTGAAACTGAGATCGCTTCTCTAAACAATACTCACACCGAACCATGAAAACTAAATAGTTCACGATTCAAAGAAGGCAGGACTATCACACCTTGCCTTCTAACAAGAGGATGTAGCTCAGTCTGGTCTAGAGCGCCTGTCTGTCTAACAGGAAGTCACGAGTTCAAATCTCGTCATCCTCGCCCGTCCGGGTAGCCAAGTGGGAAGGCGGCAAACTGCAAATCTACTCAACGGGGGTTCGATTCCCCTCCCGGACTCCAACAACTCGTAGGGATGGTGTAACGATAGCATTTCGGTCTCCAAAACCGACGATCTGAGTTTAAATCTCAGTCCCTGCGCCAATCATCCATGGTGCTGTAGGCAAATTGGTAAAGCCACAGAACTTTCAATTCTGCGTTTGCGGGTTCAACTCCCGTCAGCACTGCCAAACAGGGAGAGATAGCTATTGGTAAAGCACATCGTCTGCTAAACGATCGAGGTTTAATCCCCTCTGTGGGTTCGATTCCCATTCTCTCCGCCTTGAGAACGTCGTGTAACTGGAAAACACATCGGTCTACGAAACCGAAAAGTGAAGGTTCAAATCCTTCCGTTCCCGCCAAACATGGAGGTTGTCCGGCACGGACGAGGAAAGCGTCTTGAAAACGCTTGCGGTTAAAACCCGTCAAGAGTTCGATTCTCTTAGCCTCCGCCTGGGAATGTAGCTGAGTTGGTTCTAGCGTCAGATTGAAGCTCTGAAGAGGCGGGTTCGATTCCTGCCATTCCCATCCTGATTGTTCAGGAACATTCAATGCCTCCTAGCTCAATTGGCAGAGCGTCCGATTGTTAATCGGGTCGTTGTAGGTTCAAATCCTACTGAGGCAGCCAATGCCGAGTGGACGACTTGGAAAGTCGCTATCGCTCTGAACTATGAAGAGGTTAGTTCAAACCCAACCTCGGCATCCATAGCACCTTGCCCTGTGGTGTAGCGGCAGCATCTCTCACTTTGAATGAGAAGAGTCAGGTTCAAAGGTTGTGTCGCAAGGATTTCAAAGTGACAAGCGAACCGGTCTCGTTCGTATTGCTTTAAGCACTCACTCCAAAGAGTTCGTTGATGAACTCGGCTTGAGATACGCTGTCTCCTTGGCTGATACTTT
>JAESFQ010000097.1_pt1 | contig 33877 bp, 33 predicted proteins | sample 9269431 | NCBI WGS metagenome assembly JAESFQ01 (sample SAMN14502588, study PRJNA617103) | algae metagenome | isolation source: Plectolyngbya sp. WJT66-NPBG17 and co-occurring heterotrophs from well... | place: USA: Mojave Desert, Joshua Tree National Park, California | collected 2006-08-06 | reverse complement strand
TCATCTCCTCTTGCCCTTGACACGCTCCATAACCCTCAGCTCCGCACTCCGCTGCAACCTCAGATCCTCCAACTCCCTCTCAATACTTCTATTCTTTTCTACAAGCTCTTTTCTCTTCTCCATCCTCCGCTTAGCCTCCTCTAATTTATGCCTTACGACATCCTCTACTACCCTCTCTAGCTGTCCCGCATCTTCGATGCCATGCTCTCTGATAAACCTGTCTGCGAATTCTTCGATAGTGTGCGGTGATGGTCCCGGACCGCCTGTATGATATCCGTTCTTATGGGTGACAAAGAGGCCTGGTATGGCTGAGGCATGTGTGCGTAGGTTGGAGGAGAGAGGGATAGGTAGTTGCGAGGCGGAAATTGTGGGGATGTCGTCTGATGGTTTTCGTGGGGAGGACTGAGATGGTGGGTTGAGTACTATTTCCATGAGACTGTTCTCAAAGGATTCATCGTATGGTACTGTAGATGGCGAGAAGTCGACCATGGGGGATGTGAGTTCGGGCTCGTCGCGTGGTGTGAGCGGCACATTGCCCATTATCGTGTCTTCATTGCTCATGGTGAGTGTGTCACGGCGATAATAAGCCATCCGACGCGCAATTTTGAAGGACAAGGTGTTGCGATGCGAGGTTTGTAGAGTTGAGCGCTTGTGTCGTAAGGCTGTCGCGATGATGGGGCTGATGCAACATCATGACTAAGCCTAGGCCAGAAGTTCCGCAGCACCTCCGCGGTCGCGACTTGCCTAACTTTTGCCTACCAAGCCCAACACTACTTCGTTCGCTCATCTCTATACAACTAATCCAACCTCGTACCTATCGCAGCCATGGCCGACAAACTCCGCGCACAGCAACAACTCGAGGCTCTCCAGGCCCGCTATATCGGTATCGGAAGCGCAGACACTACCAAGCACGAATGGACATCGAACATTGCGCGCGACTCGCTATCGAGCTACATCGGCCACCCACCTCTTCTGCAGTACATGAGCATCGGATTGGGACAGCCGCGCGAGAAGACTAGACTACAGTTATTGGAGCGCATGGTGAGGCCCGTGGGACCGCCGCCTGAGGTGCGTAATGGACATGTTGAGTTTTAGGAGCTGCAAGCTAACAGGAAGTAGCAACAAGATTGATCAGGATGATTCGAGTCGAAGGGATAGAATTAATTACGGGGCAATGCGCACAACCAGACTCCGATGCAACAGGCGCTCTCCATCCGGATGGCATAGACTTGCGCAAGACCGGCTCGTGGGCGAGGAGGAACAGATGGGTACATGCTGCTTGTCTAAGGCTGTCAAAGCCAATACTACGAACTCGTTCAGTAGCGTAGCGCACGCCGAGTGCCGGTGGTAAGAGGTGCACACACCTGTGCCTCTATGAAGATACCCCAGTTGTCACCACAACCAGGGCCCAAAGTGTTTCTCCAACTCATGCTTTCCCTTGTGTGACGCCTCAATCACTATCACTAGCACTTCCTGTTGGGCCGTCGTCATCGTCTTCCACCACGTCACCACCCATCAGCATCGAAACTTCTCCCTTTTGTAGCATACTCCTCAGCTCCGTGTTTCTCGGGTCGGCCAACTCTATAGGCTTAAGCTTTGCCTTGTTCCTTATTCTCGGATCGCACCCCGCATCTAGAAGCATGGCCACAATGGAGTGTCCGTGGGGCCAGACGGACTTTTCGAGTGAGTTGACGTAGCGTACGGCTTTGTGAAGGGGAGTATCTTGCTCCATGCGGTCAATCTCGTCGATCTCAAGACCCTCTTGGTCGAGAAGCATGTCGATGACTTCGACTACGACAGAGTTAGCTTGTTCATGCCCTGGCATGTGACGTGCGACAAAGATGTCCTGTAGGGTGCGCTGTGTGGTATGGAGATACTTACAGCTTCCGTATGTTGCTGCAACGTGAAGGCAGCCATTACCTACACCGTCGCGTGCGTTGTTCAATACGTCGGCGACATAGTCTTCTGCCTTCTTCCCTGATTTTGAGGCAGCAGAGGCAAGGTCTTTTAGTGTTTCCTCAAGCAGCTCCGTGTTGTTGCGGCGGCACGCTTCGAGGACGAGTTCGCGAGGAGATGCACCCTAAACGGTTGTTAGTATGGATAGGCGCTTCCTATGTGTATAAATGCACCTCTTCGTCCGCCATGATGTGTGGTGTTGAGAGTACGGATCGTGACTGGGTAGGGACGGACGGTCCAGTCAGGTACGCGTGAATGTTTCGAGGTGTTGTTTGGCGGGGTACTCGGAAGTGCTAACGGAAAGCGAACAAACCAGGGCGGTGTGGTGAAGTGAAGTGTTCCTCTAATACGGCGATAAGAAAGCAGGCGATGTCCCCAAGGCCAGCGTGCATAAGCTCGCAATCTGAGACAGTCCGTTCCCAAGTGCGCGTCGCCGGTGGCTTTTCGCTGCTACACAATCGCCCCGCACTTTCCCTATCGCAGCGCTAGCGGTTCAGGGTCCGTCATAACTTTTGAACTTCTTCACCATCAACTCCTACCCGGCTAGCTTTTTGTTTCCTTGCCGTCGCACACCATGTTGCTCTGTAAGTTTTGTGCATGGAACATCTGATTCTATGCTAGTCTCTACCATGTGACACAAAGCTAACAGCCATAGTTTGCCCAACATGCAGCAATATGCTTCGCGTCTCCAAAGTACCTCCCGGTGATCCTACAACCGAAGACTCTGTCGGCCAGAACCGTTTCGAATGCCTTACCTGCCCCTATCACTTCGTTATCAACAAGCGCTACTACGAGAGAAAGTATCTGAAGAAGAAGGAGGTCGAAGACATCATGGGTGGCAAGGGCGCATGGGATAACGTAGACAAGACGGAAGGTATGTCGCACGAGACCCGAGCTTTTTGGCGCCATAAAAAACGCAGCCTTGAGGGAGACCATGACGTTCGATGACCACGACTAACGGACGAACAGTGCAATGTCCGAATGAGAAGTGCCGGAACCACGAAGCATACTGGTACCAGCTGCAAATTCGAAGTGCTGACGAGCCTATGACGGCTTTTTACAAGGTACATCACAAACTTGACATTCTCAAGAGCTTCACTAACCTGTTCCAGTGCACCCAATGCGCGAAAGAGTGGCGAGAATGATCTACAAGTTCCGATCACGTATTCTCAGGAGTTTGGAAGAGGAGTTCTTGCTTTGATATACCCCGGTTGCATTTGGTGAATAAAGACCAATTTTTAAGGACTCGCAGGTGCCTAATCGCGACTTTAGAGTTCGAAATGAGTAGCTAATCTACGTATTCCCCTAGTATGTTGGGTGATACTCGCTAAAAGCCTACGCTCACCCGCCTTTTTCCTTTGGTCATGTATACACAGCAACCACGCCAATCGTTCTGTCTCCGTTCCCCCCGACCATCTGAATCTCGATTGATGACGCAGGAAAGTAATCGAGGGCATCAGAAGAGGCTGCAACATTGACGTGGAGAAGGACAGGAGAATGTACTGAGCAATTACATTGCTCAGCTGAGTAGGTTTGCGACACCGAACTAGGCCATGGCAGCCGTGATTGTCACTCCGTGATAGTGTCGATGCGCCTCGTTGACGCTAGCTCCTACCTGAACTCGCTTCTACAAGGCGCGCGCCGACTTCTCGCTGTTGCTCTACAAAGATGCTCCTTTTTCAAACCACGGATTCTTTCAAGCTTGTCACATATCCATCACGTTCCGCACATTCTGAGCTCGGCCATAAAGTACTGAGCACGGGTACGCACATCAGCAAGATCGCCCAGCTCGCCGATCAAGTAGGGCCCATAGCATCTGCCCACAAATCATTGCACGACTGTGTGCGACTTCCAGACGAGCTCAAGTGCGAAGTTCTCTAGCATGATCTGACTTGTTCCACAGAAACATTACCATTGTTCTTCTTGAGTTTCTTTTGCTATCAAGTCAAGCTGGACACACCAAAGTGATTCTACGGGATTAATATTCATTCTCGTCATGTCTCCGTCGATGATCGACTCGACGATTAGATGCCGTATGGGAAACTTGACGCGGCTAAACTTCTTGGAAAAGGTCTTGACATTTGCTTCTCCTTGTTCTTCTCCGTTCCCCTAAAGTATTTGAATGGCGTCAATGTTGACTGTTAAGGCATGCAACCCGGGTGCTCTTTCTCAGGCAGTATCCGTGCAACGTGGCCTCAGGATAGAGCACCCATCACGTGCAACAGAACGCTCTCTAGTGAAAGCGACAGAGTCGGGCAAGACGGGAACGGAACAGGCGTTACTAATGCACAAGATTTACAGTAACTCAATGGCCACAAGTCTCGTTTACCTTGCGAGAGTCTCGTATAGATTTCTCGACGATGAGCGTTTCTCTAAGGTCTGGCATTGTACTTACGATATTTCTAATGCCCGCTGTCAGGCACAAGATTAAGAACGATATCGTCAGAAAAATATTTCCATTGGGACTGAGCCTTATCCTGCTCATGTCGTCCCAGACGCTGCCTCCCGTATCCACAAAATGCCTCCTTGGTTGCCGATCGGCGTTCATGCGCCATTGCACAGGCCCACCATACTTTCCCAACCCCTCATTATAACATCTTTGCATATTGCACACCTGTGCCACTTCTTCATGATGTGAGCAATGATTCGGTATCGAAGCGCTCGGTGTGAGCCTCGAAGATAGAGCCCACGAAAAACAATAGAATGTGCATCCCATCGCAGGTGACCTAAGAACCCCAGAGTCTTCGGCCATGTCGTCATGAGTGATTTCTAGTCCTGATCTACCTTGTACAAATAGACTGACGACTTTCGGACATAGATCGAAGGGTATGGCTAGCGGTCATGTAGTTTGAAGGTGCGCTGGCAATAGAGTTATTGGGGGCCCGGAGTAGCTCAACAAGGATCCAAGGGGACAGAGAGATCATTCTGTGTACCCTCCACGGTCCAACCCACACCTAAACCAGCGGTGATCGGCTAATTGGATGAGGAGTACCTGGAACTCGGATACGGACTGTTTTCGGGCAACAGAGCAGTACTTTTGCGACGAACAGACTAACCGCACCAAAGGCCACGTGCGAGCTACTGCAGACTGTTCTCACTGTCGCTTTAGCAGTCGAGGAGGAAGCTCAATCTGAATCTCCCTCACTATCAATCGTAAGCTCGACTAAGTCGTTGATTGTATGTGGTCGAATGAACCAGTGAGCAGCAGCCATGCTGACTGTGCCCGCACTCATGACTAGGGTGGCAACGTGCGGTTTCGAGAGTTCTTCTAGCACGCCCTGATCGTCTCTCGGAAAGTCTATTGTCTTTGCAGACCGCGAATAGAATATGCGAGACGAGAGAAAGGGTACGTAGGTAGTGAGTCGGAAGAACCGCGGGTGATGTGTGTCAGCCTTTGAAGTCGCGGTGTCAGACCGTTGTCTTGATACCTTCTTCGCATTGGTGTCTTGAGTCTGCACAACGTCACGGGATTTCTTCGGAATGGTAAGCGTCTTCCGTGCCTGGATTTGACTCTTTCTCTGATCGACAGGTAGGGTTGAAGCAGCATTGTCAGCAACGAACGGACTGACGGATGCTACGTCGAGATCCATAACACAAGGTTGCCAGCTTTCATTGAACTCCACAGGCTCGAATGATGCACCTTTGTTGCGCATAAAGCTCTGCTCAACGACGCCACTGCCTCGCAGCAATGCAGGCGCTGAGGCACCATGGAAGTTGTGCAAGTGTTGGAGGAATGCTTCCTCTGACGTATAGAATTCTTGGTTGCATGAGCGATGACGATGGTAGTTCTGCGCATGTTCTACGTGAAACGTGCGATAGCTAGAACCGCAAAGATGGCAATGATGAGCCTTTGCCGAAGGAAAGTCTGGACATAGCGGTGGTCCTGCACTGTCTGCAGCAACGTCGTCGAAGCTTCGCAGGAACCGGCAGCTCCACACACGGCAATGTGAGTGTTCATTCATGTCTTTGACATCTGTGAACACTTTTTGACAGTATCGGCAACGGAAAGACTCGTATGGTGTGGTCGAGTAGAGGTTCTCCAAATGATTTTCTTTACGCTCGCTCCACCACACGGCACGGTCAAGCTCACGCGCGATGAGGTGCTCAGCAACATGCTCGCACCGTGCGGACCAGTCTTTTGATTTCTTTCCACAAAAGCCACAATGAAGCATAGGATCATCCAGTTTCATTGGAGCACCGAAGCGACGCCACTTCATGGCAAGGTCTTTGCAACCAAAGTTGTGGCCCTCAGCCGCTAACAGTCGAGCTTGACAACCGATGCGTACCGATGGGTGTTTGGTATTGGCGAAGTGAACATGGTGGAGATGCTGGATGAAGTGATCACGACGATAAAAAATTCGCTGGGATTCGGGCTTGCTCCGACATTGCTGGTATTTGTGACCAGCCATGTGAGCATCATCGGGATGAGCTTGGCCGCAGAATGGGCATGCCTGAAGTGCTTCAGACGACTTTGTGTCACAACAAATCCAAGTGGTTCGAAGCGCATGAACAGAGTCTTCGTGGCGTATCCATTCATACTTCGTCTTGAATGCTCGCGGACAGAAAGTGCAGAAGAACGGTAGGTCCTTTTGGGGTTCACCGGCACTGTTGACGCCGTTGATAGCTTGTCGAGGAGACTCCTTCCATGCCATGCGACGTCTGCCCCGCCGTCGATCACGACCGAAAGATGAGGTCTTGCTGCGGCTACCACTCGATGACACTGTGTAAGTTGTGGGTGCAGTACCCTCGGAAGAGGCAACTGACGTAATGATGGAGCCTCTGCGGCCCTGCCTGGAGTCAGACCATCCATCGTTAGGAGTGCTCTCGCTAAGAGAGTCATCGTCGGCGGCAGCCTGTACGGCGGACAGATCGACGGCCTCCTCCTGGTATGACTGAGCAAGATATACCGCGAGAGGGGGCTGTGGCAACTGAGTGGCGTCATTTGTCTGCTTTTGGAGGCTTTCCAGACTATCTTTTGACAGTTTTGTTTTCAAGGTGCGACCAGTTTGGCCTGAAAAATCCTGGACAGAGGCATGGGAATCTTAGGTAGGTAAGTTACAAGTACAATGGAATCAAACCAGACGTGACTCACCTGCACATTTCTTTCTGGCTCGGGTGTTGTTGAACCAGTTGCGAACTTTCTTTACGTCAAGATTGGCTTGGTGTGCGATGATGTCCAATTCCCAAGTGCAGGGGTATGGATTGGCCGCAAATTCATCCTCCAGTATCTGCCTTGCTTCGAGTGGGATGCGACTTTGAGTTCCTTTACGTTTAGCGGATGCGGGTTTCCAAGTGGCACTTGAAGCTTGTGGCTGGGATGCTATCGGCCTGGCAGCCAGCCGTTCCAGATCAAGGGAAGCACCTGTCGGAATTATCGATGGAGTGATGTGTGGTAGACACGGCTCAAGCTGAGCATCCGGGGCATCATGCGAGCCGCCTTCATCATCGCCTTGGACATTGCATTGCATTAGCGCGAGTGATGATGACAATGAAGGCGGAAAAGTGAGGTCGACCGCATCACCCATCCTGGAGTCCTTCATATGCTGGAAATCATCCACTTTCCAGTTGACGTTGGAAAGATCCTGTGTAACATCGTACATAGGCAAATCGTACAATTGCAAGGTATCTGCGGGGCTATCGTGGGCTGTTGGTTCCACGGCCCAGTCAATGACGGTGATATTGTCTGGTTGAAAGTACGGCTGGACCTGCTCTCTTGAGGCATGAGTGCTATCAACTCCTGCGCTTTGTTCAAGAGCCGCAAAGTCAAAGAACTCGTTCATCCTGTCGAGCGCGTCGGTGTCCATCGTGACGCGTCTCGTGTGACACAGATGGACGCTGAGAGCGGCTTACCCTGGAGCAGGACAAAGGACCCTTGGCGGCTTAATAGGTCCGAATCGGAAAGATATGTATATCGCGTTTGGGTGTGGCATGACAGAGTGTGAAAGTCGGCTTAACGTTGATGAGACGAAGGGGTGTTGTGGCGTTGGCCGTCTTTTGATGAACTGGGTGCGCGGCGATCCTCCAGGCAGCCAACACCAGTTAGCTCAGGCTGCGTAACGCGAGGGGTTGGCATCTCGGTGAGCTGAACACGATATCGCAAAGAGGTTATCTTCGAGTAGGCATGACGCAACACATGATGCGAATGTAAATTCAGGTGGCTCTTCAATGTTGATATCGACCACACTGTCGGCATCTGCCCGCGCCCAGGCCAGGAAGGCGCCACCATCCGATGTCGTTAGCGCGAATTCTCGACCCACCGAAAAGTTCCTCGACCCCAAAAGCTCACGATACTTGCAACTACACGCGCATTGATCGCATCCAACCCTCACAATGGCGGCTGAAGTACAACTCCTGCAGCCTTTGAAGCTGCCAAAAGGCCCTTCGACCCTCACGTCAGAGCAAAAGTACTGGAACTCGTTCGCATCGGAGCTCAAACTCGACCCATCCCAGCATTCTTCGCCCGTGACACACATCTCGATACCGCCGCCTCAGCCTGCAAATGCGCCATCTGCCACCCAGGACCTCTTCGCAGTGACGACGGGATCGCGCGTTCAGATTTTCTCCTCCAAGAGTCGAAAAGTCGTCAAGACGATATCGCGCTTTGGCGTCGACGACATTGCGCATTCGGGAAACATACGTCGCGATGGCAGGATCTTGGTTGCAGGAGGAGATACTGGTGTCATACAAGCATTCGATCTGAAGAGCAGGGCGATCTTGAAGACATGGAAGGAACACAAGCAGCCCGTTTGGGTAACACAGTGGAATCCAACCGATCTTACGGGTCTGATGAGTTGTTCCGACGACCGGACGGTGCGATTGTGGGATTTACCGAGTGAGAAGAGCGTCATGAAGTTCGATGGACATCAGGACTACGTGCGCAGCGGTACGTTCATGCCTGCGCAAAGTGGACTCCTCGTATCGGGAAGCTACGATCAGACGGTACGACTCTGGGATTCGCGAGTAGGTGGCAAGGCAGTCATGGTGTTCAAGCACGCTGCACCCGTCGAAACTGTTCTTCCCATGCCCTCCGGAACTGCCGTCCTCGCAGCAGCCGATAACGTGATCAGCGTACTCGACATTGTCGCTGCGAAGCCGATCCACATGTTGCGCAACCACCAGAAGACTGTCACCGCGCTCTCGTTAGCGAACAACGGCGAACGCCTTCTTTCTGGTGCGCTCGACGGCCACGTCAAGGTCTTCGAAACAACAGGCTGGAACGTCGTAGGGGGAATGAAGTACCCTTCACCCATCCTGTCACTTAGCGTTATTCCAAACCACAAGGAAGACAGACATATTGCCGTAGGTATGCAATCCGGTCTTCTCTCAATCAAGACCCATCTGTCAGGCGAGCAGAAGGTTCAGGCTCGTGAGCGTGAGAAGGAGATGAAAGCGCTCATGGAAGGCAAGATCGAGGAGTACGACCGGAGCAAGAAGCGAAAGCGCGGTAAGGGCTGGGAGAAGCGCATTCGAGGCAAAGACTTCACAGGCGAGAGCGCAGATATCGTCATCGAAGGCAATGCGCGGGGAAAGATTACGGCCGGACAGCCATGGGCGCATGCGCTGCGCAAGGGCATGTATGCACAGGCGTTGGACATGGTGCTTGAAACAAAGGTATGTTCCCCTCCATACGCATCTTCTTGGAAGTTTTACTAATAGCCCAAAAGGATGCCAACGCTCGCAGCCAGTCCCTCACCCTCCTCACTGCTTTACGCCACCGCTCCGCTCTCCGCACCGCCCTCAGCAACCGCGACTCCGTAACTCTCCAGCCCATTCTCCGCTGGTGCATAAAGAATATTTCTGACTACCGCATCACACGCCTCACCACTGACGTCGCGCTTGTGGTCTTGGACCTGTATGCAGACCAACTGGGCAGAAGCGAGGAGGTCGACGATTTGATCATGGCGCTCATGCAACGAGTCAAGGTGACGGTCGAGGCAAGCCAGGATGCATGGAAGGTACGGGGCATGCTAGATATGCTCGTCAGCAGCGTCGGCGCAATAGACGGCGTGGAAGCATGAGAAAGGCCAAGGGATGTTTTGTTTGCATAGCGAAGGCGTTCAGGATCTTGTCACATGTTTAAAAAGTTGAGAAGGCAACAGTAGCATCATGTGTGTTATGTACCTTGAACCGGTGATGAGGAGGTAAGGAGATGGAGCGAATGGTATCGCTTTGGATGGTGGGAATGGTATGATCTTGAATGGTATATTGTACAAGCCAGTTCTCTTCCAACTGGCTATATATGCTATACACTGAATTCGTACAACTCTTCACCATAGGCAGTACTGCCGTTGTGATGTGACGGGCCGGTCGGGTAGTGCTGTCCATAGCTTGCGGTTGTCGCGCTTCTTCTGGATCTCGTCTGAGATGCGCATGCGCGTCTTCTCCTCTTTGAGGAGGACGGAGAAACCTATCATGCCATGTCAGCGTCTAGTTCACTGAACAAAGTTTTGCGGTCAACTCACTCGTTGTGCGGTGCTTCAACATATTAATAGCACCTCGTGCCCTGAACTCAGGGCTCGCCCAGCTTTCTCCCGGTCCCACCCACGCCTGGTCAATGTAGATCTCGCTGGGATCGCGGACCACCTTCTTACTACCATCCTTCAACTGGATCGTCGTGTCCTTGAAATTCGGCACCCTAACCTTCTTCGGTGTCACACTGCCATCCTCTTTCGACGTCTTGTAGTCCCAGGTATCCTTCGGCCTCCCCGTATCCGTAGCTGCTCTTTGCTTTTTCCAACGCAACACCGCTGCCTCTTCGCCAGCGAGACCCATGCCACGAGACGCAATAGCTTCGTTCTGCGCGATCTCGAGACCCTTGATGACGTCGCGGGCGACCCTCTTCTTGGAAAAGCGGAGCTGTACGAGGGCTTCTGAAACGGTCTTTCCGGCGATTTGGTTCACGACCTTTTGCAACTTCTTGGTGGATGTAGGCAGGAGTTGCGACTTGTAGAGCGATTGGCGTTCGGTACGGAGCAGCTTCTGCGCCTTTGTCATGCGGCCGTGGCGCTTCACACTAGAGATGACGAGTTTGCGTTCGAGGCGTCTGCGGGCTTTTTGGTCGGGGTCGAGGTTCATGTCCATGAGTTCCTTGTCTTCCTGTGCCTTCGCTTGCTCTTCCTGCTCCCTGCGCTTTGCCTTGAGTTCAAGCTTCTCTCGCGGGCTCAGGTCTGGCCGCCATCCGGGGATTTCGTTTTCGGGCCGGAAGAGGGAGGTCGGGTTTACGGCGAAGCCTCCTGTGTGAAGTGTGGGCTGTGTAGGGCGTTCTGACTTGTCTTTTCCATCTGCAGCTGCATCTCTTTCTTTCTCCTTCTTCTTCAGGTACTCTTCGAGGATGGGGTTGGAGAGGTCATCGCCATCCTTTTTGCGCCCAAAAGAGACATTCCGCTGGGCGATTGAGGGAATTGATGTCGAAGGGATCCATCGAGTATGAGGGCGGAAGACGGCGAGGGCTGCTTGCTGTTAGTCTTGGTGTTGATGTACATCTAAGAAGACGACTGATTGCTGGGTGGACGAGAGGATGAGGTGCGCACAAGGATATTGGTCACAACGTACCTGACTGTCCAAGCCGCCGTGAGGGTGTTCGAGCGCTCATGTCGATGCTCGACACGACAACGTTGCGGCGTTGGTGATGCTAATACTGTGAAGTTGAAATTCTGTGGTTGCGGCGAAGGGCTCCGCGCTTGCAGGGAAAGTCTCGGCAGATCTTCATGGAGCGGACACAGCGATCAGCTCACAGAAGAAATGTGCAGGAGGAGGCGTGCCGTCCCACTTCTGTCCAGACCATTGTCGACTTTGGATAGTTAACAGTCTTGACGCGCATCTGGTGACGCGCTATACGCCCTGCAGTACCGCCTCCAGTCCTCTCCCGGGAGTCCGCATCCAGCTGCTCCGAGTCGCGAAGTGCTCCATCATTACTCGATTCGTCGCAGGCCCAAGCTCGTCTGCTGCACCTTAGCACCTTTTCTTCTAAACCCAGTGTAGGCCTTCTCGTCCACGACACCGACGAGGTCACCTCCTACCACGCTCGTTATCCCTATCGCCTCGCGATTCCGACTACCCTTTCGCGCCGAACGTCCGTTGTCGTCCCATGCTATTTGTTACGAGAGATTCGATGCTTTGTAGTCCCCGTCGCTCGCGAGCGTAGAAGGAGAGAACATCGGCAGACGGCTAGTGCACGTGTGGTATTAAAGACAGGTGCTTATTAGAGTACATATCAGACAAGCGCAAGAGGTTGTGAACATTATACATGATGGATATCAACTCGCTGCTATCGCCGTCGGATTCGCCTGCGGGCACCCCAACACCGCAACCCGCCCCTACCATCCCGTCGCCGTCACTACTCCGATCCCCCGGCAAGCGTACAAGACGTCAAATGCCGTCGCGGACACCTTCGGGTCTGAGCCAGCAGGTCAGATCCTCTCCGCAGCCGCCCCAGACGCTCCAACAGCGTGTACCATCCCCAGGGTACGCCCACATGGCAAACGGCGCACGATCAGTACACAGCGCCATGGGCACACCGCAACAGATATCATCGCCTCGCGATGCGCGCATGACTCCTCCGAATCCCATGTACCGGCAAACATCGACACCCGGCATGGACACACTTGCAGGTAGGTGCCTGCTTTCTTTGGTGTGGTAGCACAGCGCTGCAGGCGATCCCAACATGGGGGAACCGCAGCTCAGAGACGCAGGGAGAAAAAGGACACAGCGAGCGACGATGAGTTGCTAGCTCATAGCGCCTTGACTAACATGTACCCAGACCTTGCCAGCATGCAGCAGCAACAGCAAGCTGCGCGCCAGAACTCCGTAGTCCACCAACGGCCTGTCACGTAAGTTTTTGAATTTCACCGATTTTCTTCGTCCGCCCCGTTCTTGACACCATAACCGCACCTGCATATTTACGGGTAGCGCGCATGGAGTTTTGTAGGGCAGGCATTGACATGCGCGTATCGCGCTTGCCCGTGGTCACGGGTTGCTGTTGCCCGTTCCGGAAGCCTAGCTTTGTTGCACAAACTCCACCGCAAACACTGACCACTTTCATAGACTTCAACATCTTGGGCAGAACCTCTCCGGTGAGTCTGTAGCCAGCATCATGTCCGAGGCCTCGCCGCGACCGCGCAATTTCATCACCCGCTCCCTGGACCAGCAACACATCGATTGGCTCCACCAATTGGACAAGACACTGCTGGAAAACCCATTTGACTATTACAGCCATGTCTCACTTGTCACCACGCTACACCAAGGGCTCCAGAACCACCTTGCCTCGTTCGACTCCGATCCAAACGCGTACGAGTTGGTTCAGACTTTGCGCGATGCCTACAAGACCATGTCCGACAAGTATCCGCTTGGCGAGCTGTTATGGCATTACCGACTGAACGACGAGAAAACTCTGGCCAAAGATGTGGAGCAGCGCATGGGCGTGCTAGAATTGCACAAGCAAGCGACGCAAGAGGAGCCTTACAGTGCAAAGCTTTGGGCAGCATACGGCGAATATGTGAGTTATCTGGTCGCTTGCTCCTGGGAGCAAATACCACCAGAGGAGTGGTCCGAAGAGGAGAGGCTGATCGGTCGAGAGCTCTTCCAGCCCCAACTGTTACTGGATGCGCTGCAGGAAGGTGCTGAGAGAGTCAAGTATAACCTCCAAGAGAGCAATCTCGTATGGGACCGTTACCTGCAGGTCCTGGAAGAAGACCTCGAGCGAGGAGGTTTCAGCCAAGAGAAGGCGAAGAGAGTTGCTGCCATCTATAACGACCGCCTAGGTCAACCGCATGCAACATGGGCAAATACCCTTAGCAGATATTCCTCCTTCAACTCACGCTACAATCAGAGCCACTACGAGCAGGTCATGGACGAAGTAGTGCAAAAGAACACACACATCAAACAGCAATACGCGAACCGTGAAGAGTACGAGTTCAAACTCCTGCAGGCCATCCAAGCAGGCGATCAAGCCGCTGAGTACACCGCCATGACACGCTACCTGAAGTGGGAGAAGAGGACTATGGGTGTCTACAGCTTCCATCTCGTCAATGCGCTTTATGAGCGAGCCACGCTCCGCTTCCCTGTAGATCCTTCAATATGGGAAGATCATGTAGAGTTTCTCATTTGGCAGGACAACCGGTCGGTAGACTTACTCAACGTCCTGGAGCGCGCGACACGCCACTGCCCATGGTCTGGATCACTCTGGTCTCACAGATTGTTAACACTCGAAGCGGAGAACAAGCCATTCGAGGACCTTGAGCTGGTCAAGCACACAGCTACTGGATCCGGGCTGTTAGAGCATACCGATTTGGATGAGCTCATCAAAGTACAACTCGCCTGGTGTGGATATTTACGGCGAAGAGCTTTTGACGACCCCAGGGCAACGGAAGATGACGTTGATGTTGCCGAGGTCGGCATCCGGTCCGCCCTGGAGTTTGTCCGAGAGGTCGGCATGAAGAAGCATGGCAGAGAATGGACTGACCGGAAGTATCGTCTTGAGCGTGTCCACATCAAGTTCTGGCTCCAGCGCGGTGACATCGATCAAGCTCGGCTGATCCAGGAGTCGATTATGAAGTACCAGGAGGACTCTTACGACTTCTGGTATCGCTGCTATATATTCGAAATGCTTCTGTGGGCACCGCATGCAACGAGGAACAAGCAGAATGCAGGTCAACCGTTGTTACCGCCTACTCAGGCTACCGCGATATTGGAACGTGGCATGAAGCGTTTACAGACGATCGATTATCCCGAGTTGCTCATCGACATGTACATCAGTCATTGCGAACAGCACGAATCAGCGTTGAAAGTACGCAGCGCGACAATCGAGCGACGACGAGCTGAGCGCATCGTATCCGTTCGGAGAGAGAAGGAGCGAGCACTTGCAGCTGCTACAGCTCCACCACAAGATACACCGGAAAGCCAAGTTGTTGAAAGCTCGACGAAGCGGAAACGCGAGGATGGCGACGAAGACGGAATATTGAAGAAGAGCAGACATGCGGAGATCGAAGAGGCTTCCAACGCTGTCAACGGTCAAGCAAGAGTCGCGAGCGAAGCACCGTCAGAAGCTCGTTCTACTGGTCCAAAACGAGATCGCGAGCACACTTCAGTCATTGTGAAGAAGCTACCGCTCGACACCACGCAGACTCGGATACGCCAGTTCTTTACAGACGCAGGTACAGTCCGCAACCTAGTACTGAAAGAAGAGAAGGATAGCATCACGGCCATCGTAGAGTTTGAGTCCCCTGAAGAAGCCGACTATGCTCTGAGCAAAGAGGCGAAAGGATTCGAGGGCCACAACATATCGATCGAGCGAGGTCAAAGCACGACACTATACGTGACAAACTACCCCCCGCATGCCGACGAAGCTTGGCTTCGGAAGCTCTACAGTCCGTTTGGAGAGGTTATTGGCATTCGCTTTCCCTCGCTCAAGTACGATGCGCACCGCCGGTTTTGTTACGTGCAGTTCGCTTCAGCTGAACAAGCGGTTGCTGCGACACAGCTGGACGGCACCGATGTTGAAGGATTAAAGATAATATCCAAGATATCTGATCCCAACGCTAAGAAGAAACGTGATGGTGCTACCGCCGAGGGCCGCGAGGTCTACATATGGCATCTCAACTTCAAAGTCAAAGAACGAGAGGTCAGGGATGTCTTCTCCAAATTCGGCAAGATTGAGAGGACCAAGTGTCCGACTATTAGATCGACTGGCAACAACCGTGGTTTCTGTTACGTCGTTTACGAGGACAAGGAGAGCGCTGAAGCTGCAGTGGCAGAGATGCATGAAAAAGAGTTCGCGGGCATGAAGATCATGGTGGAGATTGCAAGCGACCGGCCTGCTACGAAGCCAAAAGTGCAATCCACCCTTGAGAATACGGAAGATTCAGCTGCCCGCGAAGGGACTCCTGGACAGAGCAACGTTGTTGTTGAGCCCACTCTCAAGCCTGCATCCTTCATGGACCGATCTATCGCAATCCTCAACCTTCCCGACACTGTTCCTGACGTGCGCATCAAGCCGCTTGTCGAGCAGTACGGCTTCAAGAGGATAAAGCTCGAACCTCACCATGGTGGTGCAATCATCGAGTTCACGACCGTGGAGGGCGCTGGCAAAGCTCAGTTCGCACTCGAGGGCAAGGACTTTGAGGGAAGAAAATTGCGCATCGGAACGATTCAGGACCTCAACAAGCAGAAAGGAGAGTGGAAGGCGAACAACAGCTTCATTCAGCCAAGCCGTGTCAACCGACCTACAGCGGCGCGTGGTGGCCGTGGAAGAGGAAAGCCCGGCCTTGGTCGCCCGACTATACCAAAGGGTGCTACGACGACCAACGACGAACCGAAGAGCAACGCAGACTTCCGCGCGCAGTTTTTGAAGGAGCCTGCGAAGCAGGCAAACAAGGACACCGACAAAATGGAAGAGTAATGGCAGGGTATGGGAATACGGTCGCATGTCAAGGCCCATGTACGGTCTGAATGATGTTTATCAAGGCGCGGATTTCAACGGCCGATACGGTTCACTGCATACTCTGGCGTTGAGGTTTGCTTTCTCATGGGTCGAAGCTGGTATAGTGGCTTTCGATGTCCTCTTTCCTCTTAGTTTGGTGCTGAGCACCGTGTGTATTTAGTGTAATATAATGAGTGCAAACTACTGATCTTTCATCTTGCCATGCATGCTTCGTTCACATCGTGGCGATGGTATCAATGTAGCCGTCCTATCCCCCCTAACGCCAACCCTCTGGCAGGCTCGAGTGGGATAGCAGTTATGTCACTAGCCATCCTCTCTCTATAAGGGCCAGCCCTTTGGCAGGCCCGAGTATGATGGCAATTGTACCAATATGCCCACGTGATACGGATCAACGCGGATGCTGTTTTACGTATACATTCAGCCTTACACACCTGGGCCGAGCTCACGTCCAGGGTGTCAACACTAATGAGGGTATGATGGTTACAGTAGGTGTTCGGGTGAGGCAGTGATAAGTGGGGCAAGCAGCATATGTGCGATCAAGACTTTCAGTAAAGGTTCGATATCTGGGCGTGAGCAATGTTGCTGATGTTGCGCATGGTGTTAGCGCGTAACACGTGACCTCTCATATGCTTGCAGCGTACGAGTGATGTGTGTTTGAACAATTCAGGCCGGATGTGACACGTGTAGGTGCGGGCCCAAACGGGAGCAAAAGCTTGACTAACCGGAAATAGACGAATGGAGTGACACGGATCGCTACTGCAGCTTAAGATGGTGGCCGGGTGGGCTGGCACATCGCGTTCGGATTGGTTCCCCAAAGCCCCAAAGTCTTGGCATACCACTCATACACAACTACACTTGCATCGCACGTGCGGTCGGGGCAACGTTCAATCTTAACGGGTTCGCTGGGAATCTGTATAAAGTAACAGCCATGGGCTTTCTTCTTGCGGATATGCACTACTTGCGTACGCATTCCCATCCCAACATCAGTCTTACAATTTGCGGCCTAAGAAAGTGCGCCATCTTCCAATATACGCCAATAACTAGGTAGTCACTAAGTATCATTGGCTACTTGCAAAGTCATGAATACCCCAACCCTCGACCAAGATGAGATTTTGCATAGCCCAGGTCGCCCTGATTCTGTGAGCAACGCTGGTACGTATGTACTTTCGAATGTTTTGTGCCATTCGGCTTTTCGCAGCCCTTGACGTTGCACTTGTAAGGTCTGTCATGCTTGTCCATGTGTTTGCTAGGTACAGGGGCTGTATCTTGTCGTTAGTACTAAGACTCCAACAGAACTCACCAACTCATGTAATCATATTACGGACGGCATATCCTTTTCGCTCGACCCATACCCTATTGTTCCGGACGTGGATATGTACCTTGACAATTCTAGCGCGCACCAGATAGATATGTCTAATCATGCTTGGCTGAGAGATCTTCCGCTCCTGGACACTGTTGGTTATTCCGACAGCGGTGGAGAAACATACCTTTTTGACAGAGAACCATCGAGGTTTGGAAGCTTTTCAGAAGACATTGGGTATGTGAAGTCGAATATCCCATCTATCATATAGGGATTGACGCCGACGCAGTCAAACTACACATCCCTCAAGGATGTCTGCGCTACTACAAGAACTCAACAAAATGATAGAAGAAAGACAGCAAAACGGGAATACAATGACGGCGTTTGATAATTACCTCCCAGCATCAGAGCGCGCTCGCGCTCGCGCTCGCGCGCAACATCCTCTCGAAGCTCGGCATCTCACACTGGACTCATATTTTGCCATGCCAGCTCTTTCAGACCTCGATACACCCTCGGCCTCTCAGATCCAACCTGAGGTTGACACCATCATCGGGACGATACGTTTGAGCGGTGAGATCATGTGCCAGCACTCTGGTTGTAAACAGCCTTTCGGTCGCCTCGCGGAGCTCAAGCGACATTACGTGACATCCCACGCAGTGGACAAACCTGAATACTGGTGCATTCAACCCATGTGCGACCGTAGTATGGTTGGAGGCAGACCTTTCTATCGCAGGGACAAGATGAGGGAGCACGAGAGGAAGGTGCATCATCGCGGTGTGTATCGAAGGCGAGGTTGACTGAACGCGCGTATGCGAGGCGGTGTTCTTATGCTTTACCGGCATAGGTCGTTGATGTTCCATCATAATGATTCCTCCGTCGCGTGATCCCTTGGGTGTTTGGAAGCGGTGTATACGGTCTCAGTGTATTTTCTTTTGTTTTCGCTATACTTAGGTAGTGTCCTCCACGTTTTCATTCTCAATAAAAAAGATTCATTAGAAAGGCGCAACTCAGGCTTGTATGTCCCATATCAGAAATCCTTGCGTGTGGGAGAGTATGAGAGAATCGTTAAGTCGTAAATGAAGTTGTGGATGCATGATGAAGGAAAGTAGCCAGGTGGCAGTTGCAACTTCACTCTTATCGATAGAGAGCGAAGCGAGATGACTCCTGCCGCAGAATTGCCGGAAGAAAAGAAATCGTACCTGCACACACTAGCAGCATCATATCTAAGCTCCATTTTTGACAGCGATATACTGCCCTTTGTCTCTGACTTTTTCTGAGGCATACTCTAGGCGAGATAATCAAGGCTCACATGGCATGATTCTGAGAGTCCTGAAGCCCGGTGCGGTCTATAAGTGTTCATTGCGCGGTGGAAAACGCTTACCTGGCCTGGCCCCTCACCGCCCGGCACCATGTAAGCAATGTCTTAACGTCAACCGAGGAGTCTTGAGCGAATGACTGTTTTAATTGTTCATGTCGATATCGTACTGACATCTACACAGAGCTTCAGAGCTCTCCAAAAAATGGGGGTAGATTCAGTGAGTGTATCTCCATCTTCGAGTGCCTAGGAGCCGAATCAAGCGGCAGCAGGGGCAGCGGCACCAACAACAGTCTTGCCAGACATGGTCTCAAGACGCTTGAATCCACCATGCTGCTTAACCCCCTCCTGCAGTTCCACCATCCTTTTCTGATCGCCAGTAGGATCATGAGCCTCCTCCTCAAGACCCCAAGCCAAGTACTCGTTCGTGTAGTTGGGCGTGAAGCTGTCGTCCAACACGCCGAGTCTCTTGCCATAGCGTGTAACCTTCTCCCAGTCGCGCTGGACATTCTGGAGATCAGGACTGAAGTACGCGAAGCTGCGCTCGAAGATCTTGCGGTTGGTTGGCGTGTTCATAGCTGACTTGAAGTTGCAGAACTCCTCCCATGCCTGGTCGGGAGACGCGAGGACGAAGTCAGTCGCGCGCTTGCATGCACGAAGGAAGGCGCGAACTTTCTCGGGGTTCTGCTCGATGAAGGCGTCGTTGCCAATGTAGAGGATGCTGCAGAAGCAGCAGCACCCGAGCTGGGCGAGCTCGTCGATGCGCAGCATCTTCACTTCGTCGCGCGAGCGGTTCTGGCTGACGAGCCACTCTTCGAGCTCGACCATCTGGACGTTCTCGAGACCAATTCCGGCATCTATTTCTCCCGTGATGATGGACCGAGTGACGTTCATACCGACACGGACAGCCTGGTAGTCATCGGGCGACATACCGTAGTGCGCGGTAAGTTCGTCGAGCTGGATCTTGCCAAATTCGCCGACATAGCCAATCTTCTTGCCCTTCAGGGTGGTGAAGTCGGGAGTGATACCGGAAGATGTAAGGTACACGACACCAGTGAAGGGCTCGTTGAGCAGAGAGCCGATTGACTGGACTGGGAAGCCACGAGCGGCAGCGGCAAGGGTATGGATCATGGCTTTGAAGCCGAGATCGACCTTGCCAGATCCGATGATCTCAGTGACATCCTAACATGGTAAGTTCATGGACTGAGAGAAAAAGCATTATCCATACACTAGGATCATTGGGCTCAAGAAGAGCAACCTTGATTCCTTCATCCTTGAAGTATCCCTTGCTCTGAGCAAGGTACAGAGGAGCGTGGTATGGCGTAGCGTGCCTATCAACTGTCAGTATACATCCGACACAACCTAGACGCAAAGCGCACCAGTTTGTCAAGAAGGTGATCTTATCAGTCGACATCTTGACTTGGGTGCAGAAGCTGAGCTGGTTAGTACGCCAACATGGTGGGGACGGGGTCATCATGAAGCAGCAGTAGTCCTTCGCGCTGGAATTATCCAGATCAAGTTTGAACGGTATGATCTCAGAACAAGCCATCAACGACCAAGCTTCCTTGTGAGGAGGCCCGACCGCCGATGACTTGAACACCCGCCATGCTTTGCTTCTGATGGTTGAGATGGGTACCTGATGATGCCATGCTGGGCACCTGTTACTTGACCGAGATTTAATTCTGGTGTGCGAAGAGCAAAGCCACATTGGGCTTGCTGTGCTAGCTCGATGATAGCATCGTACCAAATGGGGTTGTGTTGGTGGAAATTGGGTAAAGCTCGGTATGATCTGGAAAAACTGAGGAACAATTGGAAAGAAACGTGGAACTACGGCTGATGCAGACTACTTATATGTCACTGATCCTTCCGTCTGTTGAGGTCCATTGCGGGTAAATAGCTCACTGCAGATGCATGTGTGTTGGGTGATAGTGGGGCAATGAGGGGTACACTTCCTGTGCACATCAAAACACATCACTGAGCCATAACACGCGTTCATGCATGCGAGGCGGAATATCCCTCGCTGCGTTTTCATTCGTTCGAATTCATTTACGGATTACTCGTAGGCCGTGGCGCTAACGTAGATGGTCGATTAGACCATTTCCATGTAAGCACACATGACGATCTTATCTTGCTCTAGCGAACGGATTACTTGCCTGGGATATCCGAGTCTTGCTAGACCGGATAGAGAGGAACAAATCCTTTGTCTAGAGCCACGTTGCCGGGAATAGAAGTCGTACGTGTCTTTCCAGGTGGCATCCAATCATGCACATGAGGTACAGAATGGGTCTTGCTTACTCAAGCATAATATGAATCACTCTAGTATGAACATTCAGAAGTATTATAACCCACTCTGTGTGTATCGAGCTCTTTTCGAATCACAATGTCTTCATTCTTTCCTCCAACCACCCGTCCAAACCCCGCCACATCGCACTTTCCATTCCTTTCTCCCCCAAGCTTCCGCAGAAAAGCCTCAAAGCCTCACACCTAGCCTTAGTCCATTCCAATTTCGCGTCTTCTCTACCACCGTTCAGCTCTCCCGCAATAGCGTGTGCCACCTTTGCCTCGCATACCGGACACAGATATGGTGATTGTCTTACATCTTCCTTCATAGTACCCGTTCCCTGCATATTACATGCATAGTACACACAATGCGCGATTCCAAAGCAATGTCCCAGTTCATGCGAGACCGTGCGCGCAAGACGTGAGAACCATAGCGCCTGTACATCCTGCACCAGTGATGTAGGCTCATACGTTGCCGCGGCCTGGACAGCCGCTTTCATCGCCCCACTCTTGCTCGATTCTTTCTGCTTCTTCGTTGCAGGTTTGGCTTCTACATCTTCCACAGCACATAACCCATCAACAAAGGATTTACAATGACTGTACGGCCACATGTGGCTTCGGTCGATCTCCTCGCCTTTTCGTTCGTCCAAGAAAGGGTTGTACCGCGCAGTCTGCACTACAGCTACTCTACTCCCTCCATATGCTCTGCCACAGCAGAAGTCGTCATCTTCAGACTCGTAGATGTCGTGATCTACTAAGAGAACTATGGCATATGCGTCTGCCGGGAGGATCGAAATGGCCGTATCCAATATATCGTCTAGATTCAGTTGAGCCGGGAACGCAGAATCAGGCGTGGCGCGGACGCGGATCCTCGTGCATCGATCTTCGTGTGCTAGACCAACGTATTTTGGCAGAGCGGCGCTTCGGTAGCGACTGGCAGACTTGGAGGTGGATCCCCATGTTGTCCAAGTCAATGGTGTGGGGAAAAGGCGAACGGGCATGTTGTGGTAGAAAGCGGCGAGATAATCGACGAAAAAGTCTGCAGCTGGAGGAGATGGCTCTATTTTCCCTTCGCCCTTGGATGTTTCATGACCAGTTGGTACTACCCAATCCCTCATAAAGGCTACGTTTTTGCTTGTCTCAGGCACTTGTGCTACATAGAGTGTGTTCCTTCCGGTTGTTGGTAACAGTTTATTTCTACTCTTCATGTTCAGCCAGCTCTTCGTACTTTGAGGTGAACAATCCGGATCGTAGTTCAGATCATCATGCGGCAAGACCAGAGGAGCAGGGAACGTTCCTGTCGAGTAATCTTTAAAATTCTTCACTGCTTGGCCGGATGTCGTTTCTGCTGCTGCACGTGCTGCGGCATCTGGTTGTTCATATCCGGCCAATTCTGCGAAAGATGAAGATACCAGCTGAAGAATGGTGTGTTTGCATGTCATGGCGATACGAACTACACAAAGAAGCGATATGGAAGAAATGGATAGGAGGAAGGAATCGACACTGTTGCCTGAATGGTGGCTGTCCATCTTTGACGCTAGCCCAACTTGGGATGAAAGCTCCGCGATTCATATCTCCATCTCACTGCTCATCAATGACTCGCTCTAGAATCACTAGAACGCCTTCATGCTGCCTTTCCAAACCATCGCGCACAGCTCTTTTCCTGGACCTTCCACGCACATTTGGGCTGTACATCTACCATAGCGGATCGTTCCTCCCCCAGTATAGCAGACTTCCTCCAATCGCCAAGCTGTTGAAGATGCCGACGTAATGACCTGCAACCTTGTCTTTCGCTCCGTACGCGCTAACAATCACGGTATCTGCGACGGTCGCAACTAATCCCGCCATGACTGCGACACCCAAGCTCCTCCTGTCTCGCAGCACCAGACCGAAGACTGCTAACAAGACGCCGTTCTGAACATTACGCGCTGCTATCGCTGCGACTAGGGCTTTCTTCGTCTTTTGGTCTTCGTCGTAAGTGCTTTCGGTATTGTTGGAACGTTTTGCGGATGCAGGCGAAGTGTCGGACTCGGGTGAGATGGGTAGACCGTAGCCATCGGCGAAGAAGGCAGGGCTACGAAGACCTATTATGCCAAATGGGACAATTTCGAGGGTCGCGATGAGGAGCGCGAGACATTCCGCGGGCGGAGGTAGGTGGTGGAAGAGGCTGCGAGCTTGAGTCGTCATGATGGCGGTTGGAGTTGTCCTTCAGGATAGTTTCGGGGAAAGGTGCGAAACTGCAAGTCTCGAGGAGTAAGCCAAAGCATATTGTATTCTTATAGACAAGTTGCCAATAATGCAGGGGAGTTGTAGAATGTATGGAGACTTCCTTGAACTCCTATTGGCTGACGGGTCGGACTTCGGATGCGGGGATTGCAGGGCTGTTGTCGTCTTTTCGTGCAGCCCTGCTTCAAGCATCTCATTCTCTACGCCTAATGAGCGACGTCGAGAAGATGACTTTGTGATTTCTACTTCAACTCTCATGAAACCTGCTACAGTGAAGCCTTGATGGTATGCGGCTACAGTAAAGACACGTGCCGCGATGAGTGTCGCATTATCCTTCGTCCCCAGCGAGCTCGCTACGATATCGAAATGTGAAGGATCACAAATCTTGCAGAAATTGAGCACCATAAAACCGGGAAGGCTGCTGTGAAGAGATGGAGAGAAAGGAAACTATGTCCTTCCAATCGAACCCTGAGTGTATAGAAGGCACTGTTATAGGATCACTAGTAATGACTCTTCCGTGGAAGCAGTACACTTACTACGGATCTTCCTAATGGTAGAACTGTGCAGTTCGTTCTCCATCAACGAATATTCTGGGACTGAGTGGTGTTATGTCCTTGACCCGGGTAGCTGCATCACAGACGCGATTGTCCATTCTTTCGTCCTATCAGAGGGGTGTCATCTCAAATGTCAGCGCCCGCGAATGCATCGCTACCATGCTTTGCCTGAAATTATAAAAAGCTATGGAAGGGGTGCAATAATTTTCTGTACGCACGGTGAAACTGGGTCAGGCTTGTGACAGCTCGTTTGCGCCTGCTTTCTGTCCAATTCTGCTCGTGTGGCGCCCTTTCCTTGCCTTCACTCAACCTTCAACACCACGAAAAGCTTGAACTCGCACACTGGTCCATTCACTCACCCCTAACTGCGCTAGACGCTCCCCTCTCAGTATATAAACAATCGTCCCCCGCTCTTCTTCTTACTCCCCACACACTCTCGCTCCTCAACTCGACCGCCTCAACTCTTACGCTGTCAACACCCAGAAGTCAGACTATCCCTCAACCCCGCGCAATTTGAGCCGTCCTTGGGCGATCAGTATCTAGAAGTGGGTCTCGCTCTCACCTCTCTCCGTACACGCCGCCAACCACACATCAACCACCACTTCCGCATATCGAGTGATCGCAGAAGATGGCGACAGCTCCTTCCTTCTGGGCTGCTGCCGGCAGCAAGATCAAGTCTGCCGACTCCCCGAACCCCAAGATCACCGAGGCGCCTCCGAAGTCCAAGCCAGACCCTCAGCAGAGGAAGGGTCTCGTACTCAAGGGCATGGCCAACGGTCAACCCACCAACGGCGCATCCAACAGCACCTACTCAAAGTCTGCTACGGCCGCTAATGGCAAGAAGGCCGACTGGGCTGAAGACGATGATGATAAGGACTTCATCGCCGAGTTCATGAGCCAGGACCCCAAGATTGCCACCCTCGAGACCACTGTGGCTTTGAAAGACGAGCGCGTGAAGGAGCTGGACGTGGTAGTCGTCACGAAGACTCTTCGAATTGCTGAGCTGGAGGGTGAAGTCCAGGATAAGGACTACCATATTGATGACCTTGAGCAGGAGATTAAGGAGAAGGACAAGGAGATCGAGGCGCTCAAGAAGGAGAACAGCGATCAGTTCCTCCACAACCAGGAGCTTCTGCGCGAGGCGGATGGGAAGGACAGTCGAATCGAGAAGCTGGAGGATGAGCTGGACAAGAAGGCCACTGCTATTCGCGACCTCGAGCAGGATTCTGCATCGCTTGTCCCGGTACCTACGAAAGATAAGGTGACCACCGAGGATGACCCTAGTAACAAAGTATCGGAGAGCACCAAGACTGACGGCACCGACGTCGTTACCGAGGCTGAGACTGAGGTTGAGAACGCCGCGTCAGAGACGTCTGGATTGGACAGCTTTGAGATCGTTAATCCACCTACAACTGTGGAGGTCAAGGACGAGAAGACTGACGCCACCGCTGTCGAACAATCCAAGGAGACTGAAACAGCAACGAAGGCCCTCCGCCCATCCTTCGGCGCGTCCGACTTCCCTACCTTTGTGACAAAGGAGACGCTGAAGGTCGTCCCTCCGGCCCCGAAGCCCAAGACTTTGACCTTCCCGATGGACATGTCCAAGTATGGGAAGAAGCCCACCATATCCTCTGCCACGCACATGATGCGTCCTTCGCCGCCCGTGGCTGCTGATAAGATTGGCCATAATACACCCTGGGGCCACTCTTCCAAGCAGGCGCGCGATAAGGCCGGCACCATGCCAGAGTTCAACCCTTCGGCTGACGTCCGGCACATGCCACACGGCGAGCGTGTTGTCTACGGCAACGGTCCGGAGGTCATCGTCAAGCTCGGGGATGTCAAGCTCGCTACCATTCCCAAGTACATCCTGATGCAGTGCTCAAGCAGGGCTCTGAAGTACTTCACCGCCAATCCTGACGCTACTTCCTGGGTTCTCCCCGCTGGCTCAATGGATGCTGACGCCGCGACGGCGCACCTAAATTGGATGGATGAGATGACCTACCAGAGCAGGGTCTACTCTGTGCGGCTCCTAACCGACCCAGTTTACGACACGAAGAACCTCCAGATCTGCCGCGCTGCCCGCGTCCTTGGGCTCAATAATACCTACGTGGCCCAGTTTACCAAGCAGTTCTGTGACCGGATCCGTGCTCAGGATGTCTCGTTCGAGTTCATGGACCTTGTCTGCCAATTGGCATACCCAGAGAACGATCCCATCTTTGACTGCTTAGGGAACAATCTTGTCAACCAAAAGAAGGTTGGTAACGCCAAGGCCGTAGCTGATCTAGAGAAGCTGCTGGCCAAGCATGTGTTGCTGAAGGCGAAAATTGAGAAGATTGAGAAGCGCATCGGAGGTCGTCCGCGCAAGACTTGGAAGTCACCCGAGGGTAGTGTGCGAGATGGTAGCAACGATCGCAGCTGCGACGTTGGCGGTAAGGGTAGCACCAGTGGACAGCTAGGGCCTAGCAATGATGTTGCCACCCCAGCACGTGGTGAGGGACTCTTCACGACTCTCCACTAAGGCAGTGTAGTCGCATGACACGGTGTACGGCAGGGAGGGATGAAGCATGGAGTACACCGCGGAAAAGGAGTACCGATTTGACGGCCTACACGCCGCGAGCGTACTTCGACGCGTTCAAGCGCGAGCATTGTCTGCCCTGTGGGTCTTTGCATCTACAGTCAAAAATGGGTATATAGAGTGGCAGCTTGTTTCGTTTGTAAGTGAATATAGGATGGCTAGACATTGATATTCGGGCGCATATTCAACGCCATCAAGGAATGCCTGGTAGTTATAGATGAGGATATCATGGCTGAAAATTAACACCATTTATAGGTGATTGACCTTGTGAAACAAACTTGTGAACATATCTTGTTACAACTCTTTGTCTCTCCGATCTCATCGCAAACACGTGGTTGTATCTAGCATCTACACTCTACTCCCTTCCGACTGACGCATAGATACTTGACGCCCTTATATGGCGTGACACCGCTGCCCAAGCCTTTACTCTTCTTCTGATCTACATTCAAACTTTCCACTTTGATTCCACTCGGCAACCAACCCTTGACAGAGAAGCTGACGGTCGCGCAGCTCGGCATGAGGACTTTGTTAGCCTGTTTGATCTTCGCATCGCTATCTGGTTTGGGCACGCTGAAAGATGATGGTGCAGGTAAAGCGACCTGTGTGTTTTGGTCATCATCGTAATCGTACGTTGACGTGGCGAAAGAGACGGGTCCACCGGCGTCCAAGGTATCTCCTGCAGAGGGGTCGTCCTGGCCAATAACGGTTCCTCTCAGTGTCGCCGTAGCACCAACTCCCCCTCCGCGGTCTTGAGACATGAGGTTGCTTATCTCGCGACTACTAATGCGCCATTCTATCGCCCTGTCCCCAGGCGCGTAGCCTGCATCTCCTGTTCCGCGCGCGACGCGAAGATCCGCAACATTTCGGACTGACGCTGGGAGTGGGATGTGGACGGTCATTTCTTCGATCGCGGGGGCGGATGTCGTTCCTGTGGACGCGGATGTGCGTCCTAAGCTGGCCTTTGCGGCGCTGGGTTGGGAAGACTTGTTTCCGGTGAAGCGTGGGTTGAGTTGGAGTTTGACTTCGAAGTCGGTGCCGCTTGGGCCGAGAGAAGGATGGAGAGATACTGTAGCGGGTATATTAAGTTTTGGGCTGGCAATCTTCGCGTTCTTTTCAGTGGAGAAGGCATCCAGTGCCGCAGAGCCTAGCAGGTCGACTTCGTACCCGGCTAGCACAAAGCGTCCGTCCGGCGGTACGAATGAAAGCTCGCCCGGCCTCGCTTTCCATTGATTGAGTCTAACGCAAGGATGAAAAACGGGAAGTGAGACCGCGTTCTGTATGCCACCTGCGCATCCCAAGTGTAGTATGAGATCCGGGATCCCGGAGACCTTGGCTGTGAAAGCGATGGTGCCGTTCGCCATGGCGGCTAGAGGGCGACCAGAAGGTGATAGTGTGACTTCAAGCGTCTCCACTATATCCACGTACATCTCATTGCTTGTATGTCTGACATTCGCTCTTCTCCACGGCACTGGTGAACCTGTCTGACTTGAGGTTGGCGAGGGACCCAATCGTGGGCTTGCTCTTCCACCTCCTAGGCCGAATGCTCCAGTGGAAGACGGCGCGAGCGAGCTTGGTGTTGAAGATGGTAGTCCCACTCCGCCCAGTAGACTCTTGAGGAGATTCGGTGCTTCGACGACATCTCTCAGCGCGTTTGGTTCTGTGTTCGCAATGATTCCGCCATCCACCATCTCACTGAGCAATTGCGCGACAACATCATAGTTTCCCTCAATCTTACTCGCTAGCAGGGGTGAGCCCAGAAAGTCCTCGAGTACGTCGGTCAGGCGGTGGAGGAAGGTCAGGACAGCGAGAGGGTCGGTGTCTGCTGATGCCGGGCAGAGGAAGAGGAGTTGATCCTGTATTATGCTGTATAGAAGCGTCGGTGGATTGGTATTGGGTAGGTAGATCAGCGGTGGGCGTGGGGCGGGATGCGCGAGGTATAGAGGCAGGAGGACGGAGGATGGAGGTGGGCGATTGAGGTATGTATGTTCGAGGAGGGGCGTGCTGGAGACATTAGAGACGAATGAAGTATTCGCTACGATAGCCTGGGCTTACTTGTGCTCATCGAAGATGTACAGAGCTTCTATTGCGCTCATCGTGGGGAAATGTTAGCCGCAAGCCATGCGCGTGCGAAGACGTGAGGTCCGCGTCGTGGGGCAGTTTTGGCGGGGAGCTTCCGGAGCTAGAAAGATCCCTGCATGGCTAGAACCATATCACTCAGACTTCTGATCGCAGGACTTTACACGGTAGAGTCGTGGTGCTGTGCCTGATCGCTGGACATTCTTTCTAGGGTGGCGACAATGGCACTGCAGCCTCCTTCCCCTCCGACCTTCCAAGAAGCTCTCAAAAACGACAGAGCGCAATTTGAGGATTGCACGCCATGTCGCATAGTTGGTATAGCACGCTGAAAAGCATCGTATCTACTTCGGTACTAACATACGCTCATAGGAAGCGCAACGTTTCTTGGCCTCGGTGCCTTCACGTATGTCTCGGGTCATTCACAGATAAAGGCCAATGAGGCCGCGATACGAGCCAGTAGAAGCATGTTCGGGGTGCGGAGTAGAGGAATGGCTATAACGGGGACAAGCGCTGTGATGGTGGGTCTGGGAGTATATCGATGGTTCGCATGACGAGGAAGATGCAGATGGAAATATGCTCGGGGGTGGCAAGTCTAGTATGAGCGTGGGTTTTGGCATGGCATCGGCGTTGGGCATCACTTTCCACATGAACGGGATGAGGCACAGCATGTAGCATATTGGAAAATACAACAGCTGAGGAATTTGAACAATGTTATTGATACCAAATTCTTCAGAGAAACACTGTCTACTTCCACACCACTAAATGATGTCCCACACCGAAAGAAGGGAAAAAGGTATATAGCCTCCAAAATCAATAAACACCACAGAATGCGTCTATTAAGCCTCCCCCAATGCGTATAAATGATGATCCACTAGCCCTGTGCGCCGTCTGGGTATGATGCAAATAGTCGTGATTCGTCGAACCGTCGTTCGTGTCATTGCCTGGAGTTCGATGACAGGCCCTCAGACTTCGAAGTTTGTGTGCTATGACATGCGTCCACGCTTAGGTCCGCCGCCCGATGAGCCGTCTCGTCGGTCATTGAAGCCTTCGACGTTGAAAAAGTCGTTCATTAGTCGTCTCTTTTGTCCTGCACCATTGCCGAGCTGGAAGAGGTTTTGGGCGGCAGATCGTTGTAGGTTTCGAGTAGACGAGCGGTTCGTGGGGCGGCGAGCGGCAGGGAAAGCACGGCGAGCGGCAGCTGACATGTCGGCGGTGGCAGTCTCGTTTGGCGATTCAGACGGAAGAGCTTGAGCGGCAGAGAATTCGAAGATGTGGTGGAGCGGCGACATGTCAGCCTCCGTCGTAGAAGCTTCCATCTGAAGTGGCGGCGCAGAATCGGATCGTTGTTCAATAGCCGTCGTCGGGTCCATGGTACGTGAGTCTACTATGTCAAGGTTTCTGTCCATGATGGGTGAGGAGCTCCTGGCACGGTTGTTTTCCAGGTATTCCTCGTCGCTGTCGCTGCTCGACTGCTTTGGCAAGCTTCCATCTAGTCGCTCCGTCGCCCACTGACGTACTCGCCATCCTTCACCGTCACCGACGCCGATGTTCTCCTTGTCCAGAAAGGCAAGCAGCTCATCCAGAGCTTCTTGGTAGCCGTCGGTGCGGGCTCTGTCGAGGTCGGCGAGCGCTGACTTGTACAGGTTCGTGACGTTCAGCGCAGCGGTACGGAAGGATTGGTGCACATCGGGCTGCCGTCTTGTCTTGGGCAGCGACTTGTTGAGGCTGCGCATCGAGTCCATGGTTGTGGACGGTGCGTCAGGAGGCAGGCGCTGCTGTCGTGCAATCTTTGTCGTGCTTCGCCAAGTCGTGACCGGCGTTCCGCACCCGCAGGTGAGAGCTCCAATAGAGCAAATGTGAGAGAATGAGGTGATGAAACAGACAATACAGACAAAAGTGCGGTTCACTCGGAAGAAGCGTGGCTTCTGTCGTCGTGGTTGAGGCCGTGGCCGCTGTCAGGTCCGCGGGGTTAACGCTGTGACGGTTCCTTGGCGTGGATTGATGTGGTCCCCTTCGCCCATGAACATCATCGACTTCACGACACATCTTCTAGTCAACATGCCATTATGACTTCGCACATAGAGCGCCTTCCCGTCGAGCTGTTCGAGCTCATTGCCGCCTGTCTTGACCTCTCATCCTACAAAAGCCTTCGTCTTGCTTCTAAAAAGACCCGCTTTCTCATACATTCACGATTTGTAGAACATGCTTTCTCTCGGCTAAAGACTACTCTCGGATCGCCGTCTCTTGATCGTCTCGTCAATGTGGCGCGGTTGCCATATCTCCGAGGTGCCGTTAAAGTCCTCCAAATCCAGCTTCTGACCTCAAATGACTATCATGTCCTCGCTGCCATCAGCCGTGTAGGCAGATATCCGCCACCCAAACGATTTCCAAGGATACCTGGTATACAAGACAGACACATTAAGGAAGAATCAGCCACGTTCGAATATGTTGTGAAAAGCAAATATCCTACACGGCTGTTTGATGATCTTGTTCGAGCGTTGCGAGGCTTCACCAGCTTGACCGTCGTTCACTTTCATCCGAGGGAATCTCAGCTGACTCGACGCCGCGATCTAGTCCTAGAAGATGATCATTTGTTTCGCAGCAGATGTTTTGAAGTCGTTATCGACGCCATCGTCCACAGCCATGTCCGTCTGAGCGAGCTTCGTATGGCAAAATGCAGGCGTGGGTCCGCATTGCATAAAGAAGCCATCCTACCGCTCTCAGCACTCCAGATACCCGCACAAACTCTACAAGCGCTTCAATACTGCTTTTCGAATCTCCAAGTTCTCACAATTTCCGCCTTGACCGTCTACGAGGACGTCTCTGGCATACCTGGCTGGCAGAAGGGGATCGCGAATATACTCGCCACGGCACCAAAGCTGAAATCCCTGACGCTGAGTCTAGATCGAAGTAATTATGTCGTATCCATAATCGAGAACATGGTCTCTTCTTGTGCTCCTCTCGAACTTGAAGCGTTGCAGCTCCTGTTCTGTGCGGTACGTGCAGACGATCTAGTCACCATTATTAGGAGTCAATCGGCAACTTTACAACGAGTCTTGTTCTCAGACCTTCGCCTTTCAAATGGCAACTGGTCATCAATACTTCTCGCCTTGAAGGAATGTGAGAAGCTGGAACACCTGCGGCTCTGCTCGCAGTCTGACGAAGAGCACCCAGTCCGGCGTTTGGACGTGACACGAGGAAATCGTGCAATGACCGATATGTTAGATGAACTCATCGCCACGTACTCAGACGTCTCTGCCTCTCAAAATAATGGCTTCGTTGAGACTTATCATGTTGCAGGTCTGTCATTGGCCAGATCCAGTACCACGGTACTTGGTGAATGACAGATTCACCACGACTGCACACCGTTCCGCGCACTTCTTGTTGCTAAACAAGAACCACTGGAAAAAATTACATCACTGCCTGCCTAGGTGAAATTTCGATAAATTGACTACTCGGAAGCAACACGGTTCAACTCATTCCTCAACCGCACTGGTCAGACTCACAATGGTACCAACACCTCAACTCTCAAAGGCGGATGTCCGCCTATTTTTGCAACAGCTCCAGGCCAATCCTACCGACGTTACCAAGTGGGAACTAATGATGCGCCTTTCGCTGCTTCGCGGCGGACTTATCGACTTCACCATTTACGGCCGCCGTGTGGGCTCAGCTCCCCGTTTCGCTTTAATGGCAGTCTCCCAGAGCGTACTTGAATTTCTCGCCAAGCACCCTCGCGCACCAGCAATCAACTTCACCTTCGAGGTGCCCGCACTGCGTGTGCGTAATGAACAGGGTCAGGCAAAATTCGTCCCAGGGAAGCGCAAGATGCTCGAGCGTCAGATCAACGTCCACGAAGCTGCGCTTGTCGCGATTTTACAGTGGCTTACAGCATTGTGTACACCTGCAATGATGCCTCTTGCTGGAGCAAGCTTTCCAATCCAGACATGTATCCGGTTCATTTTTACCCACACTTTACATGCCGCAGAGTATGTTCAGCACTTGACCGATAAGTTCATAACAGATGCTAGTAAGCTTGCACTGAGCTCACATCAAGTGACAGAGCTCGTCAAGTCGTGCCGTGGCGATGATGATGCATTGCTCGTCGGCCTCGCGGCTAAGTTGGTTGCGAAGAAGCTCGACGGTCAGATTGCTGCTACGCAACTCAACATCTTCCTTTGCACAACCGGTAATGAGCTGTTGAAGAAGAAGGTTGAGACCATGGAGAAGGAAATGGGCTTCAAGATTGAAGCAGCGGCTTCAAAAGCGGCTTCAAAGGCGGCATTGAAGACTAGGACTGAAGACGGTTCTTCGTCATTCACAGCTGTGGCGAAACATTCCAAGGGGAGAACTCACGGTACCAAGGACGATGAAACCATAGAGATCGATACAGATATCATGGAGGTGGACGCAGATGGTTGGCAAATCGTTCCTCACATGAAAGAAGAAGCGGCAGGCTCGAAGAGGCGGAAGGTCGCACAACCAGGATACTTTGGAGTAGGAAATGGCTGAGCTGGAGAAAGAGTTGGCTTATGCGAGGCGAAGGCGTCGTGAGTCATGACATGAACGTCTGCGTTGGTCTTTGACCGGCGACCTAGGCTACTGCATAAGCCCAGTATGATGTGACTTAGGTGATGCTCCATATTGGAGTGTCTGTAAAGAATCCATGGACAATCTTGATCAATGAAACTCGGATAGGAAAACATGTTGCCATTTGACGGGACTTGACTATCCTAGGCCTTTCAAAATCCCGCACAGGTGAAAGATTCCTCGCACACCCTTGACTGTTCTACTCCGGCCTATTCCCTCTCGTTCATCGATGACCCATAGACCGGTGAACACCCACCGCTAATGTAGTAACCTCCAGCATTGCGCCCGAAAGTGTGCCCGAAAGTATGCCCGAAAGCTTAGAGGCAGATGCTTCACAACGCCACTAAGAGCATACAAAAGCTTGACCTGACATCGATCTACATCGCTTCCAATGTTTTCATCCAGTCGCATGTGCCTGCATGATTTAGCGATGACCTGCATACACCGGAGAGTGGGCAGTGGGGAGCGCTGACCGGAACACCAAGGGTTTGCCGGCATTGTGACTTGAGGTAGCATAGTACCAAGCTCTGGGGAACAGGGCCTACAATCTCTTGGCTCTGATCATATTGCT
>JAESFQ010000096.1_pt1 | contig 34353 bp, 34 predicted proteins | sample 9269431 | NCBI WGS metagenome assembly JAESFQ01 (sample SAMN14502588, study PRJNA617103) | algae metagenome | isolation source: Plectolyngbya sp. WJT66-NPBG17 and co-occurring heterotrophs from well... | place: USA: Mojave Desert, Joshua Tree National Park, California | collected 2006-08-06 | reverse complement strand
TAAGCCTAAGACCTAGGCGAGATAAGCAATAGGTTAGGCCTATTAGCTTCTACCTCGCTTAGCCTAGGTCATCCTATGTTACAATATACTTATATAGCCTACTTACTTATAAAGTACGTTAGTCTTAAGTCGCACTTTTTTAACTAGTTTCTAACATCGCTACCGAATGTTAGAAGAAAAGCATACACCTTAGGCTAAGTGTTCTCTTTATTAACTTTTACTACTTGAACATCTTAATAGGATACGCATCTGCAATCGCCTGATACCCGGCAACATTTGGATGAAGCCCATCACCGCCATTGTATTTCGGATCCAACCGCTCCACATTCGCCTTATCCGCAATAATACTGGCAATGTCAACCGTGTAATCGTAGTTCGCACTCTCCAAAATCCACTTGTTCACTCTTTTTCTCGTCTTCTCCCTCTCGACACCCTGGTAACCACTCCCTGCAAAAGGTGTGATCGTACCACCAATCGTGGTGTAACCAGCCTTCTTCGCATCAGCAGCGATTTGCTTGAACGCTGCGATGAGGCGGTCGCCGATGGAGGTTTGCGCTGCAGCGGTGTCTGCACCACCACCGATGTCGTTGACACCTTCAAAGACCATTACCCATTTCACGCCGGGTTGTTCAATTGCATCGCGCTTGTAGCGAGTCAGCAGCGGTGGACCGAGACCACCACTTAGGACGGTGTTACCACCTGCCGCTTGGTTGCAGACAGCGACGTTGGTGAGGCTTGAAGATTGGAGACGCGCGAGTACGAGGTCGGGCCAGCTGATGTGGTTTAGACGACGAGTTAGTTTTGAGGCTGATCAGAACTTACCGGTTGTTCTTGTTGTCGTCCGAGCCTCGTCCGTCAGTGATGCTATCACCGAGGATCATCAAAGAGCGCGTGTCGGCTGGTACGTAGGCTTGTACGGCGCTGACGAAGTACCTCGAGCGCTGTCAGTATTACAAATTCTATACCGCGTCTCACATAAGACATACCAGTGCACACTGGAAGTACCCGTGAAAGCGGTAGCATTGACCTTGTTACCGCTAACGAACCAGCTTGTGGTTCTACTTCCCGGATGACCGGTAATGCTGCTTCCGCTCTGGCCTTGCTGACTGTACAAACTCACGGTGAGCATGCTTTGAGGCTTGACTGGGAAGGCAATCTCATCGCTGGTAACGACCTGACCCTTGGGTACCGTGAAGCTGGACTTGCCGCCAACGGTGATGGCTGCTAGGGGTGAGGCTTGCAAGCCACTGATACCCGCCGCGCCACCTGCAGGAAGTCCTACGGAGCCTGCGGTGATGGGAAGGTCGGAGCCACCGAAGGTGTTGGAAATTGTGATCTTGATCCTCGGCGCGCCGACGGACATGTGTAAGGTTTGACGGAGGGTCGCATCGCGAAGAACGCCACCGGAACTCTGTCGTATTATTAGAGCCGGACGCAATGGATTTCGGGATACAGAAGAAGTCGCATACAAATTGCGCTGGCGGCATATTGCTCGCCTCCACCAATTGCGGCATGCTCGTCCACGTGTTAATCCAATGCGATTCATCCTGTCGCTTTTCGGTAGCCTCAATTGCACGCCCAGTTACAATCGGCGACAGCAGAGAAAGAGTCGCAAAAGCGACGGAACAGAATGAAGTGTACAACATCGCAACAAATAACGAACTTGCTATCGACGTGGATGAAGACGACGCGATGTGGCTCTGAACCGGTATATGACCACTTCATCTGACATTTCGGAACAATCTTTTTCTTAGTACTATTGCGTACTGCAATCTATTGCCAATCTTAGCATCGGCGGCCGCTTGGTCAATGCGACGGGCGCAAATGATGTGGGGAGGTAGCTATCCAGCGAACGGGCGTTTGGAAGTAATTGTTCCGACAGGGTAGAGTGTGACCGTGCTATAACCAGTGCCTTTTGTCCTTGTGAGAATAGCCGGAGGCTTCGATCAACTTGAGATTGCGCTATTCATTATTGAACAAACCAGTGAAGACGAATATAGAAGCCATCTTTGTCAATTTGTCTGCGCTCACAGGCGATGTGTTCGTAGGAGAGCGCACAGCATCGCGGCTCTACTGCGCGGACGGAAAGACTTGCTAAGGGAAGTAAGGTATCAACCCGGGTTCTTATACGTGGCGCGCTCTTATATAACATTAATGATGAACGTTCCGAAATTTGAATTAATGTTTCGATGTCGACGCATGAGGGACAGCGAAGTAGCGATACGTTGCTGTTGGTGTTTTGAGGATAGGCAGCACATGGCCGCCTAAGAGAACAAATGGAGATGACGTCCTGCCTTTTCTCTTAGAGCTACCCAAACTCTGAGCACAGCATTATTAAGTAAAATGAAAGCATTTGCAGGGCAGACAGTGTTGAGCACAAGAAAGCTCAAGTTGTTTGCAAAGCTCAATTGGGGCGCATCAGAGTTTGGCCGCGCACGGTCCACGGCGCTTGCAATCACTTCGCCTCGCGTCGTCCTGTTTCATCCACCATGCCATCAGATGATCCCTAGGCGCCATTGATCCTCAATTTGGGCTCAAGCCCTACAGACAACCATCATTGCGACATCCATGTAGCTGTTCTAGACCGAATCTTAGTGTCCATGTGGTGACAGGCGGGTAGCGGGTTGACGCCGTTCAGACTGGTGGTATCCTTCATCACATCAGACTATCGACGGAAAGTCGATACGTGATGTGATGAAGGATACCACGCTGACTAGTTTTGCAATATTCCATCTGATTGCTTATAACATATGAGTTCTCATTGCAATCTCGACGACATCCATTGCAATTCTATCATGTTCAAAGACGCTGGAGCGATTGGTGTCCCAGGTTTCTTTCTCCATGTTATATCGACCCTTGGCTAATGTAAGTTTGTGATGCAGCTCTCCTAGTTGTGGGACTTGGGCGTTACTGCCCTGTGTTTGTTTTCTCGCCGCACAAGTGGTGTTCATCAGGCGCATCAGCTCCGCCCAGGTGATGAGTTTGAGAAAAGCTTCCTGATCTGGGAAAAAGCGGCTTCGTATTGAATTATTCCAACCTAGGAAGAGCTGAACAACAGGACGTACTACCCCCGCATACCAGTCAGGTTCTGCACGATTACCTTCCCACAGACGGAAGATCTCTCCTGTATGAACGTCGACGTAGTCCTTGACTAGACGGAGTTGCGCGACAGCAACGCCCTCTTCTGAACTACACGCTACGACCTGACTTCGCTGCGAAAACTCGATGCTTACGTCCTCCCGCAACGCAGTAACTTGCGTTTCAAAGATGGCTTCAATGTCGGCGCCGATACGATCAATCAAAGTGCGCTCGCAAAAGACTACTTGGCAAAATGGGCACCTGCCAAATTGCTGGTCAAGCTCGCGCAGGTTCTCTGAGAGACATGACTCATGCATGGAGCAACCGCAGTCAGGCAGCATGATAATGTGTTCCTGCGCATTACGATGAGACTCACCACACAATCTGCAACCTGCAGAATGTGCAGGGTCTTCTCGGAATGGCAGGCCAGCACAACGAAGAAAGAACTCTTCCTGGTTACAAAGAGAAGCCGTCATGATGTCGGAAACCTGTTCGAAGGGTGAGCTTAGTCGGACGGACTTGCGTACAGGATTGGGCATACTACTCTGACCCATATCATACAGGTAATGGGCACTTTTAGCTTCCAACTCTGACGCTGTGTCCCAGCTTCGACCTTCCAGCTCTTTCAACGTTGCAGTGTGACGTTGGCGTGTATACCCGACTGAAAGTTCGATGGGTGATGTACGAGTGGGAAGCTCTGCTGGTGGGGTACGAACTGGTATATCACGGTCATCGAACCCAAATGGGACCGATAAGTCACCGATGGCGTAGAAACGTGACAGTGGTAGCTGGTTGCTATCATTTTTAAACGCCTGGCTGGACGGATGGTCTTGGTACCAGTTGTCATAGCCGAGCGGCGACGATCCGCTGCGACTGATGAGAACGTTACTTCTCTTCCCGTGGACTACAGTTGCATTAGCGTCGACTTTTTTGGACGCAGAGAGTATATCGTTGACGTCTGCGCGAATAGAAGACGTGGCAAAAGCAAAGTCAGTACGCCGGGTGGTATCCGTCACTAACGGAGAATTTGTGCGCGTCGAAGGGAAAGCTGAACCCATGGGTGTACTGCCAATAGAGGAAGTAATAGGTTGATGCATGTAAGCCGATGAACGAGCCCTCTGCCATACCTGAGAAGGCATCTCTGGCTGAAGATCTGGAACAGAGGTGCGACGACGAGGGCTTGGGATAACTAAAGCGATACGCTCAGCCGTGCTGCGCATCTTCGTCTCCAGTGTGAGCGGTGACCGAGTCTTGTCTTCGGATGAGCCCAACAGCGGGTTAGGTGAGTGATCATATCCAACTTGTACTCTGGAAGAGTACGCTGGGGGTGAATCGCCGTTCACTTCCTTCCAAAATTCTTTCGTAACCATTTTCTTACCCTTGTGCAAACAGAAGAACTCCGCACACTGCTCAACGATCTCAGGGTTTCGAGGCGTGCTATAACTATGCTTCCTGGACTCTCGGCAGCGGCATACAACGTTCTTGTCTCGGCCGGTGTAATGAAAGTCTTCAATGTAGACGCCTTCCTTCTCCCAATGGAATTTTCGACGCTCGTGATAATTGCGGAACTCGGCGATGGTGCAGGAAGTGAGGCTGTGGCGATCCAAGTACAGCATCAGACTAGCGCTTAGGTGCCTCGATTCGGATGCTACGCTGGAAGCTCCTTCGCCGTGCCATCCGGGATCACTACAGCGGCAAACATGGGTATTTTCGGCGCCAACGTAATGCAAGACACGTTCGTGTAGTGGCAGAGAGGAGGCTGATTGGCGAGAAGACTCATTTGCGCGACGGAGGTCGACCTCTCTGGTGCGCTTGTGACGCACCAAGACGTAATTGCCTTTGTTTTTCGCGTAGAACTGCATCTCGGTAAGGAGAAAGTAATCCTGTGTAAGCTGGAAGGTGGGCGGAATACCTACTGGCAGGCGTTGACCTGAGTAGTCCCTATTAAAGCGCTTGACTAATTATATGGGCTCTAGAAGTCCGAGCGCTCTTTCCGAGTGAGAAGGACAAGGAATAGGTCCTCCATTCCTAGCGTTGTGCACAGATCAATGAAGATAGACAATGTTCGTATCAGTTAGCGATGAATAAGTTTACGATGAAGACAGGCAAGCACAATGCGATTCTTTGCAACGACTCTTCAGGAGCATTGTGAAATGGAGGCATTTTAATGCGCTCCAACGATGCTTTAATCACGACTTGACGGTGTTAGGACACTGCATTACAGGTTGTCAACGATTCAAGACGTTACATGGGAGTAATGATTTCGATTCCATGATTCATACGACGCCTTTTCCAACAGCGTCAAGGTCGGTCTTACGATCTTGTTAAGCCTCATAGCAACGCCTTTGTTCTCCTTACTATCTGTGCTGCGAACCAATATTTCCACATAACTACCGCTTCCAGACTCTCCATCTAGACCAATTCACGCCCGAGAAGTTGATTAAACGTTACAAGCTTCTACAACTCCGACCCGTCATCTTCAAACAAATCATCCAAGCCTTTATCGTCTAGTTCAATGTCTTCTGCCACATTCACCAACTCCCGTGCCGGTAATGGTAGCGCCTCCTTGGTCTTCTTCATAAACGCCGGATCCTTGTCCGGGATGCCGGACGGTTCAGGACCCTTCAAGACAGCTTCCTGCTGTGGCGAGAGCTGCGAGCATTGGACCTGAAGAAGTCTTGCCGCCCACCACTCATCGAAACGTGACCAGTTGGGCCACTTCTTCATTTGCTCGAAACGCCAACAGTTCTTGCGTTCCCGCTCGAATCTTTTAAGCACCTTGGTGATCTCTTCTTGAAGCAAGCTCTCAGCAGCGGTTTCTTCTGGTGAGAGTGCGGCTTCTGGCACGACATGCTGTTGGGGCGAATTTGATGCGGGACTGGAGGCAGGTTCGGATTTTGTATCAGCCTGTTGTCGTGGTTGCTGTTGCCAGAGTTGTCGCTGTCGCTGCTTCTCCATAGCTCTCGCGTTGGCAGCCGTCCTCTTCTCGTTCCGCATCCGCTCTTCATCCTCTTCGGCGGCTCGTGCTTCCTCCGATTCAGCGTCTTGTGCGTTTCTGTCGGCCTGCTTCTGTTCTTCAGCTTTTTGCTGGCTCCTCAGCTTTTTGTCTTGGTACTTTAACCATGTCATATGGCTTTCATGCAAACGGCCATCTCGGATCAAACGTTCCACTTTTCCCTTCCATGTTGAGATGCTTCTAGAAATGGAAGACATCATTTGCCTCTTCGACAATCCCTCTCTGCAGCAGACCTTCTCGGTCTCGAATGAGTGCATGCATTGGTAACGCCCGGTAGCTGAGTTGGGATTGAAGTCCTCGATCTTGTCGAAAGGGTATGCGGGAACCTTAGTTTTGTCCGAAGGATGCTTAATGGTATCTGGTTTTGCGAGCTTTTCTAGCGCTGACTGAGTAGCTACGGGCGGAGATATCGGCTGCTGCGATTGTGACACGGGTTTTTGCTTCGCCAGCACTGGACCAGAAGTTGGTGGTTGAGGTTTCCTGGTCTCGACGGCTGCATCTGCAGGTGACGTTGTATCAGCCTTTCCGTTTTGCAATGCAAGATATCCATCTATCATCGCCTGATCCACGCGAGTCGATACAGCCTGCGTGTTGACTACCTGGTTCTAACGCGCCCAACTGTCTGTATTCGTTCCCTGCTTGAAGCTTTTCGCCCACGCCCTTTCCCTCTGCATCAAACCCGCTCGGAATTTCACAATGTTCGCCCAGAGCACCTGATAACCTTGGGCAGCCTGGTCAGATAGAACCATCTTACGCCCCAGTTCTACCATGTAGTGGTAGGCGGCATAACGTTGGGAAGGCGATAGAGCGCGTAGACGCCATACATCGCGTGGCACCAGCATATCATATTTGACACTCTCCAGAGTTCCCACTGTGCCTTGTTCAAGAGGGATGGCCGGCACGACCGTGATAGTCCGCCCTTGGAGGTCCGCTTCCGCATCAATGAGCCACTGCTCTTGCTGAGCATAGAGCTGCTTCCGCGCAGCTTGTGTGTCCCCGGTGGAAGCTGGAGTGTTGTGGTAAACCTTTTTTGCCCCGAAGTCTGACGGAAGAGAAGCGACATGCTGCGAGCCCAAGAGCTGTGCATAAGAGCCAAGAGCTGATTTAGCATATTGGATTGATGCCATTCGCTGTTGCTCTAGTGTCTCTTGCTGCTGGCATGGACCGTTTGTAGCCGTTGGGGGTTTGGGGGCGAGATCTGGTTCGTGACTGTGTGAAGTCTGGGGTATAGGCAATCCTGACGTGTACGTAGGCTGCATTGCCGGGGCATACGGTCGATTTGAGTTGCGGTATGTTGGTCCTGGACCATGCAGGTCACCTTGAGCAGGCCCATATCCTGAGTTGATCATCCGTCCATTCGATGGGGGGGTGTGAGATGAAGCTTGATACGAGTGATAGGCTAGAGGCGAAAACAAGAGTCGAGGGGCGTAACTAAGGGGCGCTTGAGCGGAACTGCTTTCAAGTCGCGTCTGGGCTTTTTGTTGGCGTTGTCGCTTGTGCGGCTCCTCAGGTTCTGCCTCCCGAGCGTGTTTCGGTGCGTGCGATGTAGTTGCGGGTGTGAACGGTGATTGAGACATTTCAGAACGAATACGATATTTTGGATGTAACGTGATCCTCTTGCTCAAGACCTTGTTAGAGGGTTGCGGTTGAGGTGGTGTGCGCGACTGGCAATGGGTAGAGAAACAGAGGTTGTGATGTCAAGGAAAGATCTGGTTTATCGTGAGCCTTGACTGAATGCGATACTCACGTAGTAGCTATTGTCCTGGGTCTGCAGCGATGACGACACAATAGAATCGTGCTCACTCGCAAGCGCAGTCCCGCTTTCACTTACCGCACTGTTTCTCGGTAATTTCATCGTGGTTTCTTGAGGTGACCATGTGGCCAGGAATATATGCCGACTATACGACCATGTCGGCGGCTCCAATGTTAGTGTTAGCACCATCCTGATTGATACAGGACAGCGTCACCTTCATGGCAACTTCGCGACGTCGTTGATCCACGCTTTCACTTTGTTGCACGTCATCAACGTAGATTAGAGGCGAACACCTACTAACGAATAAAATGTAGTTGAATATATAAGGTTTAGCGAGTGGCCTAGGTCTTCGTATAGTGGGTGGTGAACTAGAGAATGTGCAGAGATAACAAGCTTTACGCCTGAAGACTCACGAAGTATCTAAGATCGACCCAAGCTTTGTGTAACGCCAGAAATCAGGCTTGTGATAGCCAACGTCCAAAGCGCGCTGACAAATACCCTGATATTTCTCAATTGCACCACCATTGAACTCCGCTAGTTCACTGGCGGTAGTTCTGGTTGGCTGGCCAATTCCGACAGTATCAGTATTCTCTAATGGAGGTGAAGATGGTGCCTGATCTTTGGGCACAATCTCACGCCGCATACCTGCTGTCGAAGATCCTTAGAGCATACTATCCGTCGATTCCCTACCGAAGCAAGCCTCTTCCATGGCCAACGAGCGCTGCCCTACAATTATCATTTGCTTAATCCTGACTTCTCGATGATTGCGTGAGACGGCTACCACTAGGGACCCAACTCGTTACTGTGAAATAATACAGAGCGAGGGTGAATGCTATGTAGCGGATGGCGTATGATCATACTTTGTCCACAACACAATGCTCTAGGCTACACATGAAAGTCATCATATTGCTTCTCCTGAACAATGGAACCGTTACTCAATCCCAACGCACAACCATGGAAGTCAATCCACGTACTTTAACGCTCTCCAACGCTCTCGAAGCTCGCCAATCGCCATCTGATGATAAGTGTGCTATCTGCCAGGAGCTTCTGAAAGACTTACCTCCCATCTACAGCCCAGCCGATAGATATACATCCAACACGGATCGCAAGGCTGAGATGGACGCAGTCATCACGAAGGTCTATGGAGATAAACACTTCTTCCACCGAGTTTGTATCGAATCGTGGTGGAAGTCTGCCAATCCCCATCTGAACACTTGCCCTATCGATCGTACTCTGTGCTACGGCAACGTACGTGTAGGCCAAGCGGATGACAACATTCCCGAATATGCTACATTCCTAGGTCATAATCCGCATGCACACGACTTTGTTTACCCAGAAAGCTTTATCGGCCAAATAATGGCACATTATGCAGAACGAACTGACATGCAGTTCCCGGCGTACCTTTTAGCACAGCATGGCGATGTCGAAGAGCACGGCCACGATGCAGTCAATCCATCTTCGAATGCCTTGCCAGGTCGCACGGCTGAGGAGTTGCAAGCTCTTTCGACCGACGATACGGATCTATTCATTACTCACGCACGAGATGAGGCATCCAACTCGCTTAACCAGGATCAGATCACTTCACTCAATCCGCTAGTGGACGGACTGCCATGCCGTGCGATAGAAGACGTGCAAGCTCCTTTCGCCAGCGATCGAGATTTATCTGACCTTATCCCCGAAGGCATGGAGGAGATTGGTGCTCAACATGCAAATAATGATACTCGCAGACGCAGTCAACCCGGTCGCAACGATCCTTTAGCTGATAGCATTGCCCGCGGTTTGCTACCGGCTCCTCGTGTCGCGCCCTTTAGTGTAGAGGCAGAGCCAGAGGCATACCACGACCTTGATGGTAGCGCTCATTTGGTTGGCTTCTTCGAAAATGAAGACGACATTTTTGGTGGGTGTGGGGCGGGCGCGGGCTCTTTACATGAGTCTGTAGATGACGGTGCTGCTGAGTACATGTAGCCGTTCATCTGATTGAGCGACGGCTGAGGCTCACTATCTTCTCCAAACGCTTTGTCGCGAGTAACACGGTTGCGAGAGATTTCTTCCTTCAGGAAGGAAGTAGTTACCGTCGCCTGAAGCGTTAGGGCTTGATGATGGAGGTAACGGTGCTCGTCCATAGAAGGCAGGGTTAGCTTCTTTCGAATTTGACTACCAAGATGATCGTAGATCGGTCATGGCAAGAGCGAGATTCTTGCAACATGTGCATGATGCCTGTATAGCTGTAAAATTCGATTTCTATTCGTAGCATTAACCATAGCTTCTCTCTGTGAGCTCTCTGCAAGACAATCGCATACGACCAAACTTAGGCTTCTTCGTTATGGAGCTGAGTCATCTCGTGAAGGACTTGTCGACCCGATTATAGATCAATCGCTTTTCACGTGTATTTGCATCCGTCAAGTATGCTGGTTGCGATACGCTCGTAGCCTTGAGTTTTTCCGGATTTTTCCCTCGGCTTTTATACATGGGAGAAAGGGAGGTTAATTGGAAAGGATGATGTTGGTGGGGAACATATGGTGCTCAAGGACGGCTCGACTCGCAACGACAACCCCACTTTGCCGCTCCTTCGGGCCAAGCGCTAGATTTCGCAATGGCTGGCTAGCCTCCCAATAATCTCAGCATGTCACGAGCACGAGCACGAGCACGGTGTTCTGAGTCTGCATGTAGAGTCGTCAAGACGATCGCTGACAGTTTAATTCTTTGCAGGCCCGATGGCATGGACTCTTGGAAATGTCTCCACTGAAGCGTCCGAGTGAGGATGCAGACCATGAGGATGGCCGCCGACCTGGACCACGCACGCCGAGAATTAGAGCCTGTAAGTCAACAACGCGCCCCACTCCATCACGGCTTCTTCTTTCCTTACACATGCTGTATAGGTGCAGAGTGCAAACGACACAAGATCAAGTGTGAGCCGGTCGATAATGAAGCAAAATGCGCAAAGTGTCTGCGAAGTGGAACGGAATGTGTTCCATATAATTTGAATCAACGCCTTCTGGATGAGGACGCTGCGTAGGGTTATAGCACTCCCTCTATTTACCATTGCTAAGTATTTCAGTTGGAAATCAAATGCGACTGCCGAGCTGGAGCAGCTGCGTTCTGCGGTGCAGCGTCTTCTCCAGCACAACAAACTACCCGGCCTGGACGGTCCAGTCTGTCAAGAGTCACCTCAGCCGCCTTCAGGACGCACCTCAACCATCAGTCCGACCAATGTAATGTCTGAGAATGGACATGCCACGTTTGTTGTTCCGCCACCCATGGATATGACAAGAGACACGTCTGTCGAGCGCGAGTCCGGAGAGGAGTCTGGCTTGGTGACTGCGCCCATGAGGAGTCTATACGACCTGACCCGGATCCGGAACCTGCGGAGCAGTGTGCGATGGAAGCCCAGCTCCAACTCTGTGCAAGAGGATTTCATAGCGCAAGGCATTGTGACGTTGTCAGAAGCCAAAGACCTGTTCAGACGGTACATGCAAGACATCCGTCTGTATCTTTGGGCGGGTGTGCTCTTCCCATACGACTCCCTGGAAGCAGTGCGCCGCCAGTCGACACTTCTCACTGCGGCCGTGCTTACCATCTCAGCGCTGCACACCCCTGGCCGAGATGAAGCGTTGCAAAAGTGCTACAATATCTTCGTCTCATTAGTTTACAGTGCCTTTCTCGCTCGACCTCAGAACCTTGACGATATCCGTGCGTTGGCTCTTGCTGCCTTTTATCTCTCAAATTTGAGCTGGAAGCTGGCAGGCCTCGCTGTCAGAAACGGCGTCGAAATGAACCTGCATATGTCTTACCAGAAGCTAATGCGAGGACATGAGGATCAGCGGGATAACGTGCGTTTATGGTACGCGTTGTATGTCTGCGACAAGCAGTTCAGCATCGCATATGGGCGGCCATCCATTGTGCACGAAGACATTGCCATTAAGAACATTGAAGGGTTTCTCGACAGCCCGAAGACGACGCCAGGAGACATCAGATTGGGAGCCCAAGTTACTCTGTTTAAAATCCTCACAGAAGCATATATTGCATACGGCAGCGACCCGGAACAACCTCTGACAGAGCCCGACTTTCAACAACTCCGCCTCTTCAACTTCGCAATCGAGCAATGGCGACTTGCGTGGCAGGCTAGATCCGCCGACAGTCCATCCATTGGATCGTACCCATCGAAAGGCGTGGTATTGTATTACCACTTTGCTCGGTTTCAGCTCAACTCACTCGCGCTGCGTGCTCTGCCTCCGCCCAGCGCTGCAACGTCGGAATCACTTTCGTACGATCGTCGCGAAGCAGCCAACATTGCCATCACTGCGGCTACCAGTACCCTTACTCTGATTTTCGAGGAGCCAGATCTTCGCAAAGCGATGACAGCGGTGCCGATATTCACGCATACAATGGTGGCTTTCTGCGCTACGTTTTTACTGAAGATGGCAAAGACGTGGGGCGGCATGGCGCAGGTGCAGTCACCCGAGTGGGCGACGGAACCCGTAGGCCTTGGGCTCAACTTCAACATCAATCAAGTGCTGTCTCTATCGCGGCGGTCCTCTTCCTTCTTAGCCAAAGTAGCGGAGAATTTGAACGAGAAACACATGACTACGCATATTGTCCAGGGCATCAATGATCTGTTGAAACGGCTTGATGTCGTGGGGACGCCTTCTGGCTCGGCGGTTCAGACTGGCTTTCCAACTACTTCACCTGCTACGGCGCATATATTGGACCCTGTCAAAGCGGCCACGGCAGGCCATGACGAGAGTGTTGAGGCGACGAATGAGTACAACATGTACGACCTGATTGGTTCGTATGGGTTTGGCTTTGACGAAACGTTTCTGGGTCAGGTCACGCCTACCAACTTGGATTTCTGGCAGACGGAGCGGTTCTAATGGGAGGGTATATGTTCGTAATGTAGGGCCATGGCCTCCCTCCGTCTCGGTTGTTACTACTCTTGACGCAGAACCTCACTCTCCTATTCCGTCGTGCAACGCGGTGCCATTGTTCGAGCGTCGTAGCGGAGGAATTGGGGGGCAGTGCCAAATTGTCGGCGAGGACATGGTGTTTGGCGCGAAGGAGGCGTAGTTTGCTGTATCGGAAGGGTAGGCAGCGATAGGATAGCAATTGCTGTCGTGGTTCGATGCATCTAGGCAGCTACACAAGTTTAGCAACGGGCGAGGCTGAGGCGGAGGTGGAGGCTGAGGCTGAGGCTGAGGCTGAGGCGGAGGTGGAGGCTGAGGCTGAGGCTGAGGCTGAGGCTGAGGCTGGTGCTTTGTCGCTCATGAGGGTAGGCTACGACAGCTGTCGCGCATGTTGGTGCTCTCCGTACTGGTAGTGACGAGAATAGATGCGAGGTTTCTAGAAACAGTGTCGTCGTGCGCGAGCAGTTGGTAGGCAGCGGACACACAAGTCGCGATTGTTCTGCCCCTCGCGACTAGGCGTTGCCGGGGAAGGCGCGTTTGGCGGTGAGGCGCGATTGCAAGGACGGCCCCGCTCTGATTGGCGCAGCTGCGGCCTTCTCTGCGTTTCTGCCGCTCTGTCTAGAAGATTCTCGAGCTCCACCAAAGGCTATATCAGCCCCAAACTCGACTCCTCCCACTACTTTTTCCTCATTGAATTGCTCTCTCCCATTTCCTCTACACAGACATCGACGTCTTGAAGCTTGCTCTTACCCACGCGCTACACAAGAGCTCAGCACCCAAACTACCCCGCCTACCTGTACGTCCTGCCCGCATTGTCCCGTCACTACAGCCTACACCTGCCATCCATTGAGCTTTGGCTGACTCTTCCCCTGCAGCTCTAAACACTCACACACGCGCCACCATGTCTGGGGAGACCTTCGAGTTCCAGGCTGAGATCTCTCAGCTGCTCGGCCTCATCATCAACACCGTCTACTCAAACAAGGAGATCTTCCTGCGAGAACTCATCTCCAACGCCTCCGACGCCCTCGACAAGATCCGATATGAAGCCCTCTCAGACCCCAGCAAGCTCGACAGCGGCAAGGATCTCCGCATCGACATCATCCCCAACAAGGAGGCCAAGACCCTCACCATCCAAGACAGTGGTATCGGTATGACCAAGGCCGACCTCATCAACAACCTGGGTACCATTGCCCGCTCAGGCACAAAGCAGTTCATGGAGGCGCTGTCAGCCGGTGCCGACATCTCCATGATTGGCCAGTTCGGTGTTGGTTTCTACTCCGCATACCTCGTCGCCGACCGCGTCACCGTCATCTCCAAGAACAACGATGACGAGCAGTACATCTGGGAGTCCAGCGCTGGTGGTACCTTCAAGATCACCGAGGACACCGAGGGCGAGCAAATCGGCCGCGGTACCAAGATCATCCTCCACCTCAAGGATGAGCAGATGGACTACCTCAACGAGTCCAAGATCAAGGAGGTCGTCAAGAAGCACTCCGAGTTCATCTCATACCCCATCTACCTTCACGTCCTGAAGGAGACGGAGAAGGAGGTTGAGGACGAGGACGCTGCCGAGGAGACCACCGAGGGCGACGAGAAGAAGCCCAAGGTCGAGGAGGTCGATGATGAGGAAGAGGAAAAGAAGGAGAAGAAGACCAAGAAGGTCAAGGAGTCCAAGATCGAGGAGGAGGAGCTCAACAAGCAAAAGCCCATCTGGACTCGCAACCCTCAGGACATCACCACCGAGGAGTACGCCTCCTTCTACAAGTCCCTCTCTAACGACTGGGAAGACCACCTCGCCGTCAAGCACTTCTCCGTTGAGGGTCAGCTCGAGTTCCGTGCTATCCTCTTCGTTCCCAAGCGCGCTCCCTTCGACCTGTTCGAGACCAAGAAGACCAAGAACAACATCAAGCTCTACGTCCGCCGTGTCTTCATCACTGACGACGCCACTGACCTGATTCCTGAGTGGCTCAGCTTCGTCAAGGGTGTTGTCGACTCCGAAGACCTTCCTCTCAACCTGTCTCGTGAGACTCTTCAGCAGAACAAGATCATGAAGGTCATCCGCAAGAACATTGTCAAGAAGACGCTCGAGCTCTTCAACGAGATCGCCGAGGACCGTGAGCAGTTCGACAAGTTCTACTCTGCCTTTGGCAAGAACATCAAGCTCGGTATTCACGAGGACTCGCAGAACCGCGCTTCCCTCGCCAAGCTCCTCCGCTTCAACTCGACCAAGTCTGGTGAGGAGCAGACCTCACTTACCGACTACGTCACCCGCATGCCCGAGCACCAGAAGCAGATGTACTACATCACTGGCGAGTCGCTCAAGGCTGTCCAGAAGTCGCCCTTCCTTGACACGCTCAAGGACAAGGGCTTCGAGGTTCTCTTCCTTGTTGACCCCATTGACGAGTACGCCATGACGCAGCTCAAGGAGTTTGACGGCAAGAAGCTTGTCGACATCACCAAGGACTTTGAGCTTGAGGAGTCTGAGGAGGAGAAGAAGGAGCGTGAGGCCGAGGAGAAGGAGTTTGAGGGCCTCGCCAAGAGCCTCAAGACTGTCCTTGGTGACAAGGTCGAGAAGGTTGTCGTCTCGCACAAGCTTGTCGGCTCACCTTGCGCTATCCGTACCGGCCAGTTTGGTTGGTCAGCCAACATGGAGCGCATCATGAAGGCCCAGGCTCTCCGTGACACGTCGATGAGCTCGTACATGTCTTCCAAGAAGACGTTCGAGATCTCGCCCAAGTCAGCCATCATCAAGGAGCTCAAGCGCAAGGTTGAGGCTGATGGTGAGGATGACCGCACCGTCAAGTCGATTACTTTGCTTCTCTTCGAGACCTCGCTGCTCGTCTCTGGTTTCACCATCGACGAGCCCGTTCAGTACGCTGAGCGCATCCACAAGCTCGTCTCGCTCGGCCTGAACGTCGATGAGGAAGTGGAGACGGAGCAAGAGAAGACGGATGCTTCGGCCGAAGCACCGGCGGCGGCTGGCGAGAGCGCCATGGAGGAGGTCGACTAAGCGTATCGCCCACGTTGGCTGGTTTCGAAAAGTTTGGTCGGCGCTCTGATATCCCTTTCATGTGTCATGGCTTTTCTTTCACTTTCTACACCTCACTTGCATGATGGACGAAGGTTAGTCTTCGATGGCGTCTTAGAGTGGTGGTACTTTATGCATCACGAGTAATGGATATCCCCGAAATGTATCTTACGTAGACTTGCCTCTGGGTAGTTTTCATGAATGATGAAATGTTCAAACAATCTTGCCTTTGCCGATGTTGTTGGGACTAGCATTACTCGGTCTAGCAGCTGGTCACCAACCGTTCCAAGGTTACTCGGTCGTTTCGAATACAGTTTCTGCGGCGCTTGGTTTGACAGACGCCAGTTTGGTGTAGCGATGAATCGAACAACGTCAGGGTCCAGAGCTGCCCATGTAGACGGACCTCTTCCCGTGGCGTGGCTGGAAAACAGGATCTCCACACAGCCTGGGCCACCTTGGTACCTCCCCACCTCCACAACAGCAGGGATGCAACGGGTGCATGACGTATGCCGGAGCGCGTTCATGATGTTTAGAACGCGATCTCCCAGTACTAGATCTGGGCTACCAAACTTCTTTCACACCTACTGCTATCGTTACGATACTTGACGTTCCAGCTCCAGCTTCCCAAAGCGCAACACCAACACTGCTATTCCAACATGTCGGCCCTAGACCAGCTCAAGCAGCAGAATACTGCACTCCAAGGTAAGCCGGCAGACGCTGCAGACGACGCCGGCTAACTCGCGCTCAGCCAGTGTTGGAAACATCTCCAAAGTCGCCGGATCGACTGCGACACCAGCGAAAACAGCAACCACAGCTGCCAAAGCTCCCCCAGTGAAGAAGCCCGCCGCGACAGTTACGGATACCACAGGATCAGCTGCGGCACCGGTGAAGAGAGTACCGAGGAAGCTGAATGCAGCTGGTGCATCTGCTGCAACCCCAGCAAAGACCCCAGCAGCGCCTGTGAAACCAACTTCAGGTGCAACCTCAACAACGCCCGCAAAGAAGCCAGTAACTACTGCTTCAGCGAGCAAGCCAGTGTCGACCACCACGCCTGTGAAGAAGACACCCGTCACTGCGGGCAAGACACCAATTAGTGAAGCTTCAAAGCCCGCGCGCACACGCACACCTCTCGGCACCACCAAGCCGCTGCCGATACGCAAGAACCCAGCCACAAGTGCAGCGCTGTCCAAGCCTGCAAGCGCTGTCAGCTCGGCGCCAGCGAAGAAGACGACAACAACAACAGCGTCATCTGCCACAGCCAAGGCAAGCTCCTCAACGGCTAACCCAGCGAAAGCTACACCCGTCAAGAAGACGCCAGCCAAGGTGAACCCCGACGGCACAACTTCTACCAAAGTAAACCCAGACGGTACCTACCCTACCCCCCTCTCCGTAATAAAAGCTCATCCCGCTCCAGGCCAACCTACCCCGCAGTCGTCCCTACCAGCAAAGAAGCAGCCGGGTATTGTAGGAAAAGGCATCAACACCGCCACAGGCACTCTGAACAAGACTATTGGTACGACGACGGGCGGTCTGAACACCGTCACTGACTCTGCTACGTCGGGTCTGAACGGCACTGTCAACGGCGTGACGGGGTATGCGGGCAAGGGACTCGACAAGCTACCCGGTGGCGTTGGGAAGCCAGTCAAGCATGTAACGGATAACGTGGGTAAGACGGCTACGGGTGTGGTGGATAATGCGTACTATACTGTTGGTTCCGCGACCAAGGGCGTGCAAGGAACAGTTAGCAAAACGACTGGCGCAATTGGCAGAGGCGATGTTAAGGGTACTGTGGCTGGTGCGACGAGTGGAGTCGGTACGTCGTCTATCCCTTCTCTCAACTTTCTGGTACGAGCGATAGATATTAACAATTCATCCAGGCAACACCGTCACAGGAGTAGGCAAAGGCGTCGGTAACACGGTAGGTGATGGCCTCGCCGGTCTTGGCAACACAGTCGGTGGTCCTATCGGCGGTGTTGTCGGCAACGTGGGCAAAGGCGCCAGCAGTGCCGTCGGCGGGATCACCAGCGGAGTCGGCGACGGCGTCAGCAAGCTTGGAAAAGGCGATATTATTGGCGGTGTTGGAAGTACGCTTGGCGGCGTTGGAAAGGGTGTTGGTGGGCTTTTGGGAGGAATCACGGGGTACGGAGAGGGGGATAAGGAGAAATGAAGGTTCAAGGTTGAGAGGTGGTTGGCTAGTGTTGAGGAGGTTGATGATGAGGACGTGGAGATGGATGAGGAAGAGGAGGATGATGTCAATGAGGGACAAGTGAGTGATGATCTTGTGAATGAAGTGGGAGAAGAAGCATATGTGAGCGCCGCCGTTGTCGAAGGACCGGATCTAGAGCTTGTGCGTGCAGAAGGGGATGTGAAGGAAATCTAATATTACTGTATGTATGTCTATGCAAATCGTACTTGTCATGACTGGTCAGCAAGTCCACAGCCATGTAACGCATTTCCATGGAAGCCTGTCTGATGGTCGGTACCAAAAGGAGGGTGCGTTGTTGTCCAATGTCTCACACACAGCCCCAACCAACCTCGCACACCTATTCCCTTCCTGACTCCCAACTTTGAAGCCATCACCCACCGGTAAAAAATCAAACGGCTATACAGAATCATTGGACCCGGCCAATGCTTGAAAAAGACTTCCTTGCGAAACACCCGCGCTGATCATGTTTGGACAAATAATACCGAAGTCGCTCCTTCTACGGTCTATTGTAACTACCGTATTCCAACAACCTGCGTCCTGCTCTTTTGAGCAGGGTTCGCTTGTACTTGCCGTTGGAGAACGGTGCGTTGACAGCTCTTGACGGTTGTTTAGATGCTCAATACGATAGTGCTGAGGTTGCTGTTGCTTTTCCTGATGTTAATACGAAAGGGATATAAACGGAGCTAGAGAAGAGAAGATGGCAGTGTTTCTCTCCTACGAGGTCATCTTCGTCAGTCTTACTGGTGATGCTGAGTTTGCGTAAGCAACTCGCTCATGCCCGCCTCGCGCATGTTACCTAATACCCAAGGCAGCCTTCCATTCAACCATCACCACGGTACACCAATAAATACTGCAGTTTTTGATTCGGCGACGGCCGTTTTGCCTTCTGCCCTCAGCACACAAGAATACCCCTGCTTGGAAGAAATTTTGCGCCTCTTTGTGCGTCGTCAGCAGAACGAATGCGGGACGCTGAAAATGGTAACTGCTCTATTCCTCGTGTTCTCAAACGTGCTGACATTGAAATTGGAATTGGGATCGGGACTTGTGGACTTTCGGGTTTTGCGCCGGGTCCGTGGCGGACATGAAGATTTTCACGTTCCGAGCCGATGCCTGGTGTGGTACGAGGGCTAGGATAGTACTTGCGGTATTTTCTGTTTCGGTAGGTGGGTTACGAGGGTGACGAGGAGAAGGACTGAAGTGTTAGGGTTGGGATTAGGGTGGCCTGAGTTAACTTGGGGTCAGAGTGGCTTGTGTCAACTCGATGGGATGCACAAGCTTTGCGTCTTGGTTTGTTTTGACATGTGTCTAAGAAAAGCTTGGTTTGACGACTGATGAATGGGGTGGCGCTCCTATGAGCTTTCATGTATGCTTCAATGACCAAGCGTTTTGCTGCTTGACTTCTCACTTCGCATACTCTCACTTCTGTCGGTTTGTGACTTGCTCGAAACAAGACATCAGACGACATGTCACCACACAGCATACCTATGCGGCTTGACTATTCCCGGCCTCGTCGGGACATGCATGCTCATGGGATAAACCACGCAACCACCAAGCTTGAATGTTTCAAGCAACGAGGACCTCGGATTCCCGCTCAGCCCTTTTTGCCGGAGTTTCAAGCCACATGCTTGGAACGCCGCGTGGCACCAAACCCCTCTGGGGTGCAAATCAGGGACCAATCTGCCCACTCTCACGAGCCAAACGTGAAGGAAACTGTGGCTGAGCTAGGTTAGTATCGCCGGGCACTGACCATCTCACCATGGAAACAATAGTGCGTGCGTGCGTGTTGGTCATCGTACCAGAATCCCTTCTCTCTGTCCAGTTTGGCCTATTGGCCCAATCACCTAGCACAGACCACTCTTGCAGGGGGAATCCGGGTGAGGCTGTGCCTGAAGAGAAAATCGCTGCAAGGGTCGTCTGAATTCACTCTTCTAGCCCCCAACTAGGTTACCGAGGCTTAGCGTAAATGCAACGGTCATGGCAAGCTTGCGCATACTCACCTGCACCCTGCTGTGTCAGCGCTCATACCCACGATTTGTTTCTAGTTCACATTCATAAGCGGACCTCAGCTGCCCTACGACTACATGTGGCTCTCGATTACAATTACACAACGACCGCTGCACTAGACCATTTTTTGGACGAGACGTTCGTGACATCAGGTGCGTTCGCTTAGCCAGAGTTGGGACATGAGAGAGTGAAAGGCGGCGCTAACCATGGCCTAGATCCCAAGCGATAGTCATACACATATTACCACCCTCATCCTTCCAAAGCAGCAACTGTCACTAGAGCGTGAGATCGTCGCACCCCGCGAGTCCATTTCTGTTGGATTTCCTCATCCCGCTCAACTTTAACTCTCCGATTCGACAAACAACGTAACATACCAACAACCATGTTCTCCAACAGCAAGAAGAGTACTGCCCTTGTCCTCCCCTCCTTCCTGGGCCTCGCAAGCATACGCACTACCGCTGCCTCTCCAACACCCCAGCAACAAATTCCCTTTCAACTTGAAGACATCCAATGCCGCTGTCTTTCCTTTTCCACAAGCGCCACACCAACACCCTGCTCGTACCAAGAACTCCTCTCCTTAGACTGGGATACGGCATACTCACTCGCCACGACCAACGATTTCAAGATACAATTCGCCAGCGAAGCCACGAGGAAAAGACTCCTTGCTATCCCTAAACCTTTGCCGCTTAGCATCCTGCATAGCATCCACGAGGGCGAAGCACTGCCGTTGGATCCAGCGGGCAAAGTGCAGAATGAGAATAGAATCATTTGTGGATTTGGGAATGAGGTGGACCGAGTGGGGCGGGATGGGAGCGGCAAGGGCCTGGTGGACGAGGTACATTATGTGGGTACCGTGTTGGGGTATTTCATGTTGTTTCTTATTGTGTATGTTGTTGGAGAGTGGGTTTGGACAAGGTAAGGATTTGTACGAACGTCTTCTTGTTGAAGCGACCTGCACTAATACACTCTCTTGTAGGTTCTTATCACGCGCTGGAAGCATCAAATTGGATGGAGACGAGAAGACTCTAACAGCCGAATTTAAGCCATCGAGTACTATCGACAAGTCTTGATCAGGCTGATAACAGAATTACTTCGGTCACCGTACTCCTTCGCATTAACGACCTTTTATGATTCCTGATAAAGCATCTCAGCGGAATACCCACCCTATTCGCACTACGCTACCTGTATAGAATCCCGCCCTTTGTCCTAGGTGCAGATGCTCTGCCAGCTTCTCAATCAGATGGCAGAGGGAGACTGCACCGGGTAGGCTTTCTGCAGATACATACTCTATGATGACAGACGAGAAGTAGCTTGCCACAGGCTATAGAAACGTTAGTAAGGTTAGGGCTTAAGAGGGCTACAAGGAAGATGCACGACGGCGAAAAAGTGCTGTGTAAAGGATACTCTGCACGAATTGTACATGAAAGACTCTTCTTACAAGAGACTACACACATGCACATGCACACACACACATCATCAGTAGTCTCACGCTATTCAGATCCGTAGATTCCAGGCTCCAAAGGCCCTATTACACTCTTATTTATGTACATGTTCCGTATGTATACATCGTCAATCTCTCATCCATCTCGCATTCCGTTTCGCTAAACAAGACCAAAACTAATATATATACGCGTCAATGGGGTATAAAGGATCCGTCACATTGCTTTTCCGCATGTATACTCCATCAGAAAGATTTCACAGTCCGAGGAACAAACCAAAAGTTTACTTTCCATCATCTCTCTCAGCGTGTTGTTGCGAATAGAGGTCGGTTTACAATGTATGTGCGTGTGTTCAAGTCTGAGGTCCAGACCCTAGGCTAAGGTAGCGGACTCGGGGTAGATAAGTTGGATTTTGGGTTCGTAGAGCCTGCCGGGGATGGTTAGTTTCTGTTTCTTTTCCTCAAAGACTTATCCTAAGGTTCGGGTTGGAGCCGTTGGAGTTAATGCGAGACGATTACGGAGCGACAGAGTTGGCGATAGTTTTGGGAGCCCGAGTAGAAGCGGGCTAGGGAGGGACTGTTAGTTGTTTTCTAGTAGGAACGGTAGGGTTGAAGTACCTTAAGCGTGAGCAATAAACATGCAATCGCACTGATCCACCGGACCGAGGAACTGCTCTTTAAAGTTTGGATCTGTCCACTTGAGTTGTCCAACGTCACCCCATGGCTTGCCCTTGGCCGCATCTAGCAGCGCTCTCCGCAGTCCAGATAAGTGTCGCAGGAGAAAGTAGTACTAAATTCGCACAAACAGCGTCCCGCAGGCATGTACTCGTTGACCAGCGGTGGCAAAGAAGGGTTCTGTGTGCGCGTGCCGTAGAGAATAGTGACGACGGGACGGCAGCAGCGTAGACACGCGCAGGAAGTCGGTCGCGGGTGTCTATATTATCGAGATTGGCAGGCGCTTGTATGCGACAGGGGTCTACTGTTGTCGCTATCAAGCATGCGGCTGTAACCGCAGCACACGAGTAGGAGATTCGCATCCAGCATCAGAATCCCATGCTTGCTAGGATGGATAGCCGAGTATCAATCACCCTTTGCAGCTGGGCCTCCCTTCGCGTGCAAATGTGCCTGCACGTCCGATTTTGACATTCGATCCCATTGGTGAAATGCAAGAAACCTTGGAATTGTTCAACACGCGCGGCCTCTAGCAGCTGCCAGCCCAATGCAGTAAAGGTAGGTGACATGCGACCCACGTGCGTTTCTGTGATGTCACCTTAACACCTCTCTTCACCATGGCATTTCTGCGCCTCGCAAGTGCCGTTGTGGAGTACTTACATCATCGTGTCGTTTTCGACGCATGTAGACGTAATGAACGTGCCTCGGATTCCGCAAAGACATCACCACTGCCAGGTCAAAATGCCTTGCAACAAGGATCAATTCACATGATATTTCCATCCTGATGCACATGTTCACACAAACTCCCCATGGGCGCTCAACCCGCCGTACGGGGAGGCCATCAATGCTGCGCGCGACTCCCAGATGCAATAAGACAAAAGAGACACTAAAATAATAATATGTAGATGCACAGTGGCAAGCGGCAAAGGCCAGACAGGAATATTCAAAATGAAGTAATTGGCAACATGTAGATAAAAAGGCTATGTACATGAGAAGCCTGAGGTAGGAACCGAAATGAAAGAATGCAAGAGAAAACAAGTGTCAAAGAAGTGAACATTGGGTGCTTGCTTAGCCAAGCTTGACCCTGTGAAAGTGTGGGATCAGCGACCAACAAGTCCTACAATATACTGTAGGAGCAGGTAAAGTGCCGACTGGTGCGGCGGCGCTGATCCTCACTTGCATACTATCGTTTATGCCGACAGCACGTGCATGTCCTCGTCCGCCTCGGGGCGAATTTGGAACGGCTGAAAGGCATTGGTCTTGCCTTTGTGAGCGTGAACTGCTAATCCCATCTCGCGCATGCGTTCTGCACCACGACCGGGAGCGGGCCGCTTTTCTTTGGCGCCCTTGCGATGTTGCTTCCGGTACAGCTTCTCTTTGCGTCGTTGCCTCTTCTTCTCGAGCCCTACTTTGATGTCAATGGCGCGGCGGATGGGCATGTCGGAACCGTCGGCATCCTCATCCTCCAGGTCGAATGGATTCCTCATGGTGATGGGGGTACGCGGGACTGAAGCAGAAACCGTAGGCATAGGGCGCTCGGCGATACCGGCGAAGCGAATCGACATGTCGCTACACTGACGTGTAGTCAAGGGATTGACTGAGCCACGACGTGTTGGTGGTGGCGACCTAAGGCGCATGGGCGGCGGAGGAGAATGCAGTCGCTTGGGGGAGTTTCCAAACAACTTGCGTGGTGGTGGAGAACGGTGCATAGTACGCTTGGTGGGCGGAGGCGACCGCAACCGCTTTGGTGACGGCAAGGGGGAACGCTTCTTGGAAGCATCCTTGCGGCGGCCTCGCACATCCATATTGACAGGATCCATACGACCATGAATCATGAGATGATCAGTCTCGGAAGCTTTCTCGTCTTCGGAAACCTCATCTTCATCGTCGTCAGGAAGCTCAGGATCCGATGTCGGGAACGTAGGGTCGATATCCTGTGGTGTAGGCTTGTGCTTGGCTGCGCGTCGACGCTCGAGTGTTGACATGTACGCAGCTTCAGCCGGCCTATCCTCGTCAAGGGTACCGCAAACGAAGTCTGTGCTGTCGGGCAGCTCAGGACTGGGAACGCGAATGTTGACTGGTCTTGTTGATTTTCTGCGCTTGGAGGGCTTGTCCATAATCTTAAGACCTTCGCGGCTTTCCAGAGACCCAATGGATGATTCGGATACTGTTCGGTGAGTTTTGAGTCGAAGCTGTTCCAGGTGCTCCACAGACGTCGCTGCAGTCGATGCTCCAGGTGCCCACCAATCGTAGTCAGACCCAGCGTCGCTGTCATCGTCTGAGACGGCAAACCCATTCTCGTCATCCGTCTGGAAGCCCTCATCCGTCGCATCACTGTATGCATCGCTACCGTCCTGGTCCTCATCAAGCAGATCATCGTCGTCATCGTCCATTTCGACGTTATCCTCGTCCTCATCCTCTTCCTCTTCATCGATGGCTTCCTCTTCGGCGACCTCCTCGCCTAGTTTGCGCAGGTTGTTCTCGATTTTGAGCGTATCCTGGACGGTAAGCCGGCTTCGATGACAGGTAACTTCTTGAGTCCATTCTTCGACCTCCTCTTCCGAGCTAGCAAACTCGTGGAACCGGTATGCTTCGCAGCGAGCAAGATCCGAGTTGGAGCTCAAGCGGCGAGTCCGGTCCACCGGGCGTGCTTTTCGAACGCTCACGGGAGAGTTGTTGCGGACGGTAGAGTCGGAGTCGCGATGAATTTTGATAGCTGGCTTGGGGGACGAAGGTATCCGGTGCGGTGGCGGTGCGGGGCTGGCCATGCGCCGGGGTTTCGAAGCCGCTTCTGCGGATGGCTTGGACGGACACGCAAACTTGATGGTACAGACGCGCTTAGGAGGTTCTTCGGCTTGAGGCGCCGGTGCGGGGTTTGAAGGCGCCTCTGCTGGCTTCTTGTCTTCCTTTGGCCCACATGCAAACATGATGCACCGCTTTCTTCCCAGAACGGCCTCGATACTCTGCTCGGTACTCTGAGGCGCTGTCTTGGGTACTGGGATAGTGTTCTCGTCGTCATGTGAAAGCACAGAGGCTGGCAGCTCCCACGGTTTTTTGTTTAACATGGGCAACATGGTGTGGAAGGCTGCAGAGGGAAGAGGTGGGCTCGGCGTGCAGGGCCGTGTACCAGGGCTCGTGAAGCCTCCGTCGCTAGTGAGATCGGCTGTACCGCTGTTGTTGCTCCATGTCGAGACGCACGACATGCCGCGTACTGGGCTCGCATCTGAGTGGTCCTCCACGGGCGAGCTCGCGTTGGAGCCCGACTTGAGCGCCGAAGTCAGAAGCGACGCTTTTCGATCGACAACGGGTTTCGATTTGCTGAAAGATGCCGAGGAAGAATGCTGAAGCACCAAAGGTGCAGGGCGTTGGGCGCGAGGTTCAGGGGGTTCGTCTAGGTCGCCTATGACCTCGTCCTCGGCCGTCATGGCCGGTGGCGATGTGTTCGACAAGTTCTGTTGTGTGTTTATCTGTAAGGTGCCCTGTCTACTGATGTAATCCTGCTCGTTCGCCATGTGTTCTGCTGTCGGCGGTGTATCGATCGAGTAACGTGCGGTGAGTAGGTGCGAAGTCGTCCACTGGAATCAATGGTTGAGCGTGCAATACTATCGGAGACGTGATGTAGTAATAGTGAAGTTGTGTGGTGGTGAATCAAGTGGTTGAGGCGTTGAATCTATTTTTTTTTTTTTTTGGCGCAAAGCACCTGCAGCGGCGGCCCTGAACCCTAATTAGATCAGGAGAGGTGTTTTTTCGATGGATTCGAATGGACTGCAGCGGGAGTTGGTTTGGCGTATCACTGCTGGGCTGTATCGATGGTTGTGCGAGAGGGTGGGGGCCCCAAGGAGGCGAAGTGTTATAATATCGACAGCAACATGGTGGATATGTGGGAATGAACCGGGAATGGAACTAGAAGCGGGCTGGAAGACGTGTCAGAAGCGGCAAGCGTCGGGCAGTGTCGAGTGGGAGGAAGGGGTACCTGGTGAGGATGAGGTCGCGTTACCCACAGTGATGTGTGGCGACGGGCCGTAGGCTAGAAAGGCCTGTTGACAAGTGATGCCGTTAGCGACGGTGCGCTGTATGTAGATCGACGGCCGGTTGTGCTGTCCGAGTGGCGCAAGGCAGGTGGGACTTAAAGTAACAGTAGGGGAGAGAGAGAGGAGAGGGAGGAATTTGATATCGCACTCTGGCGGCTCGGCAAGATCTGGTATGTACCGCGGAAAACAGTGGGGATTCGGCATTTTAATTCGCGCCCACGCACCCACAGCCAATACCACGCTTGGCCTTTGTCAACTGCGCACCGTCTACCCAAGTCCGACTATGCATGCATGCACTTGCTCCCGTGCTTCTCTTCCCTTCCCATTCACGCTCCCACGCGCCCGCGATACGAGCTCTCTGTCCGTCGCAATTGACGCTCTCCCTGCGCTCAGTCATCGTCACGCATCAAAGGCCTTTGTTGCTGACGTCTCGTCTTTGTCAGTGCCGCCATGTCACATCATCGCCCCGCGACCAGAATACACCAGAATCAGGTTTCAGACTTCCAGCACAGCCCATGGAAGACGCAATCGAGCGGCGCATCCCTGGCAATGCTGGCATCCTTCTTTCCACAAGCTTCCGAGCCAGGACCCTGATCAACACGAGCAGACGGACGCTTCACCCGCCGACAACGCCACGCTAGCCACGCCTGTGCCCATGCCTTACACCCGGCCACCTTCTTTGGACCATCCGCCCGACCTCGCATGCATCCTCCTGCAATCAACACAACCATGCACGCCTGCTCAGCTCAGCATAGATGCCTCATTCCTCGGCATGTCTTTCTATCGCCATCTCCATCTCCATCTCCATCCCCAGCTCCATTCATAGCTCCACATTGCAGCTTCATCTCTTGCTACTAGCTCTACACCGCTACTTGACCGCTTCTCTCGCGTCCGCGCCTCACCTTCTAGTTGCATGCAAGCTGTAGGGAGAGAGGACGCATCTACATTGTTGCAGTCCATCATCTGACTGTCTATGGGCCGACGCCATGTCAAGCCTCAGCAAAACGGGATACCAATTTCATCCACTGTGCTGTGCCCCCAATCTGCACGCTTCTTGTCGTGCATCGCCGCGCCGTCGCGTGCAGTGCCCAGCAATAGGGTCCATCAAGTCTGGCGTTTCGTTCGCTGACACGGAGTATACCTGCCAAAACCATTTCGCCAGCAACCGCCGCAGCCGGCTTCACACATGCTTGCCCCAGTCGCCGACATTGTATACGCGGGGAAGCAACCGAGCCCCATGACGCTCTTGAGCCGTCTCATGCCATAGCATGCCTTGACAGCCCCCACGCGTAGTGTATGCGCCAATGCCTGAGTCCTGCGTAGTCGCTACATGTGTGTTGGAGGCGTGTCCGTTACGAAGTCTGGGTAGTACCCGGTATCCGGCACGGCTTGCTACTTGCGGTCAGGCCTAACAGCTGTCTGCTCTCCAGATAATCCCTGTCATCTCGAAATGACGTAGTGTTCAAAGCCCGATAAGCCGATTTTTATTCGCGCGTGATGTCTCTCTAGCACTTGGAATGCCCCTCACCGGTCTCCAGATGTCATAAACACATGTCGTCGCTTTCCTCCACCACGTGTCGATTGTGGGGAGTTGGACGTATTCAAGGTTCCCCACACCAACTAGTTTGATCGGGACCCGGAGCGCTTACTCGCGCCATACTTGCCTAAACGACCGACTTCAAACCTACTAGAGCATTAGAGGCCGAGTACATGTCGCAACATACTTGGGACCAGCCTAGCAGTCAGTAGCAGATGGAGGTGTTTATTCACCGCATCAACATGCTCTAGCAACAGTAGGCGAGAAAGCATTTCGACATCCATCTCTGTTTTCATCATCATCCCATATCACCCGATAACTCCATATCACCCGATACACCATACACACCACACCTTGTATACAGATTAATCACCCCCTGCACAACCACCCCCTAATCCCACCCGTCGTTGCACAATAACGTCCTGCATCCGTTCATTCCCATTCTATTCCAGCCAAGCCAAGCCAAGCCAAGCCGCCCTAAGCAACACCCAACCTTTGCACAAGACACACGCTGGACTTTGGCCAAGCAACTCGGCATGTTCCTAGTCAATCTACTTGTTTCATAAACCTGCGCGTCAGATTGCGAGTAATACCGAGTGCCAAGGCGTATATACTGGGGTATTTCTGCGGAATGCGTCTTTCATTAAACTTTGTACAAAATCACGTGCCTCGTGTATGTATTCGATTCTGATCAAGTTGCTAGGTGTTGAAATGGAAATAACTGCTCGCTGTGTAGAGAACAACTGTTTACTTTGTAGAGAATAACTGCTCGATCCATAGAGAACAACTACTTGCTCTGTAGCGAACAACTACTATGCGTTCTCGTCTTGTATCCAACCAAGACTTGCTCGTACGCAATGACCATGCTGCTGTAGCAAAAGAATTATTTACAAGACCTGCCACTGCCTGTATTACTCGCTTGCAATGCACTCCTATAATCCCACTTGAAGCATACCAACTATACACACTCACCATCCCCATTCACTCATTAGAACTAGGTATGGTCAACGGCCTCAGCTCCTGGATCTGATTCCCTAATTGTCGCTTCTCAACCTGAAGCTCCTTCTTCCACTTCTCCTTTACAAAATCCAACGTCCGCGCAAACACTAGCTCCCTCTCGCTCCGCTCGTGCTGAGGTACAAACGTGTCTGGGAACTGCGTCCAACCATGTCTGCAGCCGGGCGCGTGCCAGACCTCCATGCCTCCATTTTGCGTACTGGGCACATTGGAGGATCCCGCTTGTCCGCCCTCATGTCCGTCCCAATCGCCCGCGCGCCCGTCGCCGAACCGTACAGGACCGTTCCAGTCGTTGTTGTTCATCTTGTCGACCCAGACATCGCTTTGCACTGCTAGGCTATCCTTTTCAGGTAGTACAAGGAAGATGGCGGCGTTCTTTTGGATATGTACAGGATCGTTCAGGCCGGGGCTAGCTCGTGGATGCGGTCGTAGTTTGCGCGGGAGGTATGTCGGACCCATGATGGAGAACAGGCCGGGTACTTTCGGCTTTTGCTTGTGATGGTCGTCCGGTCTCAGCGCATTGGGTAAAGGCTTCATGGGGCGCTCGTGTGGGAGCAGTCGTGCATCCAGCGAAGGATAGAACAGGAGAAGGGGCAGCATGCGAGGCTGTGCTTGAGGAGGCGGTAGGAGAGACGGCCACGACTCAAAGGGATCGTCTAGTATCGTAGCTCTGCGGTTCTCTGGCATTATAGGCGACATAGCGTCAACAGGCGCAGGGCCATTCGTGCGCGTGTGGGGACCGATCGTAGTCGACATGCCAAGCTCAGGACAAGGCGGCACCGACATAGCCATGTTCAAGGCAATATTTCCTCCTGCTGAGAAGCCCGAGATTGCGAGACGTGTCGGATCGAGAGTCATGGTCTTGACGTGCTCAAAGTGTGGTGCAGGACGTTCCTTCTTCTTCGTCAAGGCATCCGACCGCACTATGGAGTAGTATCGCTGAATCTCCTCTCTAAGGAACTTGCCGGCTTTCGAGACCCCACTGGTGTCTAAGATCGCCGATAACACGTCTTCCGCATCGTGGATGGCCGCAGGGAACTGGTGGAAGGGTCCGATGCGATACGACACGCTGATGACGACAGCTCCCAACTCGCGCGACATCATCGACGCATATGGGGCTTGCTCCAAGGGCGATCCCATTATAAAACCTCCGCCTGGTTCCATTAGCCTCGAGCGTCCTCGAAATTATCTGCATGCTTCCCCAGCTTCATACCATGAAAATCCAGCACCACAGGCACACGCCATTCCCCAGTCTGCTTCCTCTCCTGTTCGCCACTGCCCTCAATATCGACGGGTTTCGGTGGCACGAAGACGTAGATGTAGATAAGGTTGCCCTTCCGACTTGGCAGCGTTATGAGGAACGGATGCGGCCCCTTGGGCGACGTGACGTGTAAGATTGAGAGAGGCACGAATCGCGGAATTTGGACAAGCGCGGTGCTGGATACAGTGAGTGCCTGTTTTATACATTGTTCGCAACAGGATATCCTACCGCCATTGTATATGGAAGGGAAGGCGAAAAAAATAAGCAATGGAATGCCGGTAGCTGCTCATCGTGATTATGACACGGAGGTATGTAGGGCGACGGCGTTCATGGCGCGGAGGACTCGTTGGATGCGGCAGCGCCACGCATTGAGTGCTGAGTGAGCAATGTACGTGGGCGCATTTGAAAGTACTAAAGCGGACGCGGACTGGAAGGCACGGAACCCATGGTCAGGTGTGACGTCAAACGTTGTTCGCTGCGATGCGATACAGGGAGACATGATGCCCTGGCCAAACCTGATGGTGTTTCAAGCTGGCGCTCGGCTCGGCCAAAGCTTGATTGGGGGAGGCATCGCAAGGATCATCCAACCACGCCTAGGCACTTTAGTAGCTGTAGATTGTATTAGCTCGCACCTGTTATCTAAACGTATCGAGACACCATTCGCTTGTCTTTGCAGTACCAGGATGTGAAGAGATGCAAATAATTCATCATGTCCTGATGATTTGCATCAACAAGCAAAACGTAGTAAAACGCTAACATGGACAAGGCTATATGTCCTGAACACTACCTCTACCTCTACCAACTTCTAATTTGTTCTAGGGAGAAACCTGGTTCTCTAACGTGTACTTAGCATGTAAAGTCTAACCCAAAAGGCTTCGCTGTGCTTTGCACAGTTGCGGGTACGACGCAAGACCTGCCGAATACATTGAGCGTCTACTTTGGGCACACACAGGGTAGACTGTTGATGACAAGACTTGCTTCGCGTGGAGGCACTGACTACTGCTCTTAACAAGATATAGTCTATGGAACACCACCACAGGCTATTGGCAAGCACATAGATTCCAGATTTACCGTGTGATTTGATATACGTAGACTAGCTGACCATGGTCACCATGCTATATATCGGCGGTATCACTCTTCATAACTCGTTTACAGGACCCTAGACTACCGCTCAAGAAGAAATTGTCGTGGTCGCATCATATCGTGAAGTGTGCGTCGTGAACCCGAGTACTCAGCCTGAAGCCGTAAAGGCGTAGCCGATGAGAGCAAGCCGCGTGAAGCAGGCTAGCGAAGCACTTTTGGTACATGGCGAAAGACTTTGGAAGGCCAAAGCAGCTTACCAGGCTGCAACCTTGTCGCCGGCATCAGCAGAGAAGCCTCCAACGTCGTCTCCACCAAAGCCACCAGCGTCTTCACCAAAGCCAGTATCAGCGGCAGCCGCGCCACCGAAGCCAGCGTCAGCGTCAAAACCACCAGCATCACCGCCAAAGCCGCCACCAAGGCCATCATCAGACTCGTCGTCTGTGCCGTCATGCCACTCGATAGTGTTGGGGTCTTCGGGCATGTGCTCCTGGAGAAAATCTGGAATTCTAAATACAGGTAAACCAAGTCAGCACATGCATCAAGTATATCTCGTTCAGGATATCGCCTACGCTTGCTTCGACTCGCACAGAATCTTGACTAGGTCTGGACCAATGTCTTCGTTGCGCTCGTTGAAGAAAGAGGTGGCTTTGCCCTCATTGCCAATACGCGCGGTGCGGCCAATGCGATGAATGTACTCTGTGATACCGTCATGCATAGTGGAAGGAAGGTCGTAGTTAATGACATGCTTGACGTTGGCGACATCGAGACCACGGGCAGTGACACCAGTAGCGACGAGGATGGGGCAGCGGCCGGTACGGAAGGAGCGAAGAGCATCCTCACGCTCGCGTTGAGTGCGATCGCTGTGAATGGAGGTCACAGGCAAGCCCTTGTTGTAGAGATAGTCGTCGACCATGTCGCACTTGACCTTAGAGTTCGTGAATACAAGTGTACTATAATGATAAAGTTAGCTTCTCACATCCTTTGTAGCTGTCAGAGGCGCTGTACCGTTGGGGGCCTTCGCTGAAGATCAAATCGAACAAGGCTTGGTTCTTGGCGCTATCCTCGGTGAAGATGACCTGCTGCTTGATGTTTTGATGGGTGCTGCCAACCCTACCGACCTCTGTATACTGTGAGCGGACTGTCCATCAAGTTGAAGAAGATAAAAACTTACTGATACGCACGCAGTCCTCATCCATGTACTCCTTGGCAAGTCTACGAGCAGACTTGGGAAAGGTTGCAGAGAACATGAGATAGGTGTGATCTGCATCGTTGTTCTGATCTAGAGAGGCTGTTAGCGAACTACGGCAATGCAAGTTTTGATCGTAGGCCTCCAAGGCACACGTGGAGGAAAAAGTGATAACATACCTGAGCCGTTGAATAGCTTCTCCATAGCCTCCTCCCAGCCAGTGGAGAGCAGCTCGTCAGCCTCATCGATGACAGTGAACCTGTTCATGTTTGTCAGTCATGTAACCGTGTAACAAGCGTGTTTGGCTTACTTGAGGCGGTTGAAAGAAAGCAAGTTGACGTTCTGCATGAAGTCCATAAGGCGACCCGGAGTGGCGATGAGGACGTCACAGCCCATCTCGAGCTGTTCACGCTGGTTTTTGGTGGGAGCACCACCGTAAACGACACAAGGACGCAGCATGGTGCGGTAGCACACTAGTTGCGGTATTCCAGGTCAGTACATGTTCCAAAAGCTATTCAATCGGAAATACTGACAGCGACGAGCCTCGTCGAAGATCTGGCATGCGAGCTCACGAATAGGGCAGACAACCAAAACGAGTGGCTCAGCACGGACTCGGTCAGTGAGAGGGTTGTAGCGGACTGGGTTTGGACGTGGAGCAGCCAGTTGACGGGCCTTGCCCATGAGCTTAGACAAGATTGGGAGGAGGAAAGCAGCAGTCTTCCCGGAACCTAAGCCGTGTTAGTGAGGAGAGAAGTGATCTTCATCGAGGCAACTTACCAGTCTGTGCAACGGCGACAACGTCATGGCCGGTCAGGATGGCGGGGATGCAGTAGGACTGGATTGGAGTCGGGTACTTGTACTGGCACAACTCGACGTTTTCCAGCATGACGGGGTGGAGACCGGCATCCTCAAACTACAGAAGGTCAGCACAAAAGATTTGTGGAAGCATTCAGGCTCGCGTTTGGATTGCTTACGTTGCGGACAGGGCTGATCTTGGTGGGGCCCTCGAGAGTCACGTCGAACGAGAGCGCCTTGATGGCACCACCGGCGCGCTGGAGATACTGGTCGGCGAAGAGCATCTTCTCTAGCTCAGGGTTGGGCGCTCCAACGTCACCGAACTCATCGTCCCACTGGTAGATGGCGGCATCGGAGAGCCAGACGGCGGTGTCGCGGGTATCATCCTCAGCAGGAGTGCCGCCCACGACGGTCTCATACTGGAAAGGAACAGGATTGGCCCACCCAGCCTCTTGAGCGCGCGCAAGATCCTGGGCCTGCTGCTCCTTGCGGGCAGCGGACGGATCAGCGGCAGTTGCGTCGGGCGCTGTTGCGTCGGACATGATGGAGATGAGAGAATGTATAGCGTGAATCTGTCGCTTGAACGTGGGAGCTAATTACAGCGTGGATGAGAGTTCCAAGGTTGGGTATGTGGGGTAATGAAGTTGGAGGGCGCGTGGAGCAAAGCTTGCGTTGTTTATATACCACAGAGGAGGCAGGAGCTGTGCGCAGTAGCGTCCCCTAGCGCGCCTTCCTAAAGAGATCCCGGTGCCTGACAACGACCGCAGCGATAATCGGGGGCCCAGAAGCTTCCCCAATGCAGGTGAGGGAGGATTGGTGAAGGAGAGCACGTGGAGGCTCCCTGCATATGCCCAGTGGTATGCATGATGATGTCGAGGCACCGAGAGGCGATGCAGTGGGATTGCAACAGCCACAATCTTTGGCCTACCAAGTCGGATTGAACGAGTTCGAATCGGCACGAACAGATGGAACGGCCGTCCAGCGTGTTGTCAGCCCTCTACCTCTTTCACATATGTATAGCAGTAGAGCACCACTCGAGGTGATGGACCAAAGTGAGAGAATCGACGAGACAGAGCAGCATGGTGATCCTCTGATGAACGTGCCGACGACGAGAAGGTCTATTAAATTGACAGTGAGACGTTGGAGGTTATGCAAGCCGACAACGAATCTACATGTCCGACATGCCAATACAACCCAACAGGGACGCAGTTGTTGTGCTTGTCCAGCTAAATTACCTTTGTAACAGCATGGAACTAATCGCTGCCGTATTGCAAAGAAACTTGATCACATACAAGATAGCCCGGGGGTACAAGCGAACGCATGACGACTAGAATGTTGTGTGAAGAT
>JAESFQ010000095.1_pt1 | contig 35922 bp, 26 predicted proteins | sample 9269431 | NCBI WGS metagenome assembly JAESFQ01 (sample SAMN14502588, study PRJNA617103) | algae metagenome | isolation source: Plectolyngbya sp. WJT66-NPBG17 and co-occurring heterotrophs from well... | place: USA: Mojave Desert, Joshua Tree National Park, California | collected 2006-08-06 | reverse complement strand
GACTCAACTGCAAACGAAAGTGGACACGCTGATTGCCGATTTAACCGCAGAAACCGTTGCTTCTGTAACTGGCTTTAGCTTTATCGTAGATGCACTATCTGTCGCTGGTATTTTTTGATTTGGTATGGCGTTGTTGCATGAATCACCGAAGTAACGAGTATGAAACAGAGAGAAGTTGAGATTAAGCTTCGACTTGGCTTTGTTGCATGAATCGAAAAAGAGACTATTCTGAGATTGAGGGAAGCCGAGATTAAGCTTCGACTTGATAGCTATCCGGTTTGGCAATCTGAATCATGCGATTGAGTGCCGCACATTTAATCAATAACTCTACGGCTTGATTGTCAAATCGACGCGACCGAAGATTGCTGCCAAAGATGGTCTTGAAGCGAAACATCGTCGTTTCAGCAATCGAGCGACGATGATACCCGGAATCGCGTTTCCACTTCTTGCGCCCATGCTTGCGAATGTAGCGCAAATTCTCGTCTCGCGGATGAGGAGGAACTTTACGATTGGCATGCTGCCAAATCACGGCATCTTTGCGGGTTGTGTCGCAAAAATGGTAGGGTGTGGAAGCTCAATTTTCTTTAGCCTTGCTCTAAATGACGACTGACTCCTTGTTCAAATGGCGGCATTTTCTCCCCGAAATCATCTTGCTGAATGTGCGCTGGTATTGTCGCTATTCCCTGAGCTACCGGGACTTAGAAGAAATGATGGCAGAGCGAGGGGTCGCCGTGGATCATTCGACCATTAATCGCGCTCGTTTTGAAATTTGCTCCAGAACTAGATAAACGCATCCGCCCGTTTTTGAATCCGACGAACGAATCGTGGAGAGTGGATGAGACGTACATCGCAATCCGAGGGGAGTGGAAATACTTGTACCGAGCGGTGGATTCGGAGGGCAACACCTTGGACTTTATGCTGAGTGCGAAGCGGGATGGAAAGGCTGCGGCACGCTTCTTCCGTAAAGTGCTGCGAGCGCAGCACACTCAAACTCCACGAGTGATCACGGTAGATAAAAACGCCGCTTATCCAGTCGCAATGGATAAGTTGAAGCAAGATCAAACATTGAAAGCCGAGACCGAATTGCGGCAGAGCAAATACTTAAACAACAGGATTGAGCAAGACCACCGGAACATTAAACGAATTGTCAAACCGATGATGGGATTTCAATCGTTTAACACAGCAAGGAGAACGTTGCGAGGAATTGAGGCAATGGCGATGATTCGCAAAGGGCAAGTGAAAGGAATCAGTCGAGGGGATAGTGTGTCTCAAGCACACTTTATCAACGAAATCTTTGGAGTGAGTGCTTAAAGCAATACGAATGGAACCAAGTTGTTTGTTACTTTAAAGTCTTTGCGACACAGCCATGTAAACGGTGCTGGTTGCTGGAGCCAACGGCAAGCCACTTTCCTTCCGTGGAGCGGTGCCATACCGTTTTATAATCAGTGATCGCCCAAAGTTCCGTTTTCTCGGTTCCTTGGCTAGAGGCTAAGGCGGTAATTGAATGACCTTCAAGGTCTATCCGGCGTTCAGCGTCAAGAACACATAATCCTTGTGACGTTCCGGCAAGAATGCAGGGCGGATGACACTCAGATGTAGACTTGGCAGCAGTAGGATCAACCTGAAGCTGGCTTGTATTGGTCGATTCTGTGCGCTTTGGCGCGAAGTTAACCATGATCGCAATCTCCTTCTTGTTCGTCGTGCACTCCTGTTTCAGCAGCGATTGCACAGGATATGCACAACAACCCAAGGCTCGTGTAGAAAAATCGTAATCTAACTCTAGTTTAGTGCTCATTTTTCGAGAGTGTTGGTCATTGTACCTTCTTAGCTGATGAAGATTAATAGAAGGGATGTTTGCAGAACATCTAATGCTCATAACGTAATCCCCATAACGAACATTTCTGCTACAAGGAAGAAGCAAGCTATTTTTCAAATCCATGACCATAACTCTCAACCCTTACCTTGCAGACAACTTTGCTCCCGTTCAAACCGAATTAACTGTTGATGAATTGCCTGTCCTGGGTGAGCTACCTCCGGAACTGAATGGAATGTTTGTTCGCAATGGACCTAATCCCCAGTTTCCTCCCTTAGGCCGTTATCACTGGTTTGATGGGGATGGAATGCTGCATGGCGTTCAGATTCAAAACGGCAAGGCAAGTTATCGCAATCGCTACATTCGGACTCAAGGGTTTGAGGAAGAGCGGAAAGCCGGACGGGCCTTGTTTGGTGGGTTGCTAGAACCCTCACAAGCAGGCTTCAAGAATGTTGCCAATACGGCTCTGGTGCGGCATCGAGAGCGCCTGCTTGCACTCTGGGAGGGCGGCGCACCTCATGCTATTGCAGTACCGAGTTTAGACACGATCGGGGCTTACACGTTTGATCACAAGCTGACTTCCTCAGTGACTGCTCATCCCAAGGTTGATCCAGTGACCGGGGAAATGATGTTCTTTGGCTATTCACTGGCACAACCGCCCTACGTGAAACACAGCGTTGTGTCTGCCGAGGGAAAACTGCTGCGAACTGTCCCGATCGATTTACCCGTCGGCGTGATGATGCACGACTTTGCCGTCACCGAGCACTACACAATTTTTATGGACTTGCCCCTGACATTTCGTATGGAGCGGCTCCAACGGGGAGAACCTGCTTTTGCCTTTGAGCGCGATCGTCCCAGTCGATTTGGAATTTTGCCTCGACACGGCGATCCTCAAACGATTCGTTGGTTTGAAGCGTCGAGTTGTTATGTCTTCCACACGCTCAATGCTTATGAAATGGGAGATGAGATTGTTTTGATTGCTTGTCGCATGGGCAGTACCAGTATCTTGGGTGCGTCTCCTGGTTCACATGAGGGAGATAATCGCGCCATTGAGAGTGATGTGCCATTACTTTATCGCTGGCAGTTCAACTTGAAGACGGGAACAGTGCAGGAGCAGACTATTGACGATCAATCCTGTGAATTTCCCCGCATCAATGAACAGTATTTGGGACGACCGATCCGCTACGGCTATGCAGGAAGCAGTGCACCCACCTCAATGCCAAAATTTGATGGTTTACTCAAGTTCGATTTAGAACAACAGAGCACTCAAAAACACTCGTTTGGCAAAGGACGGTACGGTGGAGAGGGCGTGTTTGTACCAAGACCTGGTGCAACGATCGAAGATGATGGTTGGCTAATGACGTTTGTACATGACGAAATTCAGAATGCCTCTGAGTTCGTGATTATCAGCACTCAAGCAATGTCTGATGAAGCGATTGCTCGAATCCAAATGCCCCAACGTATTCCCTATGGCTTTCATAGTACTTGGGTTTCATATAACTGAGAGAATTTTGTAGGAACAGCCATGTCCTTTCTGAATCAAACGATCGTTCTGACAGGGGTTGTGTCGCAAAAATAGTAAGGTAGGGGAGCTTAATTTTCTCTAACCTTGCTCTAAATGACGACTGACTCTCTGTTCAAATGGCGGCACTTTTTGCCTGAAATTATCGGCGTTGCATAATAGTGATATGAACTGAGGTTGCTGCTCATGCAATGCCCCGACTGTAGTTCAACTCACATCCGCAAGAATGGCAAGAACCGAGGCAAGCAAAATCATATCTGTGTTGCTTGTGGTCGTCAGTTCATTCAGGACTATGCTCCACCTCCGGGCTATAGCGATGAAGTCAAAGCCTTGTGCTTGAGAATGTATGTCAACGGCAGCGGATTTCGCGCCATTGAGCGGGTCACAGGTGTGCATCACACAACCGTGATTACTTGGGTCAAGCAAGTGGGACAAAATCTGCCTGATGCCTATGCCCCAGACCAACCGCCACAAGTCGGCGAACTCGATGAACTCGAAACCTTTGTCGGGGCGAAAAAAACAAGGTCTGGATCTGGACAGCGGTCGACCACTTTCAGGCAGGAATTTTAGGCTGGGTAATCGGCGACCATAGTGCGAAGACCTTTGCCCCGTTGTGGGAAATGGTCGCGACCTGGCAGTGCTACTTCTATGTTACGGATGGTTGGTCGGTCTATCCAGGATTCATTCCAGAGGGAGATCAGATCATCAGCAAGACCTACATGACGCGAGTCGAAGGCGAGAATACCCGACTACGGCACTACTTGGCACGATTACGTCGCCATACCTTGTGTTATTCCAAATCGAAGGAGATGTTAGGGTTCTCGATTCGACTGTTGCTGCATTATCTCAAGTTTTCCGAGGTTCCTGTTCCACACCGATTCATAGCATGATTCAGCAATGCCAGAAGATCAAGCGAACCCATCATTGAAGTGAGCGGAGTCCGAAGTTCGTGGCTGACTAAGGAGATGAACTCGTTTTCGAGGCGTTTCCGTTCGGTAATGTCATTCGCAATGAGCAGAGCGTAAGAGGTACCATTGAGTTCAACGTGATCAACCGAAAGTAAAATATTCTTCCTAGTCTGAGAACGAGTCAGCAATTCAAACTCTAGATTGTGAAAAGCAGTGCGGGTTTGAAGACGACGCATGAATGTATCAATATCGTGACCCAGATGTAACTGCGCGATCGTACATCCAGCAACCTCATCGAGTGAGTAACCGCTAATGCTCAAGAAGCTAGAGTTGACTTCGACAAAGCGACCTTCAGGAATAGTGACGATTGCGATCGGATTCGGACTTTGCCGGAAAATGGTGGCAAACTTTTCTTCTGCGTGTTGGCGGTCTCGGATCTCCTGCTGGAGTTGCGCATTTTGCGATTGGAGTTGATTTTGCAATCGTCGCAGCGTTAGATGCGTTTCAATTCGGGCAAACACTTCTTCGATTTGAAATGGCTTTGTAATATAGTCAACGCCACCGGCTTGAAAGGCTTTTACTTTGTCGTTGACGGCTTCTAAAGCACTGATAAAAATAATCGGAATGTTGCAGGTGCGATCGTCACTTTTGAGCTGTTCGCAGACTTCGTAGCCATTCATTTCCGGCATATTGACATCGAGCAAAATTAAGTCCGGTGGTAGGGTCTGTGCCCTTCGAATGCCTGTGGAACCCTTGGTCACGCTCCGAACCTTATAACCGCGATTGATCAGCATGGTTGAAAGCAGATTGAGATTTTCTGGGGTATCGTCAATGACTAAAATGTCGGCTTTCGGCAAGTCAGACTCGATCATCACAGAACTTAAGTGGAACTCTCAACAGATTTTATGACGGCACTGCAAGTATCCCAAGAACTTTCAGCAAAATGAAATTTCTTTCCTCGATGTTGTTACAAAACTTGTGAGCATCTCCCCGACTTTTCCTCGATCTCTTCCTACTATGAGGGACATCACCAAGCTGAAGCTGATGTACCCAATCTAGAACTTTCTCTGAGGTTATTATGTTGCATCATATTTCCGTTGCCGTGAATCATCCATTACAAGTTGCGAACGTACTGGCAGAAGTTTTACAAGGTCGTTGTTTTCCGTTTCCGCCACATCCAGGAAGCTATATGGTCATCGTCGGAGACGACCATGGAACTGGAATCGAACTGTATCCCGCAGATACCCAACTGACTCCAGGATTAGAAGAAGCTGCATTTTCTTCTGGAAATATAGCGCAAACTTTTACTGCGATTCATGCAGCGATTTCCGTTCCTATTTCTCTAGAGCAGATTGAACAAATTGCAGATCGGGAAGGATGGTTGGTGAGAGTATGCGATCGTGGTCCTTTTAAGGTAATCGAATTCTGGGTGGAGAATAAATTGTTGCTTGAATTTCTCACCCCTGAATTTGCGAAGACCTATATCCAGTTTGCTCAACCTGCAAATTTTGAGGCATTTTTCAATCAAGCGGCTGCTCAACTTGTTGAAGCTTAAACATTACTTGGAGTGAAAGCAATCATGTTGACAATGGAAAAAACCGAAGTTGCTCCGCAAGAAACAATGCTGAATCTGATCGGTGGATTCTGGATTGCCCGATCGCTTTATCTCGCTGCGAAGTTAGGAGTTGCGGATTTGTTTGACGATCAGCCGAAAACGATCGCTCAACTTGCTGCCGGAACTCAGACGGATGCGCCATCTCTGTATCGACTCCTGCGTGCTTTAGCAAGTGTTGGCATCTTTAAAGAAGTATCAGATCAATGCTTTGTACTGACTCCGTTGGCTGCAACACTGAAAAGTGATAGTTCTAACTCAATGCGGTATGCAGTCATGGCGCAAATGGGATATGACCATTCTTTAGGCTGGAGCAATGGATTACACAGCTTAAAAACAGGTGAAATTGCTTTTGATGATGCTGCTGGAATGAACATTTGGCAGCACTTCGCTCAACATCCTGAAGATGGACAAATCTTCTCGCAGTCGATGTCTAGTCTGGGAACTGCGATCGCTCAAGCTGTTGCTGCAAGCTATGACTTTTCTCAATTTAATACGATCGTCGATATCGGCGGAGCGCAAGGCAGCTTAGTGTCTACAATTTTGCAAGCGAATCCTCATCTTCAAGGAATTCTGTTCGATCTGCCCGAAATCATTGCAAATGTGAGTGTAGACAAATCTATTCAACCGATCGCTGGGAACTTCTTTGAGTCTGTGCCCACAGGGGGTGATGCTTACCTGATGCGATGGATCATTCACGATTGGGATGATGAAAAGTCTTCGGTTATTCTGAAAAATTGTCATCGAGCCATGCCAGAACAAGGCAAATTGCTGCTGGTTGAAAGTATCCTTCCACCCGGAAATGAACCCTCTCCAACGAAGTTCATCGACGTGATTATGTTGTTGATGACAGGTGGACGGGAACGAACTGAGGAAGAATATCGATCGTTGCTGCGATCGAATGGCTTTGAGCTGACGCAAGTGATTCCGACCCCCTCAATGCTCACTATCATCGAAGCCGTAAAACTTTAACCGTTTTCATTCACCTGCCCTCAAAAATCGTTATGAAGCTCTATCACGCCCTCCTACCGTTAACGGTTGCACTCGGTTTAAGCTCAAGTGCCTGCCAGAGCATTCCCGCTTCTGCACAGCTTTTTAAGAGCATTCGTTTCATTAAAGTTGCACAGGCCTCGGATCAGTCAATTCAAACGTTGCCCGATGTAGAGGGAATTCGCTTTCGAGCAGTCACGTACCAACGCTCAGAAACACAATCCGGCTCAGGGTTAGATGCAGCGATCCGTCGTGAATTTCCGACTGGAACGGTTCGCTTCTTGTATAACCCCATTGATTTGAATGGCGATGGGCGATCGGAATTTGTGGTGTATATCACCTCGGATTGTGGTTCTGGCGGTTGCCCGATGCTGGTTTTACAGCCTACTGGATCTGGGTTCAAAACGGTGTCGAGACATACGATCGTGAATAATCCGGTCGTCATTAGCAACACGAAAACAAACGCTTGGCGAGATATTGTGCTGTATGTTGCGGGCGGAGGTGCGAAGCCAAGCTACCACATTCTGAAGTTTGATGGTTCTACTTATCCGAGTAATCCTTCAATGACTCCAGAAGTGGCACCGGGAACCATTGTGAGCGGAACTGCGATCATTGCAGATCAAATCTCTCCCAATGTTGGCATTGTTCTTGGCAACAATTCCTCCAATCAAAGAGGAGGCTTGAATTCGTCTCAGCAAGCCTCACTCAAATCCTTGGGGATTGCGATCGCAGTTCCAACTTCTATTCCAGCAGGGTATACGGTTAGCAAAGTTGATGTTAAACCTTGCCCTGCGAATACACCTCGATCAGATCGGGGCGTTTGTCGGTTTGGACCTCAGTATGGCATTGTTTATCGCAATGCTCAACAGGATCGCTGCTTTGCGATCGAAGCAACAGGCGGCGGAGTCGGTGGTGTTCCGGCGGAGTATGAAGTGCAAGTTAAGACCGAGCTATTGGGAGAAACCGCACTACTGTTTGGTCAACAAAATGGCGAATTCAAAACACCCTCCGCACAGCAGCTTAATTCACCACAGCCAAATCTATTAACCGATTGGGCTGGTGTAGGTCCGTTCTATCGCATAAGTGGAGCCGATTTCGTGCGGCAATCATACGATAAGGGTGCATCATCTCAGTGCCGAAATACAATTACTCCGAATCAAGCCCTTCAGATTGTACGATCGCTGACTTGGCTTAAGTAGCTTGTTGCCGCGATCGTCGCTCATCTCGATCAACCCTTAGACGATGGACTCCTCCAATTGAGAAAGCTCGGTCAGTTCGTCAAAACAAAACTTTTGAACTAGCTCAGTTAATGCGATCGCAACTTGCTGCTTAGACTCTGGAATCTGCTGAATCAATTGCAAAATTTGATCAGCATCGACTGCAAGTGATGCTTGATGGAGTTGAGCAACCCAATCGGGTGGCATTGTATCTAACATCTCACGAGTTAGCTCAAGTAATGGTTCAAGCGAGGAGGTTGTCTCTTCTTCGTAGACATACTTCACACCAAGATGTTCAGCTAATTTCTCAAATAAGTGAGCCTCTCGAAAGGGTTTGGCTAAGAAATCATCACAGCCAGCCGCCAGGATCGATGCGCGTTGCTCTTCAAAAGCACTCGCCGTTAACGCCAAAATCTTCGATCGGGTGTGAGTTGATTCTAGTGCCCGAATTTTCCGAGCTGCCTCATAGCCATCCATGACGGGCATTCGCATATCCATTAGAATCAAATGGGGCTGCCATTGCTGCCATTGTGCGATCGCATCCTCTCCGTTGATCGCGGATCGCGTTTCAAATCCCACCATCGATAACAATTGCTCAACGAACTCTCGATTTTCAGCGCGATCGTCTACGACTAAGATGCGGTAGTTCTTTTGATCCGGTGTAAGTTGCAGCACTCGTTTTGAATTCAACATCGGGGTAAGGTCTGTCGAATTCGCGAGTGCGATTTGAATCTCAAAGGAAAACCTGGATCCTTGCCCCAGAGTCGATTCAACCTGAATGTCTCCGCCCATCAATCGTATAAATCGGCGACTAATCGTTAATCCAAGCCCGGTTCCTTCTCGTAGTTGAGAGCCGCTCCTCGTTTGAATAAATGGGCGAAATAGCTGATCGAATTCTTCGGGAGCAATACCTTGTCCAGTATCTTGAACTTTGAATTGTAGCGTTGTTTCTGACTTCACTGTGGCTTCTAGCAGAATGCTGCCAGTCTCAGTAAATTTCATCGCATTACTGAGCAAGTTAATCAACACTTGACGCAGTTTGTTTTCGTCGGTCTGGACGTATTGGGGAAAATTGGGTGCGATCGTAAAATTCAGCAGGAGCTGCTTTGCTTTTGCCCGGATTAAAAACATCTCTTGCAGGGTGTGCAAAAGATGATGCAAATCGAAGGAAACCAAGTTTAATGTCGTTCGTCCGGCTTCAATTTTTGACATCTCTAACACATCATTAATCAAATCCAGTAAGTGTTCACCACTGCGATTGATGATAGTAAGTGAATTGCGTTGTCGATCGGAAAGTGCAACATCGCGTTCCATTAATTGAGCAAACCCCAGAATTGCGTTGAGCGGCGTTCTGAGTTCGTGGCTCATGTTGGCAAGAAAGGTACTCTTTGCTAGATTTGCTGCTTCTGCTGCTTCTTTAGCAATGCGTAGATCGGCTTCTGCTTTATATCTGGTTCGCCCGATCGCAATCAGTTCAGCAAACCGTTTGAGGGTTTCAATATCCTCTTGAGTCCACACTTTCTGAAAATGAGTGGTATCTACTCCCATGAAGCCTGTAACGTTCCCCCGATAACTCATCGGCACTGCCATCAACGATTGAATGGATTGTTGAGTAAATAATTGCCGTTCTGGACAATCAGGAATCATGGCGATATTAGGCGTGTATAAAGATTCTCCTGCGAGAATCTGCTGGTGTAAAACCGGAAATTCACGCACCTTTGATCCTCTTGCTGCAAGCGTCAAAGGAGCAATATTCTCACCACACCATTCGTACAACAATTGAGATTCAGATCGATCGTTGCGGTACTCGAAGATACAGCCTCGCTCTGCACCAATATGGCGAGTGATGAGTTCTAAAGCTTCCTGAATCGCGGTTTCTGCGTCTTGGTCGATAAACTGTCGAGAGATTTGACTCAGTAAGTTATCAAACTCAGCGCGACGTTGCAGCGCGGCTTCGGCAGCTTTGCGTTCCGCTTCGCGGCGCTTTGCGTCGCTAATATCTACAATTACAAACTCAAAGCAATCTTGTTCTGAGCTAGGACGCAGTGAAAACAAGCCCCAACCGATAGAACCATCTGCCCGATGCAATTGTGTTTCTAAATCGCGCACTTCTCCATTTTGCTGAAGTGCATCCAACATGATTTGTCGGGCCTCCCGATCAACCTGAAATTCCTTGGTGTATCGCTTACCAATCAGGTCGCTTGCTGATTCAAGCCGCAGAATATCTGCACAGCGTTGATTCGCATCCAGAAATAGACCATCTTCGATGCGGGTGCGTCCAATTCCGACTTGAGAGTTCTCGAATAGATGGCGATATTTGAGTTCACTGCGACGAAGGGCTTCTTCGGTTTGTTTGCGTTGCGTAATATCTGCAAAGACTCCCTCTGAAGTGTTTTCTGTCGGATTAATCGATAAAGTAAACAGTCCCCAACGAGTTGAACCATCGCGGTGACGAAACTGCATTTCATAGTTTGAAACTTTGCCGTGTTTATATACATCTTCCAGCACAGTTTCACGTTGAGCGAGATCAGCATAGAAGTCTGTCGTGTGTTTCTTCCCAACAATCTCATCTGCACTATCATAGCCAAGAGCCGCGATCGCATAAGGATTGGCTTCCACAATCAATCCATCGTCTAACCGTGATCGATAGATGCCGACTTGTGCGGCTTCAAACAGGTTGCGGTATTTTAGTTCACTGCGACGCAGCGCTTCTTCAGCAGCTTTGCGTTCGCTAATGTCTCGCACGATCGCTAAAATGTGAGGCTTGCCTTTGTAGCTGCAACTCGTTCCTTTGACTTCGATCGCAATCGGATGACCATCTTTGTGAATATCAATTGCTTGAGCATAAAATTCTTTTCCAGCTTTCACAGTTGCAATATAGTCATGAAAAAGCGAAAGACTATCAGGATGAACAAAGTCAGTTGGATGGAGTGCTAAAAATTCTTCGTAAGTGTATCCGTGCATTCGATAAGCAGCAGGATTCATTTCAACAACCTCGGATGTTTCCATATCTGTGATAAACAAAGCATCTGTGATCGCCTCAAAGATTGTTCGGTATTGTACTTCTTTCTCTTGTAGCGTTCGTTGTTGAGCTTCTAGCAGTACATTTTGCTGACGCAACGCTTCTTCAGCTTTCTTTTGGTCGGTGATATCGGTTTGGGTTCCAATCCATTCCTGAATCTTGCCGTCAGCATCGAAAATCGGGACACCACGCACTGCAAACAATCGATATTCACCCGATGCGACTTGTACCCGTTGCTCATCTTCATAATTTTTTCCAGAGTTCACTGCTTCTAGCCAAACCTTTGCTGTAGAAGCACGATCGTCGGGATGAATGCTCTCTAACCATCCCCAGCCTTTTGCGCTCTCTTCACTGCGCCCGGTGAGCGCACACCAAAGCGGGATATCTTCGACCACTTCTCCCTGGGCATTCGTCATCCAAACGGCTTGAGCCGTTGCGGTCACGAACGCTCGATACCGTTCCTCGCTGCGACGTAAAGCTTCTTCAGCCGTCCTGCGCTCGGTGATATCTCGAAAAAACGTAATCCGCCCATAATACTCGCCAGTCGAAGACTTCACCGCTTTACTATGGCGCTCGATCGTTCGCCCATCTTTCAGCAAAATCTCATCGTGCAGCACTTCATCTAAGTTCTGATAAAGCGCTTCGATGTTTGCTAAAAAGGCTTCTGGAGCTTCAACTTGGTCTGCAACGATTTCTGCAATCTGACGCGAGTTTCCAGCGGGTAGAATCTGCGGCAATCGCCAGATTTCACAGAACTTTTGATTGTAATCGACAATATTGCGGTGTTCATCTGCAACTAAAATGCCATCGATCGAGGCTTCTTGTTGAGCTTTTAGAAGCGCATTACTGCGTCGAAGTTGTTCTTCGATCTCTTTTTGCTGGGTGATGTCTCGCGTCATTGAGGAGACGAATTTCAAGGAGCCATCTGGATTTTTGTGCGTCATGATCACTTGAGAGGTAGGAATCTCTCGTCCATCTGTTGTGAGCAAGCGCGTTTCGCCCATCCAGACTCCATCCCGTAGCGCGATCGGAAGTGCTTCTTCGATTAAAGCTCTAGCGGCATCAGGTGGATGATAGTCTAAGATACTTTTCTGATATAGATCTTCGTCTTCTCCAAATCCATGGACTCGTCGGGTCGCTGGATTGATATAAAGGGTTCTTCCCTCAGCATCAGCAATCCCAATCGGATCAACGGCTGTTTCTAAAACAGTGATTAAGTCCTCGCGCTGAAGTTGCGGAACTGAATTAGAAGCGTTACTCATGGGTTTGACCCTCCAAGCAGAGAGATGCCGTTTGATACAGTGACTGTACAGTAAATCCATCAGTCGGATATTGGACGATCGCGAATCGATGACTCATTGGAATGGCTAAGAGTTGTGCTTGCAAGGTTTCTTTTGAAGTGTGCGAAAGCGCGGTTCCTTCGGAGTTGTGCGGGACACAAACTGTGAATTCTCCATTGCCCCAATATCCTAAAATTGCGGTGTCTTGAAAGGTTGCCTCTAAGTGTTGGCTGAATTGTTTCAGAATTTGATTTCCAACCGTGTGCCCCTGTTGAATATTGATTTGTCTGAGGGTTGGGAGATCTGAGATCGCAAAGCAACCGGATTGAGTTTGCGTGATGAGAACAGCGATCGCTTGACTCGAATGATATTGATTAGAAAGTCCGGTGATTGAGTCCTTGGCGGTTAGCGTTTGCAGCAATCGAATCCGCTCTAATCGTTGTGTAATGCGTGAAATTAATTCATGCCCGATCACGGGTTTTACAACATAATCATCCGCTCCCGCCGCAAAGATTTGTTGGACGGTCGCAGTATCTTGATGGGCGGTGAGAAAGACGATCGGTAAACTTTGCCAGGTCGGATTTGCCCGAACAGCTTGGCAAAGTGCGACTCCATTTAATTGCGGCATTTCGACATCTAAGATCATCAGATCCGGGTTGACACTGGGGAGAATTGTCCAAAATTGCAAGGGATTCTCGATTCCAGTGACGCGCATTCCCCACGGTTCGAGAAGTTGCTTCAAGGTGGCGAGAATAATTGGGTCATCATCAACCGCGAGAATGTTCCACGATCGAATTGAAGTGGGTGTCGGACTAGATGCAACCTGAATCGGCTCAATGTTTGATTGCTCACGCTGCAACACCTGGCTTAACTGCTGAACGAGCAATTGGAGTTCTGGCTGCTGTTGAGAATTTAGCTTTCCTGAAAAGAATTGTTCAAGCTGACGCGAAATCTGAGTGCCTTCCGAACGATCAAACATTCCTAATACGCCTGCTAATTTATGGGCAGCACGTTCTGCTGCTTGCTGTAATTCTTCGGTGAGCGTCTCGGTGTTCAACGCTCCAACCGCTTGTTGCAAGACTGACAGGCGTTCTTCCATTAAGCCGCGATACTGATCCCAAAGCTGTTCAACTGCTTGATTGTACGACTCACAACGGGGGATTTCGTTTTCAGAAGCGGGAGAAGCGATGTCTTGAGAATCTTCGATCGTCGGTTTCTTCTCGATCGTTTGATTCAATCGATACCCTAATCCATACACATTCTCAATCCAGTTCACTGCACCAACAGCTTTTAACCTCTGCCGTAATCCTTTAATGTGCGATTTAACGCTGTCTTCCTGCGGTGGGTCATCAAATGTCCATAAATGCTCAATAATGTCTCCACAGCTAAAAACACGGGTAGGATGGCGCAGAAATAGCTCTAAAAGACTATATTCCTTTGGAGTCAGCGATAACAGTTCTCCGGCATAAGTGACTTCGCACGATCGCGGATCTAGCCGCAGACATCCCACTTCTAAAAGTGATGCACCTAAAAGTGATGCACCCACAACGCCGCGTCTGAGTAATGCCCGAACTCGCGCTTGCAGTTCTCCAAGATCGATCGGCTTGACCAAATAATCGTCGGCACCTGCATCTAATCCTCGAATCCGATGTTCGGTCGCATTTTTTGCGGTCATCAACAAAATCGGGGTTGCACATCGACGATCGCGCAGCCGTTGACACAGAGAAATTCCATCGAGCTTGGGCAAATCTACATCGAGCAAAATCAAGTCATAGGCAGTACATTCAGCCGATTCCCAGCCGATCGCGCCATCTTCCGCAATATCCACTGCATAGTGTTGTTCCTTGAGCGATCGAGCGACCACATCTGCGATCGCAGAATCATCTTCAACAATCAAAACTCGCATCGGCAAACCCAAAATCATACACTAACGGAATTGTAAAATGGTTCGCTCCATGCCTCCAAGGGGCATAACACAATGCAACAAATTTCACGGTTCCCCTAGTTCTCCTCGATTTGCCGATAAAGTCCAACTCAGTTTGGAAATGCAATCCGACTCTAAACCCATCACCAGTAACATTCACCATGATGAACAAATTTAAATCTTTACCTTTGCTACTTCTATCAGTCGCATCAATCAACGTACCAATGGTCAATATTGCTGCCCATTCTGCTGAACCCAGTGTTTTCCTAACGGCTGAAAACAAAGCGCTCAACCGCTCAGATGTTAATCAGGTGATTGCTTTCTTTGAATGGGCATTTGGAGCCAAATTTACAACTGAACAGCGCGATGAATATTATTCAATTAAATCAAATGAGTTTGAAAATGATCCGGTAGGCACTAAAAAAGGCATTGATGATGTCATCGCGAACTACAGAGAAGCGATTACGGAGCCTGAAGCAGAACAGAACCGGATTCGACAAGGATTTAACAAAGGATTTGTCGAGCAATTGCGGCAGTTACCCAACGATGCGGAAGCCAAACTTCTCTTGTCAGTGTATGAAGCTGCCAGTTCCAATGACACAGCAAGCCAATCAGACGACTCATCGAGCGGCGTTGGGGGCATCTCATCGATCGTCGGAAAATGGGTATGGGCGCAAACCGGGAGCAGCACTTACACTCAGGGGGGCGCATACCTAGGAGGAAACGCCTCACGATTTACGTACCAATTCAAGCCCAATGGCACGGTTGAATACACAGGAATTATGAACATCATGAGCGGTGGTTGCAACCAGCAGGTGTTTCAATCCCGCAAAGGAAAAGTCAGCTTGAATGGCAGTACGATGACGATTAAATGGTCTCCTGGACGTTTTACTCGCGACTTCTCCTGCGATCGTGCAAACAATTACACAAAAACGGTGCCTGCTGAAAGCATAAAGTATCAAGTCAGATTAAAAACCGATTTGGGTCAGAATCAGCTTTGTTTAACCAGAAAGGAAGAAACCTGTTACAGCCCAACGGTTGTGTCGCAAAAATAGTAGGGTGTGGAAGCTCAATTTTCTCTAGCCTTGCTCTAAATGACGACTGACTCCTTGTTCAAATGGCGGCATTTTCTCCCCGAAATCATCTTGCTGAATGTGCGCTGGTATTGTCGCTATTCCCTGAGCTACCGGGACTTAGAAGAAATGATGGCAGAGCGAGGGGTCGCCGTGGATCATTCGACCATTAATCGCGCTCGTTTTGAAATTTGCTCCAGAACTAGATAAACGCATCCGCCCGTTTTTGAATCCGACGAACGAATCGTGGAGAGTGGATGAGACGTACATCGCAATCCGAGGGGAGTGGAAATACTTGTACCGAGCGGTGGATTCGGAGGGCAACACCTTGGACTTTATGCTGAGTGCGAAGCGGGATGGAAAGGCTGCGGCACGCTTCTTCCGTAAAGTGCTGCGAGCGCAGCACACTCAAACTCCACGAGTGATCACGGTAGATAAAAACGCCGCTTATCCAGTCGCAATGGATAAGTTGAAGCAAGATCAAACATTGAAAGCCGAGACCGAATTGCGGCAGAGCAAATACTTAAACAACAGGATTGAGCAAGACCACCGGAACATTAAACGAATTGTCAAACCGATGATGGGATTTCAATCGTTTAACACAGCAAGGAGAACGTTGCGAGGAATTGAGGCAATGGCGATGATTCGCAAAGGGCAAGTGAAAGGAATCAGTCGAGGGGATAGTGTGTCTCAAGCACACTTTATCAACGAAATCTTTGGAGTGAGTGCTTAAAGCAATACGAATGGAACCAAGTTGTTTGTTACTTTAAAGTCTTTGCGACACAGCCCCATTTTTGCAACACAACCATTTATGCTTGTTCAAGAGACACGAAGTGCTTTTGAGGTTCAACGGATAATCGATTTTCTGCCCGATCTGGTTTGAAATTTTTAGAACGTTTATCGTTATTTTTTTAGTCGTATTTGAGGATGAGGTAATGACTGATCTGGCTACAAACGTCGTCGAGCAACTGCAAGCGAGAGTTGAGAAGCTAGAAGCACAGCTAGATCAGTTAACAGCAAGCGAAGCCAAGTTCCGAGCGATCGCAGAATACGCCAACGATACGATTTGTACCATCAACCCCGCAGGCAAAATTACTTACCTTTCTCCCAATGTTCAGGAGACGATCGGCTACACTGCGATCGAGCTAGAAGGGCAGAGCTTTCAGTCGTTGCTGCACGCTGAAGATTTAGTCGTTTGCACCGAGATACTTCAGCAGGTGATTGCAACTCAACGACCCTACACAGGCTTGGAATATCGGGTGCGACACAAGCAGGGGCACTATGTCTGGCATCGCGCTAACCTGTCGGTCTACCCGGATCAGGATGGACAGCCAATGCTGATTGCAATCGGGCACGATGTCACTCACGAAAAAGAAACAGAAGCGGCTCTGGCAAAAACTCAGGCGCAATTTGAAGCAATTTTACAAAATGCGAGCATGCCGATTTTTGCCAAGGATTTAGAAGGGCGTTATCTATTTGCGAATCGCTGGGTCTCAGAAGAAGTAGGGCTGCCGATCGAGCAAATTCTAGGCAAAACCGATGCTGATTTATTACCTCCAGACGTTGTAGAGATGTTGCAGGCGAACGATCAACGGGCGCTGCAATCCGGTCAGGCGATTTGGACGGAAGAAGTTATTCACACACCCCACAGCGAATCAATCTATCTTGCCGTCAAGTTCCCGCTTCTCGCTCAAGATGGCATCCCCTATGCAATTTGTGGCATCTCTACTAATATTACGGACTTAAAGCGGACGGAAGCCGAACTCCGAACCTCAGAAGCCCGACTGAACGAGATTCTGGATCGTACCTCTGCCGCAATCGCAAACTATCGAATCTATGCCGATCGACGATTTGAGCCAGATTATTTCTCGTCTGGAAGTTTACAGCTTTGGGGCTTTACCCCAGAGGAACTCCTGACAGATTTGCAGCCGTGGCTGTCTCGTTACCACCCCGATGATTTGCAAGCAATCGTGAATGAAGCGTTTGATTCTATTTTTAGCGAACGTCCCTACACTCACGAATACCGCTATCATCATCCCGACGGCAGCCTGCGCTGGATTCAGTTAAATTTAACTCCTTATCGGGATGAAGCAGAGAATTGTTGGCGCACAGCGTCTTTTTCTATTGACATTACCGATCGAAAACACACAGAAGCGGCACTCTTTGAAGCACAGCAGTTTGCTCAAAGCATTGCCGAAAAAACTCCGGCGGTCGTCCACATCCATGACGTCGTAGAACAACGTAATCGGTACAGTAATCGATCAGTGTTTGAACTCTTGGGATACACAGCCGACGAAATTTCAGCAATGGGAGCAGACATGCTGCCGACTCTGATTCATCCCGATGATCTCGGTGCGGTGATGGAGTATCAAAAAGCGATCGCGGCGGCGGCTGACCATGAAGATCTAGAAATCGAATGTCGAATGCACCATGCAAACGGCGATTGGCGCTGGGTGTTGAGCCGCGATAGGGTGTTCAAACGGGATGAGCGTGGCAATATGGTTCAACACATTGGAACACTACAGGATATTACCGATCGCAAGCTTGCTGAACAAGCCCTCCGACGCAGTGAACAGAAATATCGCAACATTTTTGAAAACTCCTATGTAGGGGTTGGGAGAGCGAAATTTAGCACGGGCACCATTCTAGAGTGCAATCAGCGCATGGCAGACCTACTGGGCTATGATCATCCCTCGGAATTGTGCAATCAACCGTGGAAAAAACACTGCCCCAGCGAAGAACAAGCCCAAAGCATCATGACTGCCTTGCAAGAACATGGCATGGTCAACACGGAAGTCTCAGTTCAAGTTCTAGATGGTTCGCTTCGCTGGTGGTTAATGTCTAATCGAGTCAATTTCGATGATGACTGTATTGATTTTTTGGTGGCTGATATTACCGATCGCAAACGCCTAGAAGAGGATCTCCGTCAGTCTCAGCAGTTTCTCAACAGCGTGATTGAAAATATTCCGCTTGGGTTCTTTGCTAAAGATGTTCGCAATGATTTTCGTTACGTGCTGATCAATAAATGTGCTGAACCGTATGTCGGTTTTACCCAAGCGCAAGGCATCGGGCGCAATGACTATGACCTATTGCCTGCATCAGAAGCAGACTATTACCGCAAACAAGATCAAGCGGTGGTGAAAGCACGATCGCTGATCGAAACTCCTGAAGTTGATATTACAACAGCGACAGGAGAACGCTTGCTGACCCGTGTGATCAAGTTTCCTTTATTTGATGACCTGGGTAATCTGACGCACTTACTTTGCCTCAACGATGACATTACCGAGCGCAAACAGCGAGAACAGGAACTACGCCTCGCTAAAGATGCAGCAGAAGCAGCCAATCGCGCTAAAAGTACCTTTCTCGCTAACATGAGTCATGAACTCCGCACTCCGCTCAATGTCATTCTCGGCTTCACGCAACTGATGGAGCGAGAAAGTGCATTGAACGATCGACAACGCAGCTTTATCACGACGATCAACCGGAGCGGGGAGCACTTGTTGAATTTGATCAACGATGTGCTGGAGATGTCCAAGATTGAAGCAGGACGAATTGTGCTTCATCCTGAACCGTTTGATCTGCGGCATTTGTTGGACACGCTACAAGAGATGTTTCGGATTCGGGCAGAAGTAAAGCATCTCTCTCTCTCGTTTGATTTGTCGCCGGATCTGCCTGCGATGATTGTGGCTGATGAAGGGAAACTCCGGCAGGTTTTGATCAATCTTCTGAGCAACGCGGTTAAATTTACCGATCGGGGAAGCATTACGCTACAAGTTCTTCTAAAAATCGCAGAGCGGCAAGGTCACAATGGCTCGATCGTACTCTCTCCTCTGCTTCACTTTGCAATTAGCGACACGGGTAGCGGGATTGCACCCGAAGAAGTTGAGCAATTGTTTCAGCCTTTCATGCAAACGACAAGCGGGATTCAAGTCAAAGAAGGTACTGGATTGGGATTAACCATCAGCCGCCAGTTTGTTCAACTGATGGGCGGTGACATCCAGGTTCAAAGCGCAGTGGGTCAAGGATCGACGTTTAGGTTTCAAATTCCAGTCACACTCACTCAGGCTTCGATTCCGTCTCGTTCGATTTCCTCAAAACAGGCATTAGGACTGGCACCGGGTCAGCCGAAGTATCGATTGTTGATTGTGGATGATCAACCAGACAATTGCAAATTACTGACGCATCTCCTGCAAGCGTTTGGATTTGAAACCCGGAGCGCGAACAATGGACAAGAAGCGATCTCCGAGTGGCAAACCTGGCATCCTCATCTGATTTGGATGGATATGCGAATGCCGATTATGGATGGCTACGAAGCAACGCGCCAGATTCGCACTTTGGAAAAAGCAAGCAATACGCATCAACCGACAAAAATTCTGGCTCTGACAGCGAGCGCGTTTGAAGAACAACGAGCCACGATTCTAGCAGCAGGCTGCGATGATTTTGTGCGAAAACCCTTTCGAGAGCAAGTCATTTTTGACAAACTCATAGAGCATTTAGGCGTGCAATTTATCTATGCGGAACCTTCAGAAGATAGCACTCCTGTGATTCAGCAGCCCCGATCGCAATGCACAATTCAGGTGATGCCCTCAGAATGGATTCAGAACTTACAGCAAGCTGCGATCGAGATTGATGGCGATCGAGTGCTGCAATTAGTGGCAGAGATTCCATCCGCACACGCTTGTTTAGCAGAGCAGTTGAATAATCTAGTCCAGCGCTTCTATTTTGATGAAATCCTAGAGCTAATTGGAGAAATCGATGGATAGGAACGGCTACAAAGGTGACATTCTGATTGTGGATGACACCCCAGAGAATTTAACTTTGCTGACCGAAATGCTGAAGCAAGAGGGGTACAAAGTACGCAGTGTCACGAAAGGATCAACGGCTTTACGTGGGGCACAGGCAGCGCCGCCCGACGTGATTCTGCTCGATGTGAATATGCCAGAAATGAATGGGTATGAGGTCTGTCAGCAGTTAAAACTCCACGATCGGACTCACGACATTCCCGTTATCTTTATCAGCGCCTTGGGGGATGTGCTAGACAAAGTAAAAGCCTTTGAGGTAGGCGGTGTAGACTACATTACTAAACCTTTTCAAATCGCAGAAGTCAAAGCACGAATTACGACTCACCTCACCGTTTGTCGGTTACAGCAGCAGATGCAAGCTCAAAACCTGCAACTTCAGGCAGAAATCCGAGAACGGCAACAAGCCGAAGATAAGTTTGCCAAAGTGTTTCGCACCAGTCCACATCCGATCGCAATTACAACTCACAGCGAGGGACGATTTGTAGAAGCAAATCCTGCCTTTCTTCAACTCACAGGGTATACGCAATCTCAGATAGTTGGGCTGACGGTCACGGATTTGAACTTAGACATCGACCTTAATTCCCAAACCATCTATAACCAAGAGTGCGAACTGCGAACAAAGTCAGGCGAAAAACGAACTGTGTTGCTCTCTCTGGAGAATGTCGAGCTAGACGGCGTGCCTTGTATTCTAAATCTAGTCAATGACATTACTCAACGCAAGCGTTTAGAAAATGAATTTATCGCTGTGGTCAGTCATGAGCTGCGAACGCCCCTTTCCTCACTCATGGGTGCGTTAGATGTATTAGGGACAGGGCAGCTAGGCAGCTTAAATAATCAGGGTCAATCTGTATTGAATATTGCCATTACCAGCACTGAGCGCTTGACCCGGTTAATCAATGACATCCTCGATTTGGAGCGATTGAAGTTCGGTAAAATTACATTACACCTAGCTCAATGCGACTTAGCTCAAGCGATGATTCAGGCAACCGAGGTAATGCAAGCTATGGCAGACCAGGCTCAGGTGCAGCTACAGCTCCAACCTTTATCCGTCATGCTATGGGCAGATTGCGATCGTTTAATCCAAACGTTCACGAACTTACTCAGCAACGCGATTAAGTTCTCTGAGCCGGGTAAAACGGTGTGGCTGGATGCAGAGATGAAAAGCCCGGATTCTGTTTTGCTGACTGTGCGCGATCAGGGGCGAGGCATTCCGGCGGACAAACTGGACTTAATCTTCGATCAATTTCAGCAAGTCGATACCTCTGATAACCGCGCCAAGGGCGGGACTGGATTAGGATTAGCAATCTGTCGCAGCATTGTTGAACAACATCAGGGTAAGATCTGGGTAGAAAGCACCTTGGGACAAGGAAGTACGTTTTTTGTCGCTTTACCCCTTGCACTGCCGGACGAGAGCTATGAGTAGATGTGTCTTGATTGTTGATGAGAAAGATGTACTGTCGGTCACATAGATGGGTCTAGAAATGAGTGCACGATCTCGGGTTATGTTGCAAAAATGGTAGGCTGGGGAAGTTCAATTTCCTCTAGTCTTGCTCTCAATGACGACTGACACGCTGTTCAAATGGCATCACTTTCTGCCTGAAATCATCTTGCTAAATGTGCGCTGGTATTGTCGTTATTCCTTGAGCTACCGAGATTTGCCCCATATTTGGGATAAAGAGGAGGATGAGTATAAGTGCCTAGTAGTGAAAGGGCGATAAATGGGGCTGTGTCGCAAAGACTTTAAAGTAACAAACAACTTGGTTCCATTCGTATTGCTTTAAGCACTCACTCCAAAGATTTCGTTGATAAAGTGTGCTTGAGACACACTAGGCAGCACTTGAAAAAGGATTTGCGCTGGGCACGGTTCTTGAACTTGACTCAACTGCAAACGAAAGTGGACACGCTGATTGCCGATTTAACCGCAGAAACCGTTGCTTCTGTAACTGGCTTTAGCTTTATCGTAGATGCACTATCTGTCGCTGGTATTTTTTGATTTGGTATCAGATGCTCAATCAGGCTCATCTGCTCACTGAGAAAGTCACAACTTCTTCATTTTGCTTTTTCTCCCATCAATAAACTAGCCCTGGCCTAATTTCGTGAGAATTTTGCCTGCTAATCTTCTAGAGAGAGACATTGCCCTGTACTGCCCATCACCCGAAACTGCCTCTGTTGAGCGGTCATGCGAACAAACTCAACCAGGGGGATTGCTTTGTCTTGATCGACGCGCTCTGCTACCACTGTCACTTGAGAAGGCGCAATCTTTGCTGCATTTCGCTTTTCTCCCTGATAAAGGGCAACTCCTGTGTAGTAGAACGCCTCCTTGGTTGGGTCGGTTAGTAAGCACCCTTTGGAACGGACAAAGATGTGATCGCGTACACCACCGATAGAGCTAACAGTTCGATGAATCCTTACATCTTTTTCTGAATCAAACGACTCTGCCCAAACTGCGAAATCTTTGCTTTTAGTGGAATTGATGCAGCCACCTTTTGCTTGACAGCCTTTCCGCCCAACTAGATAAACCGAAGCTGGAAGCTGCTGAGGCTGCACAGTTGCGTTAGAGGTTTCATTGCTAGAGTTGGCGGCGGCGCAGCCTAGTAAAAGCAATACTGTGCTTGCCGTGGTTAGTACTTTCAGTTTCATTGGAATTCCTGTTATTAGGTCTGATTCAATACCTGCGTAAATCGCTTTGCCTAGCTTTATCTGCGATGCATGCTCGTATTGTTTTTGAGATTCACACAGTCCTGTCTAAACAAATCAAGTCAGTAAGCTATCAGATTCTGTTCGCTTTGCAATCTGGCTATCTCTTCTTTAGCGATCGGCTTCTTGAAAACTTAATTGATCGCCAATCTTGATTCCTAGCTCTTGCACTTTTCCCGCAGGGAGTTCCAGTACCTGATTAACAGAAGCTTTTGAACTGTAAAGCGGGCAAGGGCTTTTATGGCATGGAGTAGCCGTTGCAATCTGCTTGACTTCTCCATCTTTAAGAAACACGATGTCGAGCGGAATGAGCGTGTTTTTCATCCAAAAACTTAGCGGCTCAGTTGTCTCAAATAAAAACAACATGCCGCGATTCGATGCAAGCTCTGTCCGATACATCAAACCTCGCGATCGCTGCTCTGGTGTTTTTGCAACCTCAAGCGCGATCGTTTGTTGCCTAATTTGGACCCGTGCTGTTACTGGCAGTACTTGCGCTGTCTGAGTCGAAGCGTTAGTAACACGAACCAAGATACTCACAACGATTCCAGCTAACACGGCTCGGCTAACACAGTGTAGCCATCGTCTCCGATCTCTTGGTTTGGCTGACGGTGAAATTGAAATTGCCATCCTCGTCGATGAATTTTTAGGGTGAATACGAAAAATCTTAACCCTAAAAAATTGAAGAAACCGTAAAGCTACGTAGAAATATCCTAAAAATTGAAATAGGTTTGTTATATCTAGTTCTACGTTCTTCCGTTATCGCCCCATTGACGCGAAGAGAACCTGGTTCGGAAGCCCCCAGAGCTTTGAAACATCAAAATTTTTGACAGCAATTTGCACACTGCAATAAGGCAACAACTATGACCTACTATCCCGAAAATATGGATCGTCAGCATTCTCGTCCTGCAATGATTTCCGCTCGTCGAACGTCTTGGATCGCGGCTTTTCAAACCCGAACGCTGTCTGCACTTTACCTGATCAGTGCTTGTGTCTGCTTAGGATTTGGACAAGGATTCCTTTCGCTGATGTCTGCATTTGCCTGGGTTTACAGTAATCCAATGGCGCTTCTCGCTTTGCAGAACCAGTATCGCAGCTTGCTATTGCGCTTGCGCTTGAACCCTGTAATGGTGACAGGTGCGATCGCTGGTCTACTTGGCGGAACTGTTTTAGGGTTATCCTGGGTTGATCCTGCTCATGCTCAGTTCTTCAACCGGGCTGAAGAGTTCCTCAATAGCTTCGATGGGATTGAACCTGAAATCGTTACGATCGTGATGAACACCATTCGGGCGCTATTTGTGATGTACCTGATCTTTGCCCTTGTTCAAGTGATCAACGCAGCTCGACAAGGTGAAGAGTGGAAAGACCTTGCAAAAACTCCATTCATCATCGTGATTATCGGAGTTCTGGGGGACGTTTTGGTAGGCGCAATTACTGGCGTGTAACGGCTAAACAATGTTAACTGGCGACAATTACAACTCCTGCTGGTAAGAAGCAGTGTTGCTCATTACCTGAGTCTGTAGGAGTTGTAATTGCAGTCGCAGGAATCATCTAAATTTCTGTCTCAACTAATGTCAGAACCTCAATTTCGGCAAATTAACCCGCTGCTGGGTGCAAGACCTAGTTTTGGTCCGATTCCAGCGGATCTCCTCCTCCCGTGGGGCGCGATCGCGCTCGTCGTTCTAATTTCCACAAAGGGTGTCGTTAATGTGGGTTGGGAATGGACAATCGGATTAACGCTTTGGGGATGTGGAACTTGGTGGATCTTAACAGGCTCACGTCCCTACCGTTTCTTATCTAAGTTTCTCCCTGTCCCAAATCGCTGGAGCCGAGGGCACGTCCGCTATCGCCCAATGCCTCGGCGCTCTGGAAGAAACGACTACCTAAATATGAATTGATTATTAGCTCTGAACCTGTCAGCAAGGAAGCTTAAAGATGACCATCAACAAAAAAGTTCTCGATAAAGCTTCTACAACGGACGCTGCAAATAGCAGTATTCCTGCTCAGTCTCCTGTCCTGTTCGGTGTAACGCGCAGCAGGAAGTCAACAGTAGTACCGTTATTTCTGACTTCAATCCAGGAGAACGTTCCTGTACAGGTTTCTACTGCCTTCAACTCTCATAGCTAGAAAATTGTTTGTACTATTCCATCGGATTGCCGATCAGCAAAATGACCCTCTCGACATCACTAAAGGTTTCCATGAAATTGTTGCGTAAGCAAAAGCGAAAGAAGGTTGATAATGGCAAGGAGAAATTAACGCTGTTGCCCTTTGAGAATGAGATTCCTTGCGAAGCGATCGTGAAGTTCCAGATGCGCGGACGAACAACCGCTGCCTACTTGCTACGTCAAGGCGGTGAAAAGAGTGAAAACTTCCAGTTCGTCTTTGGCTTTCAGACAAAGGGCATTCATGCCACGTTGAAGCCAGAACAGATTGATCCGATTTTCGATGCGATTGAGAATGGTCTCAAAGACTTACCGCCTGGTGAGAAATTTACGATTCACTTCGGCTCTTTCTCTAGCGATTATTTTCGTCAAAAGCATCTGTCAAATCTGGCAATGCAGACGGATAATCGTCCCCTTCAGTTTTTACTACTGGCTGAGAAGAAGCGAGTTAGTGAACTGACACAAGCTGGGCTGCGGAAACCTAAATTCTTGCGGTTTTACGTTTCCTATACCGTCAATGCAGAAACGGCAAAGGCAGGGGATTGGATCGAAAAAACGCTCGCAAAGGCAGAAGGGTATTGGAATAAATTTGCTGGAACTGAAGTCGCAATTCAACAGGCGAAATACGAAGAAGTTCTTGATAAAGCATTCACCGATGGCTTTATTCGCTGGGAGCAACTTCTAGCAACCAAAATGGGATTATTGGTTGAACCGATGACAGAACACGAGTTGTGGGAAGCACTATGGGAACGCTTCAACACAAAAGACTGTCCACAACTTCCTCAGCTAACGATTTTCAACGGCGAAGATATCGAGGAAGTCACCCATTCCGATGTCCATTTTACAAGCCATCTTTTCCCGGATGCTAACTGTGTTCCTTTTGCTGACCGCGCTTTTATTCACGTTAAGGATCACTATGTTGCTCCTCTGGTCTTTATGGATAAGCCGGGGGGATGGGCAAACAAGAATGCTGAATTGCGCTATCTATGGGAAATTTTTGCACGAGATGCGGTTACAGATACTGAGTGCATTTGCCAGCTAACCCGCGCTAATGAAGCAATCATCAAAGAAAACATGAGCCGAGTAACTCGTCAAACGATCGCGGCTCAGAATATGTCAGCGAAGAATGCGGCGATCAATGTTGGGGCAGCGGTCCGACAGCGTAAAGCGATCGCGGCTCAGGAAGCTCTGTACGAAGGCGCATTACCTCTCAATGTAGCTGTCGTCTTTCTGGTACATCGAAAAACGCCGGAGCAACTCGATTCCGCCTGTCGTTATTTGCAAAACTGTTTTCGTCGTCCTGCCTGGGTTGATCGTGAAATGGAGTACGCCTGGAAAATCTGGTTACAAACGTTGCCGACTACCTGGGAAAAACTGCTGGTCACTCCCTTCGATCGACGATTGATTTATCTCACTGGGGAAGCTCCAGGCTTTATGAGTCTTGTGCAGCCCTGCCCAGTCGATAAGGTGGGTCTAGAGCTAATCGCCGATGAAGGCGGCGTTCCAATTCACCTAGACTTGTATCAACAGCATCGCAATATCGCTCTGTTTGCGACTACTCGTGCCGGAAAATCTGTCATGGTTTCTGGAATGCTGCTTCATGCCCTAGCGCAAGGCATTCCTGTAATCGTAATGGACTTTCCCCCCTCTGATGCTGCCTCAACCTTTCGGGATTTTACAAGCTACATTGGTGGTGCTTACTTCGATATTGGTAAGGAAGCCAACAACCTGCTAGAGCTACCAGACCTCTCAGCATTCGATCCTAAAGAGCGCGAAGAGCGGATGGTCGATTACAAGGAATTCCTAGCTTCTGCGCTGATGATCATGTGCTTTGGGTCAGGTGAAGCTCAAACCACGGCTGATCGCATGTTAAAGCAAGCCATGAGAGCAGTTCTAGTTCCTGCGATCGATGCCTTCTTCAACGAGCCAGAAATTGTGGCTCGATATGAAGCGGCTCAGAAAGCAGGTATGAAAACGCCAGAATGGGAGAACACGCCTACGCTGGTCGATTTCCTCTCCTTCTTTGAAGAAAAAGGTTTGAGCGATTTACCGTCTCAAGTTCTACATGACCAGAATACGACTCAAGCCGTTAATCAGATCAAACGGCAGCTCCGATTTTGGATTTCGTCGCGGGTTGGACGTGCGATCGCACGTCCCTCGACCTTTGACACAGAAGCTGGATTACTTGTGTTCGCTCTGCGCGGGTTGAGCGATGGGGATGATGCCTCGATTTTGGCGCTTGCTGCCTACTCAGCGGCGCTGCGACGTACCCTGTCGCACCAAGAAAGCATCTTCTTCATTGACGAGTTTTCCATCCTGCTAGAGTGGCAGGAGATTGGACAACTCGTTGCCAGACTAACCGCGAACGGTGCAAAGGCAGGGATTCGAGTCTTACTCGCGGCGCAAGATCCCAATACCCTAGCAACTTCTAAAGCTGGCGCAAAAATCATTCAAAATATTTCGACTCGCCTGATCGGTCGGATTCAACCTGTGGCGCAGCAATCTTTCATTGACATTCTCAAGGTAGAGCCTAGCATTATCGCTCGGAATGCTGGCAAGAACTTCTACCCAGCAAAAGAAGGAATGTATAGCCAATGGTTGCTAGACGAGCAAAGTACCTATACTTTCGTGCGCTACTACAGCCCTCCAATTCTCTTAGCAGTCGTCGCGAACAATCCTCATGAGACTGCGGCACGTAGAGCATTCATGAACTACTACTGTGATTCCTACAAGGGATTGGTGGCATTTGCGGAAGAGTTAGCGGCATCTCTGCGTGAAAGTCGTCCGATTCGATTACCTAATGGCGAGTCTCAGCCGAACCTTCCATCCCATTTAGCAAGTGATGATCCAATTGCAGATGAAAGCGTTGATGGAATTGAGCGTCTTGTTTCGGCTGGTTAAGGCTTCGGTAGCAATGCCGGAGAAATCTCCACCTCAAGTAAGGGATTTGAATTCTATGAAACAAAACACAAAGCGAAAGTTGACCACTCTAGCACTGACGGTTTCATTACTGGCAGTGTCAGGGCAGGCTGCATTTGCAAGTCAGCAACCGCAGGGCAGCGGATTTTCTTTAGGATCGCTGTTGCAGCAGGTTCAAGACTTTCTGGGACAAATTTCTGCTAAACCTCAAGAACTTCTTGCCTACTTGCAGTCCCAGCTTGGGGTTGCCCAGGAAGAGATTGCTCGAATTGCCGGAGAATTGGGGGTAATTGATCCTGATGAAGGTAAGCAAGCGATCGAGTCTCCTCAAACGCGAGGAAACAACGATATGCCAACTGTTGTGAAAAATCAGGGCACAACGGCAACGATCGTGAGCCGTTCGGTTGCTCAGACTACCCTGAGCAAGGAAGGACAGCGCCAAAGCAAAGAGAGTCTAGAAGGTATCATTCAAACCGCAGCGGATTCTCAGACTCTAGCGGAAGGGGCGTTTGCTGTAACCAGTGCTGATTCTGAAGCGGCACAGAATGCTCAACGCTCTGCCCAAGAATCAGATCGTGCAGGGCAAGAGTCCACGCAGGATGCTCAAGAAGTCGATCAGCTTGGAAATCAAGCTCAGTCTCGCACTTCATCACAGGATATCCTCAAACTCATTGCTCTTCAAAATGGCGGGCAAGGCTCAATCTTGGCTCGTTTATCTCAGCAGTTGAGTGGAAACTCTGGACAGCTTGGAACACTCTCTGGACAGTTAGCTAACAACTCTGGACAGAATGCTAGTCTTGCACGGCTGCAAGCTGCACAGGTTCAGATTGCAGCGAATCAATCAAGCTCACTTGAGACCCTGAAACAGCAGGGGGCTGCGAATGCTCTGACTCTATCGGAGATGAACGAGCAGATTCGGGGGCAACGCCAAGCCGATTTGATTGCAAGGCAGGCTGAAGGAAACCAGTTATTGAAGGTCAATTCTTCTGGATTTCGGTTGATGAGGTAACATTCCTGTCGATTTTTTACCCTTGTAGCTTGGGACAAAGCAATCCTTTGTCCCAATTTCTCAAAGCAGATACACACTATGATTGACTATTGGATTGCTCAAATTCCAGATCCATTCAATACGAACGATGGTGGGTTTAGTGCAAATGCTGGGGCTTCGGTTTCTGAGGCAGTTTCGACGGCTCTGGAAACAGTTTGGCAACAGGCACTGACTGGAACGTTGTACCAGACCATCAATAATGTTGGTGTTTTAATTGCAATCTTTTGTATTGGCTTCTGGTGTTTCAACTTGTACCGTCAGATGGAAGAAGGAGGATTACGTCCTGCTGCAACAGAACTAATCTTTCCCATCATCGTCATTGTGATGTTGTCGAACGGTGGTGCCAATTTGAGCCAGTTCACTCTGGGGATGAAGGATCTGATTAATAACGTTAACCAGGACGTGATTCAAAGCGTTGGTGCGGGAGTTGATTTACAGCGATCGCTTTCTACCTTGTCGAACTACTCCTCTGCTCAAACGCTCATTTCTAAGCTACGCGCTCAGTGTGACGGCATCACGAATAACGAAAAACTCGAACAGTGTCTCCAAGAGAATAAAGAAATTGCCGAAGCAGCTCTTCAGCGTTATCAGGCAAACAGTGACTCCGGCGGCAATCTGTTCAGTGACTTGCAGCGCAGTGTTCAAGAACTGTTCAGCGATCCAGCAGGCACATTAGGAAATGCGGCATCGGCAGCTTTCCGAACGGCGCTTTCACCAATCATGATGGCGATCGAGGCAGTCATGGTTGCTTTTCAAGGAGCCTTTCAATACGCGATCGAGGTCAGCATGATTTTGACGGCGCTCATGGGTCCGATCGCAGTGGGTGCATCTTTTCTCCCGATTGGCGCAAAGCCGATTTATGCTTGGCTGACTGCCTTTTGGAGTTTAGGAATTTGCAAAATGTCCCTGAACGTGATCACGGGTCTAGTTGCAACGGCAGTAATTCAAGCAGGAACTGCAAACGATACGTTAGGGAACGCGATCGCAATCGGGTTGCTGTCGCCGATTCTTGCGTTAGGACTATCTGCAGGTGGTGGGATGGCAATTTTTAATGGCATCCTTGCTGCTGCTAGTTTCATTGCTTCTACTGGAGTTAATCTCGGCATCAGTTTATATACCGCACCAATTATCCCAGCCCAGTCGCCTCCCTCCGGTAATGGAACCCCACCCGCTTAAATTCTTGAAAGCAATTTTGATGATGAGTAATAAGGAGTTTCTGAATGGTTGATACTGTAAAGCCCAGCAAGATTACACGATTACGGGCAGAAAAAGGCAGCAAGGATTTCGTCGCATTCGTCGCACTTGCCAGCCTTGCGGTTGGTGGGGTCTCTCTGTTTTTTCAGTTCCTACTAATGCTTGGTTACTTTGGCATTGCGAACAAGCCTGCTCCTACCTTAGTGCAACTGTCTAATGGGCAGGCGATCAAAGTCGGAATGATGGGCAACAAAGAACGCTCTCTAGAAGTGGTTCAAAGATTTGTCACCGACTCTCTCATTCTGTTGATGTCCTGGTCGAATAGTCTTCCGCCTCAAGTTGATGCAAACGGTAACGCATCGCTAGCAACTGATCCTGGTATCAAGGTGAAAGTAGAACGAGGCGAGAAACTCATTACTACATCTGCATTTCAAGCTAGTTTTACATTCTCTGAAAAGTTTCGAGATGAGCTTGTGAAACTTGTCGCTGAAATGACTCCAGATGGAGTTTTTACAGGACAAATCACGACTGCTCTAGTTTTTGAAGCCGTGACGGTTCCTGAATTGATGGGTGACAAAAAGGATGGAAGATGGAAAGTTTTAGTCGTCGGAACACTCGTTCAATCAACAGTCGGCACTGGAGAGACTACTCGCATTCCATTCAACAAAGAAGTCATCGTCAAGGCTGTTGATACCCCTCCCTTGCCTGAAGGCGGAAAGTTTTCAAGCCCCTTCGAGTCTGCAATTTACAACATTCGTCAAGCAGGGCTGGAAATTGTTGCAATGAAAGACCTTGAAGGCAGTTCTACTTCTAGCAAACTATCTGTTTCCGAAGAGAAGTCTGACAAGCCTCAGAAGAAGCGAAACAACAAGAATCAAGAATAGGGCAAGCAGCGATGACTCAAACTAAAGATATAAAATCATCAACATCAGAACCATCACTAGAAGAACTAGCGAATGTGATGGGGTTAGAGTTTTCTAAAAACGATCCGGTTGCACCAAAGCCAAACCCCGAAACCGTTGCTTCTGAGGTGGATTTAGAGGAGGAAGACGATGAATTTGATGATGACGAAATCAATCCAGAGCAGAATCGTTCTAAAGTCGGTCTCCATAACAGCGGTTATGCGAAAGCGGCTCTGGTTGCCGGAGGCAGTCTGCTGCTAATTGTCGGAGTGATGACCTTCTACAGAGGGGTGATGCCCAAGAATCAAGCTTCTCGCCTTAAAGACAAACTGCAGCAAGAGCAAGCCGTTGATCCAACCAAAGCAGTTTTGGAGGCAACTCGACAATCTGAGTCTGAAGCAAAAGCAGAACTCGCTCTTGCAAAACAGCGGGATGCTTTTTCAGAGACAACAGATGAGAGAGATGGCAAGAACAAAGGAATCGGCTCAGAGAAGGACAAGAAAAAGGCATCTGAGCAAGACGCGAAAAAACAACCCTCAAGGCTTGTAACGACTCGTTCTGCTAATGCTGGCTCAGCTCCTGTTGTCCGATCGCAACCCTTGACCCGTCCTGAACCCGTTCTTCGATCTCCAGTGCAGCGTCAACCTGCGATCGCTGCACCAATGGCTCTGGTGAGATCGCGGCCTTCTCCAGGTGCTAGTGCTGAGAAAACTCCGGTTGATCAAGCCACGGAATGGCAACGTTTATCAGCATTAGGGCGATTTGGAACCGTTACGCCAGGTTTCGGAGCATCGACGATGATAGCTGCCAACAATTCTTCTCGATCGGATACGTCTGAGACAACAGAGCCTAGCTCAACTTCTTCACCGCAGCCTTCCCGCCGTCCATCCAGACCGTCGGAGTCTACGACCCTCGTGGCATCTGCACCCTCAAGTTCAGCACCACCCTTATCGCAGTACTTTCAAGGTAGTAATGTTCGTGCAGTTTATGAACAGGCTGGACTCAATACCCAAACCACCCCTAGACAACCAATCAGAGCTTTGCTCGTGGGTAGCTCTACAAAAGCTACCACAGTTACTCCGATTCTCTGGGCAGGTAAGGAAAATGTGTCAGGAGCCAGATTCTTGATTCAATCTGATGAACCCATGCTCGATGGCAATAATCAGGTTGCTTTCCCTGCGGGGACACAGTTTGTTGTCACGACTAAAGCAGCTTCTTCTAGCTTTGGCTTGATTGATCTGGATGTGATTGCAGTCATTATCAATGGTGCAGAATTTGCTCCCCCACCTGGCGCGATCTCAATTCGCGATGATAACGGCAGCTTGCTCGTCGGTGAAGATCACTTCAACCGACGCGGACGAATTGCGAAAAACGATGCAGCGGTGATCTTTGCAGGAGCGTTGAGACAAATTGGCAAAGTTCTCAATGAGCCACGAAGCTCGACTTCGACCTCTGTTTCCGGTGGGGGCATCACCTCTGTCACAAACAGTAGCTCTCGGCGAGATCCCAACCTGTTTGGAGCGGTGCTGCAAGGAGGGTTTGAAGAGCTATCCAGCATACTCACCCAGCGCAATGAAGAAGCGATCGATCGAATTCTTAACGCCCCGCAGGTGTATCAGATTCGCGCTGGTCGTTCAGTTCGAGTGTTCGTGAACCAATCCATTACGTTTTAGGGGGCATGAGCATGAATCGCTTGTTTATCGGCTGTCTCAGTGGAATCTTGATCACTTCAAGTGCTGCGATCGCAAACCCTGTTCATGCGATGGCATTCCGCCAGGTTTCTGCATCCATGAGTCAGGGAATCGGAGGTAGTGCCGTTCCGATGCTAGATGTTTCACCGACTTGGGGCTTGACTCTCAGCTTCATCAAAACTGGGGAACTAATCCAGCAGGTTCGAGTTGGAGACCCATCGCGGGTAGTGGTAGATTTTGATAGCCCTCTCGCCCTGGTAGGACAGTCAGGAAATGCGCCAACGTCTCAAGGGCGAACGACTAGCGGCGCTACGATCGTTTACCTACGGCAACTATCAGAACCTTTGGATCTAGGTTTGCGACTTCCGAAAGATGCTCGAAATACACGCCAAGTTCCATTAACTGTGGTAACTGTCGATCGTGCTAATCAACGAAAGCTCTATCAATTTCGGCTGCTTCTGGGCAGCAAGACAGATTACAGTACGGTTGAGGTTGTTCCAGACGCTCAACTGCCTCAGAGACAGCCATTAAAGCTGCTTCCTGTTTCCAATTCAAGTCGCACTTCTGAAGTATCCAAGCCTCTGCCATCAACCTCAACTGCTGCATCAGGAGACTTGGCGCAGCAATTTGAGCAAGCCCTTGCTCAAGCTCAAGCTCAACAGCTAGTGGTTCCAAACACACCTCTAGCAGCACGATTGCAAGAAATGTTGAAGTTGCTCAAGCAAGGAGCAACGCTAGACGCGGCGGCTCAACAAGTGAAAGTGCCAATGCAAATTGTAAATCAAATTCTTAATTAATTCCATTCTCAAATAGTGCCATGTGCTTAATCTCAATGAGAAGACTGAGCTACTTTGTGGTAGCTGTTTTCTTCGTTTTTCTCAATCTCGCCATCTCATTTCCAGCGCAAGCAGCAACCATCTCTTCATTCCCAGGAATGACAGGTTCGGTGATTGATGACTTGGCAAGAGTCCCTCAGATCCCGATCAAAGATTTCCCACAGGTAACGCTGACTGAAGATATTCAGCAACAGCTTGCTGCGCTCGGTGCGCCATTACCAAGCGACTTCAAGATAGGCGACACGCTCAATCCACAAGATTTATTCAAGGTCGGTAACTTCGAGATGCTGGGTCTACCCGATGCCAGCTTGAGCGCGATCGCGAACTTGACGAATGTTGATCTATCCCAATTAGGCATCAATCAAATTTCGGGCTTTTTCTCTAATCTTACCCCGGAGAAATTGCTCAATGCTCAGGGACTAAATTTGGCAGAGATGAAGCTTGCAGAGGTGCCTTTACTCAAAGAATTGGCTCTGCAAAACATCTATGAAAAAATCAAAGATGGCAAGCTTTCAGAACTTACTGAACTCAGCGCTTTACTGGGTTCTGACCGGATTAGTGGATCGCTTCAAGAAATTACGAGCGGCATCTTTCAAGGCATTCTAGGACAGGAGCAAATCGGGCAAATTTTTGCGGGTGGAATTCCTGATCTGAGTCAGCTTCCAGAGGGTATTGAGCTTCCTCAAGGATTGCCATTAGAGGTGCCACCGGAATTAGGGCAGTTGTTTGGCAATGCAACGGTTCAGCAGATTAGTGATGCTCTACCTGATTTCGCTAAGACTGCGGTAACGGGAATTTCGCCGGAACGCCTGAATCTGTTTAACGTTCCAGAATCTATTCCAGGAATCGACAAAATCGAAATCGGTCAGATCGCAGATGTTGAAGATCTCTCCCTTAGCAGTTTTGGAGATCTAAACATTGCGAATCTTTCCTTGAGCCAAATGCCCAGCCCCATGCGCCTGCTTCCAGAAATTCGGACTGGAGTTGCGGATATTTCACTGGGTACGCCTGGTGCGGGCGATCGCGAACAGCAACGAGTTCGGATTGTCTCTGGCGGAATTACCAGCAGAAACATGATGCAGAATGGCGCACGGTGCGAAGGCAACTCTTGCCCTCACTTTGAAATTTCGACTCCCGGTGATCCAGAGTTTCATGGCGCGGCTTGGATGGATGCAAAGGGGCAGCGCGTACCGGATGGATTTGGGCTTCTCTGTAAGCCTTGGGGTTGTAAAGGACCACCTGGAAATCACCCCTTCGGCTCTGCGGCGCGAGTCTTGCTCACCAACATCAATCAAAGTACAGGAATAGCAGATGTGTCGCTAAGCTTTGCTTTCTGCCGTCGAATTCCCTTTGTAGGGCGTTCCTGCACCCCTTGGGTATTCCCGACACCCTCCGGCATTCCAATCGGCAAAATCCGTGAAGAGTCACTACTTGCCTTTGTTCCTCCTGGTAAATATGTTGCTGGAGATGTCTCTGATGGCTTTATTCCTCCTCCTGATGTTCCAGAACTTGAGCAAGTCGCCCTAGCTCCTCAGCCTCCCAGAAAACCTGTTTCGCCTCCTGCTCAGTGCGTTGATAAAGGCACCTGCCCGTTGCTCAATCCTTTACCTGATCAAAGCGCGATCGGAGTCTACAGCCGATTTCGCCGTCGCCGACCCAGACATAACGGCATCGACCATCAATCTAAAAATGCAGCGGCAGCAGGTAATGCCAACAGACCTACTGCGGGCGCGAAGGTGGTTGCACCAGATGATGGGGTCGTGGAAGATGTTTGTGAAATGCCCTGTGGTGGCTACGGTAACTATGTCGAGTTAAAGCTACCAAAGCAAGGGGTTTGGACCGTCCACGCTCACCTTTATCAAATTAAAGTTCGCCCTAACCAAAAAGTGAAGCGAGGAGATGTGATCGGTATTGAGGGCGGAACTGGCGAGAAAATGCTGAGCTATGGCATTCATGAGCATCTAGAAATCAAAACAGCTCCAGGCATGAATCGGGGTCAAGTTGATCCAGAACGATACCGATGGGCATCGCCGAACTTGCACAATCCACCCAAACCTCAAGACTTATTTGGACGATGAAACGATTACTTACCTACATCCTGATCGCGATCGCGACTGCAACCTTACTGATTGTTGGAACTCCCTATTTGACCAATGCAGCCCAACGATTGCCTGTGCCTGAAGTTCTGATACCGATTTCAAGAAAGGCAGCAACAAATAGCGTAAGCTTAATTTTGCGGTTGAGCGAGACATCAAATGGCTGGAATTACCCGATTTGAAATTCGAGAAAGTGTCGAGGAATTAGCGGCTCAGT